>OCRN01000023.1_pt1 | contig 32553 bp, 41 predicted proteins | sample 1534761 | NCBI WGS metagenome assembly OCRN01 (sample SAMEA3275602, study PRJEB22092) | marine metagenome | biome: ENVO:01000047 "MEDITTEREAN SEA BIOME"; feature: ENVO:00002042, "SURFACE WATER"; material: ENVO:00002010, "SEA WATER" | collected 2014-06-21T10:50:00+00 | depth 0 m | reverse complement strand
TCTTTATTAGAATTATAAATCTCGGCTAAAGATGATGAACTATATGCTTCTCGTCTTATTATAATGTCGTTAGATTGTCTAAGGTTGTCTCGGTCTATTCTTTGTAAATCTTTTTTATCTACATATCGGGTGATTTTATTTAGATTACCTTTTTCAATGATTTTTAAATAATTCGCTTTTTTTTCTTTATTTATTAACACCTCGGTCGCCTTTGAAGGGTTGTGCAAAAGGCATGATAAACATGCATTATCACCGGAAATAATCATATTTTTAAATTACAGTTAAAGTTCAGGAAGTCTATTGACTTTCAAAGACAAATATCTATTAATCAAGACCTGTTTTTTCACTCAGGAGGGATGGCCGAGTGGTTAAAGGCGGCAGACTGTAAATCTGTTCACGCAAGTGTACGTAGGTTCGAATCCTACTCCCTCCACCACTTTTTTTCACATTAGCTATTGAATTTTAAACAAAAATAAGTAGTTTATCGGAACTCACAAGGATTTGTTTTTGTGGTTGTTTTGAAGTGGTTACCCGCTTTTTCGCGGGTGTAGCTTAATGGTAAAGCTCCAGCCTTCCAAGCTGGCTACGAGGGTTCGATTCCCTTCACCCGCTCCATAAACAAAAAAAAATTAAGTAATAGATATTAAATAGAGGTAACAACTTAAAATGGCTAAAGAAAAATTTGACAGGTCGAAAGAACACGTCAACATTGGTACTATCGGTCACGTCGACCATGGTAAAACTACTCTGACTGCTGCAATTACAAAAATATTAGCAGAAAAAGGTGGCGCATCATATACAGCTTATGATCAAATTGATAAAGCTCCTGAGGAAAGAGAAAGAGGAATTACTATTTCTACTGCTCACGTCGAATATTCAACTGACAAAAGACACTATGCACACGTTGACTGTCCAGGTCACGCAGACTATGTAAAAAACATGATTACTGGTGCTGCTCAAATGGATGGCGGTATTTTAGTTGTTAACGCTGCAGATGGTCCGATGCCACAAACACGTGAACATATTCTTTTAGCAAGACAAGTTGGTGTTCCAGCTCTAGTTGTATACATGAATAAAGTTGATCAAGTGGATGATGCTGAACTTTTGGATCTAGTTGAAATGGAAATTAGAGAGTTATTATCAAGTTATGATTTTCCAGGTGATGATATTCCAATCGTTAAGGGCTCTGCATTAGCTGCAATTGAGGATAGAGACGAAGCTATCGGTAAAAATTCTATTCTTGAATTAATGGAAAAAGTTGATGCCTACATTCCTGCTCCCGCTAGAGATTTAGATAAGCCTTTCCTCATGCCGGTTGAAGATGTTTTCTCAATTTCTGGAAGAGGTACTGTGGTAACTGGAAGAATTGAACAAGGTATTATTAAGCCTGGTGAAGAAGTAGAAATTATTGGTTTGACTGATACTCAAAAAACTACCGTTACAGGTGTTGAGATGTTTAGAAAGCTTTTAGACTCTGGTGAAGCTGGTGATAACGTTGGTCTTCTTCTCCGTGGAACTAAAAAAGAAGAGGTAGAGCGTGGCCAAGTTCTTGCAAAACCTGGAAGTATCAAGCCTCACAAAAAATTTAAAGCTGAAATCTATGCACTAAGTAAAGAAGAAGGTGGAAGACATACACCTTTCTTTGCAAACTATAGACCACAGTTCTATTTTAGAACAACTGACGTTACCGGTTCTATTAAACTTCCAGAAGGAACAGAGATGGTTATGCCTGGTGATAATGTTACTCTAGAAGTTGAACTATTAGCACCGATTGCTATGGACAATAATTTACGTTTTGCTATCCGTGAAGGTGGAAGAACTGTTGGTTCAGGAGTTGTATCAGAGATTATTGAATAATTAATTTCTCTGCAGCATTATTAATTATGAAGGAGTGTAGCTCAACTGGTAGAGCGCCGGTCTCCAAAACCGGAGGTTGCGGGTTCGATGCCTGCCACTCCTGCCAGTTTTTATAAACATGAAATTTAATCCAGCTAAGTATTTAAGAGAGGTTCGACAAGAGGTATCTAAAGTTACCTGGCCCTCTAAAAAAGAAACTTTCACTACTTCTGGAATTGTTTTGGTTGTAATTAGTATTGCTGCAGTTATTTTAATGCTTCTTGATCAGTTCTTTGCTTTTGTTGTGAGACTTATATTAGGATAGTTATGGTTGTAAGTTCAGATACATCTAAATGGTATGTTGTTCATTGTCACTCTGGCTTTGAAAAAAAAGTAGCTGATGCAATAATCGAAGAGTCTAAAAAAGTTGAATTAGATGATTTTATCAATGAAGTCTCTGTGCCAACACAAGCTGTAGTTGAAGTTCGCCGGGGAGTGAGAGTAAATTCAGAAAAAAAATTCTTTCCTGGCTATGTTTTAGTTAAAATGATCATGAATGATGATACTTGGCATCTTGTCAGAGATATTCCTAAAGTATCCAATTTTTTAGGAACTAAAGATAAACCAATTGCTATATCCGAAAGGGAAGTGTCAAAGCTTTTACAGGATATAACTGAGGGCGTAGACAATCCTAAACCTAAATTTGAATACGAAGTTGGTGAACAAATTAAAGTATCAGACGGTCCTTTTGCCTCATTTAGTGGCATCATAGAAGAGGTTGACAGTTCAAGACAAAAGCTTAAAGTGTCCGTCTCAATTTTTGGGAGACCTACACCGTTAGAATTAGATTACTCACAAGTGGTAAAAGGCTAAAAAAAATATGGCAAAAGAAATTTTAGGATATATTAAACTACAAATTCCTGCAGGTTCTGCTAATCCAGCACCCCCAGTAGGTCCAGCATTAGGTCAAAAAGGATTAAACATTCAAGATTTTTGTAAACAGTTCAATGATGCAACTAAAGATTTAGAAAAAGGTGCACCAATTCCGACTGTCATTACGGCATATAAAGATAGATCTTTTGATTTTGTTACTAAAAAACCCCCTGTAACTTTTTATCTTAAAAAAGCTGCTAAAATCAAAAAGGGATGTCAAACACCCGGTCGTACTAAATTAGGAAAAGTAACTATGGCTCAAATTAATGAAATTGCTAAAGAGAAATTAGAAGATCTAAATGCATACGATGTTGATCAAGCATCTAAGATTGTTTTAGGTTCCGCGAGATCAATGGGAATGGAAGTCGTATAATGCATTTAACAAAAAATAAAAAAAAACAAATTGAAGGAATTGATTTTAATAAATCTTATCCTGTTAACGAAGCTATAAAACTTTTAAAAGAGAAAAAGTTTGTAAATTTTGATGAGTCTGTCGAAGTATCTATTAATACAGGTATAGACTCTAAACAATCCGATCAGAATGTTAGAGGTAGTTTTGTCCCTCCTCACGGTTTAGGAAAAAAAGTTGATATTGCCGTTTTTGCTCAAGGTAAATCTGCAGAAGAAGCAAAATCCTTAGGTGTGAAAAAAGTAGGCGGAGAAGATTTAGTTTTGGCTCTGCAAGAAAAAATTGATGTTGATGTTATTATTGCAACGCCCGACATGATGTCAGTTGTTAGTAAAATCGCAAAAGTTCTTGGCCCTAAAGGTCTAATGCCTAATCCAAAAACAGGTACCGTCACTAATGATGTAAAAAGCACAATTCAAAATATAAATAAAGGTCTAGTTGCTTATAAAAATGATAAAGCTGGTACTATACATGCAGCACTTGGAAAAATTAGTTTTGATGAAAATCACTTAAATGAGAATATTAATTCCTTCATGGAGGAAATTAAAAAGATCAAACCTTCTGGTGTTAAGGGCAACTTTATCAATTCCGTATTTATTTCATCGACAATGGGCTTTGGTCTTAAGGTAGAGGTTTAAAGAAATTGAATAAAGCTCAAAAACAGCAATATATTGAAAATTTAGATCAGATGTCTAAAGATTACTCAGCAATGTTCATTGCTTCATTTTCAAATATGTCTGTCAAGGAAATGATCCAGTTTAGAACTGAAATTAGAAATAATGAAGGCGTTACAAAAATTTCAAAAAACAATATTGTTAAAATCTTCATTGATAAAACTGATGATAAAAAAGGGTTAAGTGAATTTCTATCCCAGCAAAAACTACTTATATTTACAAACAATCCAGTTGGTACAGCTAAAGTTTTTAAAAAATTCGAAAAAGATTTAAAAAAGCTATCTGCAGAGGCAGCTTTTTTTGATAACACACTATATACAAAAGACGATATAGCTAAGGTTGCAACTTTACCTTCTCTTGATGAAATCAGAGGAAAAATAGTTGGGTTGATTAATGCTCCAGCATCAAAGCTTGTAAGGCTATTACAAAGACCTGATCAAGACATTATTTCAATACTACAAAAAAAGAAAGACTAACTTAGGGAGAGACAAAAATGGCAGACTTAAATAAAATAGTTGATGAATTATCAACTTTAACAGTTATGGAAGCAGCAGAACTTTCAAAGCTTTTAGAAGAAAAGTGGGGAGTTTCAGCAGCAGCTCCTGTTGCAGTAGCAGCAGCAGCAGCTCCAGCGGCAGAGGCAGCAGAAGAAAAAGATAGTTTCGATGTTGTTTTAGCGGCAGCTGGTGATCAAAAGATTAATGTTATCAAAGAAGTAAGAGCAATCACTGGTCTTGGTTTAAAAGAAGCTAAGGATATGGTGGAAGGTGCTCCAAAAACTTTAAAAGAAGGAGTTAAGAAAGAAGAGGCTGAAGAGATGAAGACTAAGCTCGAAGCCGCTGGTGCAAAAGTAGAACTTAAATAATTATTTGTTAATTACAGGTTCTACATATTATGCCACTTAGTTTCACAGAAAAAAAACGTATTCGCTATTCTTTTGGTAAAATCGGTAAAACGATTGACGTACCAAATTTAGTTGACATACAGAAAATCTCGTTTGATAAGTTCCTCCAGTTAGGAAAATCAGTAGAGGAACGTTCAAATACTGGACTGCAGGAAGTCTTTAACTCTGTCTTTCCCATTAAAGACTACGCAGGAAAATCTGAACTTCATTACATAGATTATTATCTTGATAATCCAAAATACGATGTAGAAGAATGCAGAAGAAAAGGTCTTACATTTTCTGCTTCTTTGATGGTCACATTTAGGTTGATCATATGGGATCTCAATGAAGAAACTGGTGAGAAATCTCTCAGAGATATTAAAGAACAGGTTGTATACCTAGGTGACTTACCTCTTATGACAAATAACGGTACTTTTGTAGTTAATGGTACCGAAAGAGTAGTTGTTAGTCAGTTACATAGATCTCCAGGTGTTTTCTTTGATCATGATGATGGCAAAACACATGCAAGTGGTAAAGTGCTTTATAACGCAAGAATTATTCCTTATAGAGGTTCTTGGTTAGATTTTGAATTTGATCACAAAGATAATTTATTTTTTAGAATAGATAGAAAAAAGAAAATGATTTCTACGACTATTCTTCAAGCCTTACCATCAAGAGCATCAGAAAAATATTTAGAAGAGTGTCATCAGAATAAAGTTGAACCAGATATCTATAAAGTATCAGGTATGACTTCTGAAGAAATTCTTACATATTTTTATGAAACTTTTCCTTTTAAAAAACAAAAAGATGGATGGGTAGTAAATCTAGATTTAGATAAATTTAAATATAAAAATCTTCCTTTTAATTTAGTTGATCCAACTTCTAAGGAGATTATTGCCTATAAGGATGTAAAGCTCTCTTTAAAACTTTTAAAAGAAATTAAAGAAAATAAAGTATCAAAATTTTTCTTCACTGAAGAAGACTTATATGGTTTTTATTTATCAAATGACATAGTCAATTATGATAACGGTTTAGTTTATGCTGAAGCAGGGACTTTGCTAAGTAAGGAGTTTTTTGAAAGAATAAATGAACTTTCAATTGATCAGTTCTCAGTAATAAATGCAAATCAAGCCACAGGTAATTTAGGTGTTATTAACTCTCTTGTTGCTGATAAAAATAATTCAAGAGAGGAAGCCCTTTTTGACATTTTCAAAATATTAAGACCTGGCGAACCACCAACACTTGAGGCAAGTAATTATTTATTTCAAAATATGTTTTTCAGCGAAGATAGATATGATTTATCTGAAGTAGGTAGAGTAAAGATAAATTCATATCTTTCTTTAGATAAAACTAATAAAAAAAGAATTTTAAGCAAATCTGACATTCTTGCTGTAGCTAAAAAACTCTTTGATATGAAAACAGAAAGTTCAGGCAAGGACGATATTGATCATTTAGGTAATAGAAGAGTTAGATCAGTTGGCGAATTAATTGAAAATCAATACCGTATTGGTCTTGTGAGAATGGAAAGAGCAATCAGAGAAAAGATGGGAACTGTTGATATTGAATCAATCATGCCCCAAGATCTGGTTAATTCTAAGCCTATTCAAACAGTGCTAAAAGAATTTACTGGTACTAGTCAATTAAGTCAGTTCATGGATCAAACCAACCCCCTAAGTGAAATTACTCATAAAAGAAGAATTTCCGCTTTGGGTCCAGGTGGATTGACAAGAGAAAGAGCTGGTTTCGAAGTTCGTGATGTTCATACTACTCACTACGGTCGAATATGTCCAATCGAAACACCTGAAGGTTCAAACATTGGTTTGATTAATAGCTTATCTTCTTTTGCAAGAATTAATCAATATGGATTTATTGAAACACCTTATCGAAAAATTAATAATGGTATTGTTTCTGACGAGGTTATCTATTTGAATGCAGACGAAGAAGAAAATTATACAATTGCTCAGGCCAATAGTCCTATTGACGGAAACGGAAAATTTAGTGAAGACTTTGTGAGTTGTAGAAGAAGGGGAGATTTTATTTTTTGCAATCCCTCTGAAATTGACTTCATGGATGTCAATCCTCAGCAGTTAGTTTCTGTAGCTGCTTCTTTAATTCCTTTTTTAGAAAATGATGATGCTAATAGAGCATTGATGGGATCTAACATGATGAGGCAAGCAGTTCCGTTGATCAAAAGTGAAGCTCCTCTTGTAGGGACAGGCTTTGAGTCTAAAGTTGCAAGAGATAGTGGCGCCGTTGTAATCGCAAAAAATAGTGGTTATGTTCATCAAGTAGACTCTTCAAGAGTTGTTATTAGATCTGACTCAAAAAACATTAGTAAAGAAAAAAGTGGTGTTGATATTTATAATCTTAAGAAATTCCAACGATCAAATCAAAGTACAGCCATTAATCAAAAACCTATTGTAAAAATTGGCGATTATGTTGAAAGAGGAGATATTATTGCTGATGGCCCATCCACAGATTTAGGTGAATTAGCACTAGGAAGAAACTTGCTTGTAGGTTTTATGCCATGGAATGGCTATAACTTTGAGGACTCAATAATTATGTCTGAAAGAGTGGTGCACGAAGACCGCTTCACTTCTATTCATATCGAAGAATTTGAAGTTCTTTGTAGAGATACAAAGCTTGGTCCCGAAGAAATAACTCGAGATATGCCAAATGTAGGTGATGAGAGCATAACAAATTTGGATGAAGCTGGTATTGTATACATTGGTTCCGAAGTAAAACCCGGTGACATACTTGTTGGTAAAGTTTCCCCAAAAGGAGACTCTCCAATCACTCCAGAAGAAAAACTTCTTAGAGCTATTTTCTCTGAAAAAGCTGCCGATGTTAAAGATACTTCACTTCGATTGCCTACTGGATATTCTGGTGTTGTTGTTGATGTTCAAGTTCTCGTTAGAAGAGGAGTTGATAAAGATGAGAGAACAATAGCTATTGAGAGAGTTGAAATTGATAGATTGGCTAAAGATAGAGATGATGAGAAAAATATTCTAGAGAATAACTATAAACAGAACCTTATTAGTCTATTTAAAAATAAAATATCGAATGTGTCTTTAGACGGAATATCAAAGGGAAATAAAATTAATGAGTCAGATATTGATAATAAACAAATAGATTTTCTTGAACAAATTATTGTTGATGATACATCTGCAATGGAAACTTTTAATTCTCAAAAGAAAATTTTTAGTGATGCTGTTATTTTACTAGATAAAAAATTCCAAAATAAAATTGAAAAAATCCAAAGTGGTGATGATCTACTGCCAGGTGTTTTAAAAGTAGTTAAGGTATTTGTTGCTGTAAAAAGAAAGCTACAGGCCGGTGATAAAATGGCTGGAAGACATGGTAACAAGGGTGTTATTTCTAAAATTGTTCCTATTGAGGATATGCCATTTTTAGAAGATGGTACGCCCGTAGATGTTTTATTGAACCCTTTAGGTGTTCCAAGTCGTATGAATATTGGCCAAATTTTAGAAACTCACTTAGGTTGGGCGGCGTACGGTATTGGTAAACAAATTTCTAGAAGCTTAGATCTAGCTAGAAAAGAAGGAAATATCAATCAACTCAAGCAATCACTTACATCTTTTTACGAGGCTAACAAAGACTCAAATCTAGAAATTCAAAATATGAATGATGACCAGCTGGTTGAATTAGCGGGAAATTTAGAAAAAGGCGTTACCTTTGCTACTCCTGTCTTTGATGGAACTAATACAGAAGAAATTACTAATTTACTAGACAAAGCTGGTTTTGATAACAGTGGTCAAGTTTATCTCCATGATGGAAGATCTGGAGAGAGGTTTGAAAGAAAAGTTACTGTTGGATATAAATATATCCTTAAGTTGCATCATTTAATTGATGATAAAATACATGCTCGATCAATTGGACCATACAGTTTAGTAACACAACAACCACTTGGTGGAAAAGCTCAATTTGGTGGACAAAGATTTGGTGAAATGGAAGTCTGGGCATTAGAAGCATATGGTGCATCTAACACTCTCCAAGAAATGTTAACCATCAAGTCAGATGACGTTGCTGGAAGAACTAAAGTTTACGAAGCTCTCATCAGGGGCGATTATAATTTTGAAAGTGGAATACCTGAGTCTTTTCATGTTTTAGTTAAAGAATTAAAATCATTGGGGCTCAACGTAGAACTCATAGAAACAGATCCCACGGTAAGTAGGGAGGGAGTATAATGAAAGATTTAACTAACCTTTTTAAAAATAACAATCAAACTATAAATTTTGATCAGATAAAAATTTCCGTTTCTAGCCCAGAACAAATCAGATCATGGTCTTTTGGAGAGATAAAAAAACCAGAAACTATTAATTACAGAACTTTCAAACCTGAAAGAGAAGGTTTGTTCTGTGCAAGAATTTTTGGACCTACAAAAGATTATGAATGTTTATGCGGTAAATACAAAAGAATGAAATTCAAAGGCATCACATGTGAAAAATGTGGTGTTGAAGTTACATTATCTAAAGTTAGAAGAGAAAGAATGGCTCATATTGAGCTCGCTGCACCAGTTGCACACATTTGGTTTTTAAAATCTTTACCAAGTAGAATAGGTCTAGCATTAGATATAACCCTTAAGAGTTTAGAAAAAGTTTTATATTTCGAAAGTCATATTGTAATTGACCCTTTAATGTCCGGTCTTGAGCAAAATCAACTTCTAACGGATGAAGAGTTAGAAGAAGCCATTGAACAATTTGGTGAAGACTCCTTTAAGCATGGTATCGGAGCTGAGGCGGTTTACGAAATTTTATCAAGCCTTGATTTAGATAATGAGATTGTAAAACTAAATGAAGAGAGTGAAGCTACTTCTTCTGAAACAAAAAAGAAAAAAATTCTTAAAAGAATGAAAGTTATTGAAGGGTTTAAAAGATCTAACATTAAACCTGAATGGATGATTTTAAAAGTTCTACCTGTCATACCTCCTGAGCTAAGACCATTAGTACCTCTTGAAGGGGGTAGATTTGCTACCTCTGATTTGAATGATTTATATCGAAGAGTAATTAATAGAAATAATAGATTAAAGCGTCTTTTAGACCTGAGAGCACCAGATATAATTGTTAGAAACGAAAAAAGAATGCTTCAAGAATCCGTTGACGCTTTGTTTGATAACGGACGAAGAGGAAGAGTAATCACAAGCACTAATAAAAGACCATTAAAATCTTTATCAGAAATGCTTAAAGGAAAACAAGGTAGATTTAGACAAAATCTTCTTGGTAAAAGAGTTGACTACTCTGGTAGATCGGTGATTGTTGTAGGACCAGAGCTAAAACTCCATCAGTGTGGTCTTCCAAAGAAGATGGCTTTAGAACTTTTTAAACCTTTTATTTATAACAAACTTGAGTCCTATGGATTTGCATCCACTCTGAAATCAGCGAGAAAAATGGTTGAAACTGAAAGACCAGAAGTTTGGGATATATTAGATGAAGTTATCAGGGAGCATCCTATTCTTTTAAACAGAGCACCAACATTGCACAGATTAGGCATCCAAGCTTTTGAACCAATTCTAATTGAAGGAAAAGCGATTCAACTACATCCTTTGGTTTGTACAGCTTTTAATGCGGACTTTGATGGCGATCAGATGGCTGTTCACATACCACTAAGTCTTGAAGCTCAATTAGAGGCAAGAGTGTTAATGATGAGCACAAACAACATTCTATCTCCATCTAGCGGAAAACCAATTATCGTACCGAGTCAAGATATTGTATTAGGTATTTATTACTTATCTCTAATTAATGATAACGAAGAAGTAAAAAAATACTTCTCACATATAGGTGAGGTTGAGTTTGCGTTAGAGAATAAATCTATTAGCCTTCATACTCCAATTATTTATAGAACTAAAACTTTCAATAAGGAAACTAATGAATATGAGGATAAGAAATTTACAACTTCACCAGGTAGAGTTATTTTATTTAAAACTGTTCCTCAGTCTGAGAATTTACCTTTTGATTGTGTAAATAAAATTTTAACAAAAAAAGACATTAGTAATTTATTAGACAATGTCTACAGATTTACAGGTCAAAAAGCTACTTGTATATTTGTAGACCAAATTATGAATGTGGGTTTTAAATATGCCGCTAAAGCTGGTATTTCTTTTGGTAAAGATGATCTTGTTATCCCTGAAGAAAAAAATTCTTTAATTCAAGAAACACAAAAACAAGTAAATAGCCTTGAAGCTCAATACCAAGAGGGTTTAATTACTGAAAGAGAAAAATACAATAAAGTGGTAGGTCTCTGGTCAACTTGTACAGATAAAGTTGCTAAGGCAATGATGAAAACTGTTTCTTCAAAAAAAGATAATCAAATTAACTCTGTTTATATTATGGCTCACTCAGGCGCTAGAGGTTCAGAAGCACAGCTTAAACAGCTAGCGGGTATGAGAGGATTGATGGCTAGACCATCTGGAGAAATTATTGAAAACCCAATCACATCTAATTTCAAAGATGGCCTAACTGTATTAGAATATTTTAACTCCACTCACGGAGCAAGAAAGGGTCTTGCTGACACAGCCCTTAAAACGGCTAGCTCTGGTTATCTAACCAGAAGGCTTGTTGATGTGGCACAAGATCTTACTATCACTCAAAAAGATTGTAACTGTTCGAATGGACTTACTGTAGACACAGTTTATGACTCTGGTGAGGTAGCAATACCTTTAGTAGATAGGGTATTTGGCAGATATTTAGCTGATGATGTTAAAACAGCTGATGGAAAAGTTATTATGAAAAATGGCGATTATATTTCCCATGATGAAATAGAAACTATTGAGAAAGAAAATATTACATCTGTTAGAATTAAATCTCCGATTACTTGCGGTTGTATAAATGGAATTTGTGCAAAAGCTTATGGTAGGGACCTTGCGAAAGGAGTACCTGTAAATACCGGTGAGGCTGTTGGAATTATAGCCGCGCAGTCAATTGGTGAACCTGGCACCCAATTAACTATGAGAACTTTCCACGTAGGTGGTGTAGCGAGTTCTTCTGCAGAAAAATCTAATTTTGAATCACCAAGTGATGGAAACGTGAAAATTAATAATTTAAGGACTGTTATTAATCAAGCTGGTAGTGAGATTATTATTAATAGAACTACCGAACTTGAGATATACGATTTAAATAATAAATTAATTTCTACATTCAGAGCGCCCTACGGATCAACATTATTAGTAAAAAATAAGTCTGAAGTTAAATTAAATGATTTATTGCTTGAATGGGATCCATATACCGTGCCTATTGTGGCTGAGGAATCTGGCACTTTAGACTTTAATGATCTCGTTGAAGGAGTCTCGTTTATTGAAAAATTTGATGAAACTACAGGTATTTCTTCAAAAGTAATAATCGATTGGAAGAGCTTTCAAGGTAAACAAGATCTCAAACCTCAGCTTGTTATAACTGACGATAAGGGTGATCAAGTAAAACCAAAAGACCCATCAAATAATTCTTCTTATGATCTAAGTGTAGGAATAATCTTAAATATTGAAAAAGGTAAAGAGGTTAAAGCAGGAGATGTTATTGCCAGAATTCCACGAGCTTCCTCTAAAACAAAAGATATTACTGGTGGTCTTCCTAGGGTTGCAGATATTTTTGAGTCAAGAAAACCTAAAAATCCCGCAGTTCTTGCTGAAATATCGGGCGTCATTGAATTTGGTAAAGATATTAAAAGTAAAAGAAGAATAATTATCAACCCAGAAGAAGGCGAACCTGTTGAGTACTTAATTCCAAAAGGAACCTATATATACTTCAATGAAGGCGATAAAGTTAATAAAGGTGATATGATTGTAGACGGTACTCCGGCTCCAACAGATATTTTAAATATCTTAGGTATAGAGGCATTAGCCGAATATATGGTCAGAGAAGTTCAAAAAGTATATAGATTACAAGGTGTTATAATTGACGATAAACACATTGAATGTATTACAAAACAAATGCTTCAAAAAGTTGAGGTTATTGAATCAGGTGATAGTGAATTCCCCGTTGGTGATGTTTTAGATAAAACTGATGTTCTTCAAAAAAATCTGGAACTAAAAGAGGCAGGTAAAAATGAGGCTAAATTTAAAATGATGATTTTAGGTATTACAAAAGCCAGCCTCCAAACTAATTCATTTATTTCAGCAGCTTCTTTCCAAGAAACAACTAGAGTTCTTACTGAGGCAGCAATTAATGGAAAAGTAGATAAACTTACAGGTCTCAAGGAAAATGTGATTGTCGGTAAGTTGATCCCTGCTGGAACTGGAAATGTTATTAGGGCTTTAAGAAAAGAAGCAAAAATAAGGGATAATTCACTTCTAAAACAAATAGAAAATGCTAAATAAATGTTGACTATGATGAATACTATAAATATATTCTGCGAACTATGCCGACCATAAATCAGTTAGTTAGAAACTCCAGAGAAAAAGTCTCTAAGAGAAATAAGGTGCCCGCACTGAAGGCATGTCCTCAAAAAAGAGGTGTATGTCTGAGAGTTTATACAACGACTCCAAAAAAGCCTAACTCAGCCCTCCGAAAGGTTGCTAGAGTAAAACTAACTAATGGCCAAGAGGTTACCGCGTATATACCAGGTGAGGGTCATAATTTACAGGAGCACTCTGTTGTTTTAATCAGAGGTGGTCGTGTAAAAGATTTACCAGGTGTTCGTTATCATATTATAAGAGGAACTCTAGACACCCAAGGCCTTGAAAAAAGACGCCAAAGAAGATCAAAGTACGGAGCCAAAAGGCCAAAGAGCTAAAATTTAAATTATGTCAAGAAGAAGAGCAGCAGAGAAGAGACAGATATTACCTGATCCAATATATAACAGCGTTGTATTAAACAAATTTATCAACGAAGTTATGGTGGGAGGTAAAAAAACTGTTGCACAAAAAATTGTATACGGTGCACTTGATATTATACAATCTCAGAACCAGAGCGAAGATCCCTTAGACTATTTTCAAAAATCTATAAACAATGTCAAACCCTCTGTTGAAGTTAAATCTAGAAGAGTAGGTGGCGCTACTTATCAAGTCCCTATGGAAGTACGAAGTACTAGAGCTCAAGCACTAGCATTTAAATGGATTTTATCAAACTCTAAAAAAAGAAATGAAAAAACACAAAGAGAAAGACTAGCAAACGAGCTGATTGATGCTTTTGAAAACAAAGGTAATTCAGTTAAGAAAAAAGATGAAGTGCATAAAATGGCCGAAGCAAATAGAGCCTTTGCACACTACAGGTGGTAATTAATGGATCTAAATAAATATAGAAATATTGGAATTATGGCTCATATTGATGCCGGTAAAACCACTACTACAGAAAGAATTTTATACTACACTGGTAAATCTCATAAGATCGGTGAAGTTCATGATGGTGCCGCAACTATGGACTGGATGGAACAAGAACAAGAAAGAGGTATTACGATCACTTCAGCGGCTACTACTTGTTTTTGGAACGATCATAGAATTAATATTATTGATACACCGGGTCACGTAGATTTTACTATCGAAGTTGAAAGATCTCTGAGAGTGCTCGATGGAGCTGTTGCTTGTTTTGATGGTGTTGCAGGAGTTGAACCGCAATCTGAAACTGTTTGGAGACAGGCTGATCGCTATAAAGTTCCAAGAATATGTTTTTGTAATAAAATGGATAGACTTGGTGCTGATTTTGAAATGAATATTCAATCAATTAAAGACAGATTAGGCGCAAACCCTCTCGTCTTGCAAATGGCTATCGGTAAAGAGGCTGATTTTAAAGGAGTTGTTGACCTTGTTAAGTTCAAGTCAATAATATGGCAAGATGATAGCTTAGGGGCAAAATTTGATGTTGTTGATATTAGTGAAGATTTAATAGAAGAAGCAAAAAAGAAACGAGAAGAGTTAATCGAAATGGCCGTTGAAGCCGACGATCAAGCGATGGAAGACTATCTTGAGGGTAAAGAGATATCAATTGAAACACTTAAAAAATGTATCAGAAAAGGTACAATTGAATTTAAATTCGTTCCAGTACTTTGCGGAACAGCATTTAAGAATAAAGGAGTTCAGCCATTATTAGACGCTGTTGTTGATTATTTACCTTCACCCAATGATATTGGTTATGTAGAGGGTGTTAAAGAGGGATCTGATGAAAAAATTCAAATTCCGAACACACCTGATGAACCTTTTGCTGCGCTAGCTTTTAAAGTCGCCGCAGATCCGTTTGTTGGTCAAATTACATTTATAAGGCTCTATTGTGGCAACCTGAGCTCAGGTTCAACGATTTTAAACTCATCTAAAAATCAAAAAGAAAGAATTGGAAGAATGCTTTTAATGCATTCAAATACCAGAGAAGAGATTAAAGAAGCAAAAGCTGGAGATATAGTTGCATTAGTTGGAATGAAAAATGTAACTACAGGTGATACCTTGTGTGAGCCATCTAAGCCAGTCATTTTAGAAAAAATGGAATTTCCAGATCCTGTTATCGAAGTCGCTGTTGAGCCAAAAACAAAAGCTGATTACGAAAAAATGGGTCAGGCACTTGGTAGATTAGCGCAAGAAGATCCTAGTTTTAGAGTTACATCTGATGAAGAATCCGGACAAACTATTATTAAAGGAATGGGAGAACTGCACTTAGAAATTTTAGTCGATCGTATGAAGAGAGAATTTAAAGTTGAAGCAGATGTAGGCGCTCCACAAGTAGCATATAGAGAAACTATTACTAAAGATGTAGAAGTTGATTACACTCATAAAAAACAATCAGGCGGAGCAGGCCAGTTCGCTCGTGTAAAAATGAAATTCAAGCCTCTTGAGAGAAACTCAGGAATTAAATTTAATAATACAGTTGTTGGTGGAAATATCCCAAAAGAATATATTCCTGGTGTTGAGAAGGGTATCAATAGCGCATCTCAAAATGGTGTGATCGCCGGCTACAATGTTATTGACTTTGAGGCAGAAGTTTATGATGGAGCTTATCATGATGTTGACTCATCCGTATTGGCATTTGAGATTGCTTCAAGAGCTGCTTTTAGAGAAGCTGTTGCTAAAGCAGGCCCAAAGCTACTAGAGCCAATGATGAAAGTAGAAGTTGTGACTCCAGAGGACTATATGGGAGATATTATTGGTGACTTAAACTCTAGAAGAGGACAAATCGAAAAAATGGAAGACAGAGGCAACGCAAAAGTTGTTTCTTCAGTTGTTCCCCTTGCTAATATGTTTGGTTATGTTAATAATCTACGTTCCATGAGCCAAGGTAGAGCAAGTTATACAATGTTATTCTCACATTATGATGTTGTCCCATCAAATGTTGAAGAAGAAATTAAGTCAAAGTTAGCATAACCCATGATAAATCAAAATATTAGAATTAGACTAAAATCCTTTGATCACAATATTTTAGATAGAAGCTCGATGGATATTTTACAAACAGCCAAAAGAACTGGCGCGAAAGTTATTGGACCTATTCCTATGCCTTCTCGAATTGAAAGAGTCACTGTAAACAAATCCCCACATGTTGATAAGAAAAGCAGAGAACAATTTGAACTAAGAACACATATAAGAATGATGGACATTATAGAACCTACTCCTCAAACTGTAGATGCTTTAATGAAATTAGATCTTGCTTCAGGTGTAAACGTAGACATTAAAATTAAAAAATAAATACCAATGATTATTAGTACAAAAATAGGTCAAACTTCATTCATTAGCGAAGAGGGGAAGAGAGTGAGTGCTACCGTTTTGGATTATAATTCATGCACTGTTGTTGGTAATAGAACAGAAGATAGAGATGGTTATATTGCTAATATTTTAGGTTTTCTTAAACCAAAAAAACTAAACAAACCTCAACTAAAAGATTTTAATAAAAAAAATATAGAGCCAAAAAGAGTTATTAAAGAACAAAGACTAACATCTCCTGATGATCTTTTAGAGATTGGAAGTGATGTATCGCCATCGTTTAACGTAGGAGATAAGGTTTGCGTTCAATCAAAGTCTACAGGTAAAGGTTTTGCTGGAGCTATGAAAAGACATAATTTTAGCGGTATGCGTGCCTCTCATGGTGTATCTATTTCACACAGAGCTCACGGATCAACTGGTCAAAATCAAAACCCAGGTAAAGTTTTCAAAGGAAAAAAAATGGCTGGCCATCTAGGTGATGAAGTTACCACTACAAAAAATCTAGAAGTTTTGTTGGTAGATGCTGAAAAAAAGTTAATTTTTCTTAAAGGCTCTGTTCCAGGAAAAAATAAATCTGTAGTGAGAGTTTACAAAAAATGATTGAACAAATTACTCTAAAAAACGCAAATATTTCCGATAAATCTTTGCACCTTTCTATCCAAAAAACCTATTCACATAAACAAGGTAACAATCATAGTCTTGATAGATCTGAAGTTACAGGATCTGGAAAAAAATTATTTAAACAAAAAGGAACTGGTAATGCCAGAGCTGGTAATAAAAAAACAACTCAAAGAAGAGGTGGTGGAAAGGCTTTTGGTCCTAAGTTTCACCTAGTATCCTTTAAAATTAATAAAAAAGTAAAAAATCTAGCTTTAATTTCTTCGATTTCACTTAAAAGTGATAATAAGTCTCTTTATGCTCTAGATGAGTCCAAGTTAGATGTTAATGCCGTCAAAGATATTTTAAATAAGAATACAAACAAAAAAATCATGATAATTTTAAAAAACACTAATGATAGCGACGTCGTAGCTAAATTCCAAAACTATAAAAATATTTCCTTTCACTCGGACAAAAATTATTCAATACATTCATCTTTAAAATCCGACATGCTTATATTTTCAAATAAATCATCTCTTTATGAGTCATACATTGGGAAAAATATCTAATGGATTTAAACTTAATAAAAAAACCAGTTATTACTGAAAAATCAACTGCTAATGCACAATTCAATAAATATATATTTGAAGTCACTAAGGATGCTAATAAGTCACAAATTAAGGCTACAATTGAAGATATATATAAAGTTAAAGTTGAAAAACTTAATAGTGTAATTGTAAAAAGAAAACCAAAAGTTTTTAAAGGACAAAGAGGTACACGTTCAGAACAAAAAAGAATTATCGTTACTCTTAAAGAGGGTAATACAATTGATGTGAGTGGAAAGGTAAAATAAACATGGGTCTGATAACTTATAAACCTACTACTCCATCTTATAGAAAAACTGTAAAAATAGATAAATCTGTCCTATTTAAGGGTAGACCAGAAAAAAACCTTATTGAAGAACTTCAACCTAGTTCAGGAAGAAACAATACAGGTAAAATTACAATTAGACATAGATCTGGTGGACACAAGAAGAAATACAGGATTGTCAATTTTAAAAGAAATACTTTTGATAAAATTGGGACAGTTGAAAGAATCGAACATGATCCTAACCGCAGTGCATTTATCGCTCTTGTAGACTATCAAGATCTAAAAGAATACATCATTGCTCCATCTGATATTAAGGTAGGTGATAAAATTATTTCATCATCAAAAACTGAGATTAACTCAGGTAATGCTATGAAAATTAAAAATATACCCACAGGAACATCAATCCATAATATCGAACTTAAACCTGGGGCTGGTGGTAAGTTATGCAGATCTGCTGGTTCTTTTGCTCAAGTACTAGGTGTACAAGATAAATACATAATGATTAAATTATCTTCTAGAGAAACAAGACTTGTGCATGGGGAGTGCATGGCAACTATTGGTGTTGTTTCTAATCAAGACAATAAGAATAAAAAAATTGGTAAGGCTGGAATTAAAAGGCATTTAGGTATCAGGCCTACTGTTCGAGGTGTTGCTATGAACCCAGTTGATCACCCTCATGGCGGTGGTGAAGGAAGAACATCAGGCGGAAGGCATCCTTCTACTCCTTGGGGTATGAAAACCAAAGGTAAGAAAACTAGAAAAATTAAATTCACATCTAAGATGATCATTTCAAGAAGAGGTAAAAAATAATGGCAAGATCTGTTTGGAAAGGACCTTACTTCGACATAACGCTCTATAAAAAAGTTAAAAAATCAAAAGATGAAAATTCAAAATCTCCAATTAAAACTTGGTCAAGGAGATCAACTATCATACCTGATTTTGTCGGAGTTACTCTTTCGGTATATAATGGTAAATCATTTATCCCAGTTTTTGTTACTGAGGATATGGTTGGACATAAACTCGGTGAGTTTTCACCTACACGAGTTTTTAAAGGTCACTCAGGTGATAAGAAGGCGGTTCAAGGTAAGAAATAATGTCTAAAGAAGTAAAAGCAATCAACAAGATGATTAGAACCAGTTCCCAGAAACTAAATCTAATAGTTAAAGATATTAGAAAAAAAGATATTACTTCTGCAGTAAATATTTTAAAGTTTTCAAACAAAAGAGTCAGTAAAGAGGTATTAAAAACCCTCAATTCTGCTGTAGCGAATGCAGAAAATAACAATAATTTAGATATAGACAAGCTAGTTGTTAAAGAAGCTTATGTTGGAAAAAGTTTAAGAATGAAAAGATTTAGACCAATGAGCAAAGGAAGAGCATTTCAGATTATCAAACCTTTCTCAAGACTGACACTGGTTCTGGAGGAAAGAGTATAATGGGACAAAAAGTTAACCCAACGTCTTTAAGAGTAGGAATAAACAAATACTGGCAATCAACCTGGTTTGAAAAAAAAGAATATTCTAATTTTCTAAAAGAAGACCATACCATCAGAAGTTATATAGAAAAAAATTATTCAAGTGCTGGTATTAGTTCTGTTATAATCGAAAGAGCTGCAGCAAATCTTAAAATTATCATTCATACTTCTAAACCAGGTGTTTTGATCGGTAAAAAGGGCGCAGACATAGAAAAGTTACGAAATAGTTTATCAAAACTTTCTAATAAAAATATATCACTTGATATTAAAGAGATTAAAAAACCTGAAACTGATGCTTCTTTAGTTGCTGACTCCATTGCAAGACAACTTGAAAAGAGGATTGCTTTTAGAAAAGCAATGAAAAAATCTGGTATGTCTGCCATTAAATTAGGTGCTAAAGGAATTAAAATAGTTTGTGGTGGAAGATTGGGTGGTGCTGAAATTGCCAGATCAGAAAAATTTAGTGAAGGAAGTGTTCCCCTTCATACTTTAAGAGCGGACATCGACTATGCAACCGCTCGTGCATTAACAACATATGGAATTATTGGTATCAAAGTATGGCTTTTCAAAGGTGAGAGTAAAAATACAAAAAATAACACTCCAAATGAAAAGGTAGGTTCATAATGCTCATTCCAAAAAATACTAAATACAGAAAACAGCATAAAGGGCGTATACACGGAAATGCAAAAGGTAATCATGAGCTGACTTTTGGTTACTACGGCTTGAAATCACTTAATGCCGAAAGAGTAACTGCTAGACAAATAGAAGCTTCGAGAAGAGCAATAACAAGATTTTTAAAAAGAGCAGGGCGTCTATGGATTAGGGTATTTCCTGATGTTCCAGTTACAGCTAAACCGGCCGAGGTGAGAATGGGAAAAGGCAAAGGGTCGATAGACAGATGGGTATGCAGAGTAAAACCAGGTACTATAATGTTTGAAGTAGATGGTGTTGACAAAAATCTAGCTAAAAAAGCATTTGAACTTGCATCTGCAAAATTACCTGTTAAAACCACATTCGTTTCATTGGATCAATTTTAATGGCAGATAAAGATTTAAACACCTTAAAGAAAGAGTTATTTAACTTAAAAATTATGAAAAAAAGTGGTCAACTTACTGATACTTCTCAGTTTAAAAAGGTAAAAAAACAAATCGCATCATTTTTAACTAAAGAAAGGCTTGAAAAAAATGCCTAGAAGAATTCTCAATGGTAAGGTTGTAAAAAAATCGGGCGATAAAACCGTTTCAGTTTTAGTCACTAGGCAAACTACACACCCAATTTATAAAAAGATTATTAGAGTTTCAAAAAAATATTTAGCACATGACGAAGATAACAATATTACTGTTGGAGAAAGTGTAAAAATTCAAGAAACAAAACCACTTTCTAAAAGCAAATCATGGGAAGTAATTAAATAATAATGATACAAACTGAATCTAATTTACTAGTAGCAGATAATTCAGGTGCAAGACTGATTAGTTGTATTAAAGTTATCGGAGGTTCAAAAAGAAGGTATGCAAGAATTGGTGACATAATAATTGTGTCAGTAAAAGATGCTATTCCTAGATCAAAAGTTAAAAAAGGTGAAGTTCAAAGGGCTATTATTGTGAGAACTAAAAAACCTTTAATAAGGGAAGATGGTACATCGATAAAGTTTGACTCAAATGCTGCAGTTTTATTAGATAAGCAAAATGAACCAATTGGGACAAGAATTTTTGGTCCAGTCACTAGAGAGCTAAGAAAGAAAAATATGATGAAAATTGTCAGTTTAGCTCCTGAGGTACTTTAATGATTAAAAAATATAAAAAAGGTGATGAAGTGATTGTCAAAGTCGGTAAAGACAAAGGTAAAATTGGAAAAATCGCTAAAGTTTTAAATTCTAATGATAAAGTTATTATTAGTGGTGTTAATATTAGTAAAAAACATCAAAAACCATCACAGGAATCTAAAGGTGGAATAATTGACAAAGAGATGCCTATTCATATTTCTAATATTTTGGCTTATGACTCAAAATCTAAAAAATCATCAAAAGTCGGTTTTAAAGTAGAAGATGGTAAAAAAGTAAGAATTTTAAAAACTTCTGGAGAAAAATATTAATGAGCACTTCAATTCAAGAATTATTTAATATTTCAGATCAATTAGCTAAAAACCTAGAGATTCCTCATAAATTAGCTGTTCCCAAAATGACTAAAATAGTTGTAAACGCGGGTATTGGAACCATCAAGGAAGATAATAAAGCTATTGAAAAAATGAAAAAGGATTTATCTTTGATTACGGGTCAAGCGCCTGTAGTTCGTTTATCAAAAAAAGCTATAGCCTCATTTAAGATCAGAAAAGGAATGCCAGTTGGTTTGTCCGTCACTCTTAGAAAAAACTTTATGATGGAGTTTTATGATAGACTGGTAAATATAGCTATGCCACGAATTAAAGACTTTAGAGGTTACTCAAAAAAATCTTTTGATGGACAGGGTAATATTACTATAGGTATTAAAGATCATATTATTTTCCCTGAAATCAGTGTTGAGAATGTAGAGAATATTTTTGGTTTTGATATCACAATCGCAACTTCGGCAAACAATGACAAGGAAGGATATGAATTGTTAAAGTTAATGAACTTTCCATTCTTAAATTAATCATGGCAAAACAAAGCGCAATCCAAAAAAATCTTAATAGAAAAACACTTATTGATAGATTAAGTGAAAAAAGAGCTAATTTAAAAAAACTATTGATGAATAAAGAGTTACCTTTTGAGGAAAGAGTTAAGATTCAAATGAAACTTGAGTCTATGCCTAGAAACTCATCTAAAATAAGATTTAGAAATAGATGCTTCTTATCCGGAAGACCTAGGGGCGTCTACTCAAAATTTAATTTATCTAGAATAGCAATCAGAGATATGGCTGGTAAAGGTCAAATACCTGGATTAACGAAAGCGAGTTGGTAGGATGAGCGATACACTAGCAGACATGATCACTAGAATAAGAAATGGACAAAAAGCAAGTAAGGTATCTATTAAAGCTATCTATTCAAAGTTAAATGTTAACGTTTGTAATGTGTTGAAAAATGAAGGCTTTATTGAAAGCTACGAAATAATTGGTGATAATAAAAAAGATTTATCTATTACGCTAAAATATTATAAAGGCAATCCTCTTATTAATAAGATTGAGAAGATTACCAAACAGGGTTGTCGGGTATATAGTTCGGTTGAAGACATTCCAAAAACTATTGGAGGTTTGGGTACCACAATACTTTCAACTTCTAAAGGGGTAATGACTGACTCAGATGCTAGAAATCAAAAAGTAGGTGGAGAGGTGCTAATTAGCGTATTTTAATCATGTCTCGTTTAGCTAGAAATCCCATTACTATCCCATCAGATGTCAAAATATCCGTTAATGACAATGTCATTAACTTTGAGGGTAAACTTGGAAAATCAAGTTCTACTTTGCCTAACGGAATAGTAGTGGATATGAAAGACAATCTTCTTCACTTCTCAGGAGATAACAAGGCATTACTAGGAACTGTATATGCCAATGTAAAAAATGAAATTGTTGGAAATTCGCAAGGATTTGAAAAAAAGTTAGAACTTGTGGGAACAGGATATAAAGCAAATGTAAATGGCAAAACACTAGTTTTATCTCTTGGATTCAGTCACGATATTAATTTTAAAATACCTGAAGGTATTACAGCTAAAGTTGAAAAAAATATTGTTTCTATATCAGGTACTAGTAAACAATTGGTCGGCCAAGTTGCTGCTGAGATTAAATCTTTTAGAAAACCAGAACCATACAAAGGCAAAGGTGTAAGATACGAAGGTGAACGTATTTACAGAAAAGAAGGGAAGAAAAAATAATGAATAACGATAAACTTAGATCCCTCAGAAGAAAAACTAGAATTAGAAAAAAACTTGCTTCAGTAAAAAAACACAAACTTTTAGTGTTTCGTTCCTCTAAACATATTTATGCTTCTGTATTAACTGAACAGAATGATAAAACTCTTTGTTCATACTCATCTGTTAAAATTAATAAGACTGAAGGTCAAAAGAAACTAGATATTGCAAAATTAGTAGGAGAAAAGATTGCAGAAATGGCAATTGAAAAGGGCGTCAAAGAAGTAAAGTTTGATAAAGGTCCTTATAAATATCATGGTAGATTAAAAGTACTTGCTGACGCCGCAAGAGAGAAGGGCTTATCTTTTTAAATGCTTGAAAATAATGTAAATAAAGAATTAATCGAAAAATTAATATCTGTTAGACGTGTTTCTAAAGTTGTTAAAGGTGGTAGAAGATTTGGTTTTGCCGCTTTAGTTGTTAGTGGAGATGGTCAAGGCAGAGTTGGATTTGGCTCAGGAAAAGCTAAAGAAGTTCCTGAGGCTATAAGAAAAGCATCTGAAGAAGCAAAAAAAACAATGGTAAGAATTCCTCTAAGAGAGGGAAGAACTATCCATCATGATATCAAAGCGAAATTTTCATCAAGCACTGTTATTTTAAGATCAGCACCGAAAGGTACGGGAATAATATCAGGCGGTCCTTCAAGAGCTATCTTTGAAGCTTTAGGTATTTCTGATGTTGTTTCAAAAGCTATTGGTACCAAAAACCCTCACAATATCGTTCGTTCAACTATCAAAGCATTGAGAATGATAAATACCCCAAAGTCTGTATCTGCAAGAAGGGGCATAGAAATTAATTCTGTAATCAGCAAAAGAGAAAACTAATGATCAATAAATTATCTAAGCAAAGAACAACTAACAGAAAAAGAAAAGGAAAAGGCGTAGGTTCTGGCCTTGGAAAAACTGCAGGCAGGGGGCATAAAGGTCAAAAATCAAGATCTGGTGTTGCTGTTAGGAACTTTGAAGGCGGTCAGATGCCTATTTATCGAAAAACTCCAAAAAGAGGTTTTAATTCAATAAAAAAACTAAGATCTAATAGCCTTTCTATATCACTTGTAAGCTTTAACAAATTTCAAGATGACTCAACAATTGATCTGAAAATGCTAGTCGATACAGGTTTTCTTAAGAAAAAAGATCACAAAAAAAGTATTAAAGTTATTGACTCAATTCAATTTAAGAAAAAATTACAATTTAAAGATTTTAAATTTACCCCAGGTGCAAAGAAAAGAATTGAAGACTTAGGCGGATCAGCCTCTTAAATCTTAAGTTATGAACACTAAAGTTCCTAATATTGATTATAACGAAGCAATTAAAAATTCTGGTTTATTTAAAAAGCTTGGTTTTGTTCTTTTTGCTATTATTGTCTATAGATTAGGTACTTATGTCCCTGTTCCTGGAATTAATTCTGCTGTTTAGAACAGATTTTCTCTCAGCATCAAAACGGTATTCTGGGTATCTTTGATATGTTTTCTGGCGGCGCCCTGATGCGAATGTCAGTCTTTACATTAGGTGTTATGCCTTATATTTCGGCATCAATTATTATGACTTTGATGCAATCATCTTTTGATAGTTTAAAAGCTTTAAAAGAACAAGGAACTAATGGAAGAAAAAAAATTCAACAATATACAAGATATCTTACAATACTCTTGGCCTTATTTCAAAGTTATGGCATTTCAAATGGAATCTTAAATCTTTCTGATACTGTAGATCCTACTTTAGGAAGCGTAGCTTTCTTTCAGCTATCAGCCATCATCACTATGACTTCAGGAACTGTTTTCCTTATGTGGTTAGGTGAACAAATTACTGAGCATGGTTTTGGAAGTGGTATATCGATTATTATATTTGCTGGAATTGTAGCCAATTTACCTTTTGCCATTTTTAATACATTTGAATTAGGAAGAACTGGCGCACTTTCTGCTATTGCAATCATTTCTATAATTTTCTTACTGTTGGCTCTAATTGTTGTAATTGTTTTTATAGAAAGAGGTCAAAGAAGACTTTTAGTTCAATACCCAAAAAGGCAAGTGGGTAATAAAGTATTCGGTGGTCAGTCATCTTATTTACCAATAAAAGTTAATGTTGCTGGTGTTATACCAGCAATTTTTGCATCATCTCTTCTTTTATTCCCTAATACTATTGCAAACTTTTCTCCAGAAAGCTCTGGTTTTTTATCTAGTATTGGTTTCTATTTATCTCACGGTAAGCCTTTGTATATGGTTTTCTTTTTTGGACTTATTGTTTTTTTCGCCTTTTTTTATACAGGCATCGTTTTCAATCCTAAAGAACAAGCTGACAATTTAAGAAACAATGGCGGATTTGTTCTTGGATATAGACCTGGTGAACAGACTGCCCAACACCTGGAACATGTTATTTACAGACTAACTTTTGTTGGCGCTATATATTTAGGTTTGATAGCGCTCATCCCTGAATTTTTAATTGCAAGACTCTCAGTGCCTTTCTATTTGGGTGGGACTAGCTTATTGATTGTAGTTGTTGTGGCTATGGATTTCTTTTCCCAAATTCAAACACATTTGTTTACATCTCAATATGAAAAAATATTGAGTAAAAACAAAATGTATAAGAGTAAATGGTTATAGTTTTTATTGGCCCACCAGGATCTGGCAAAGGAACCCAAGCTCAGATACTTAAAGACTCAGTATTGCCTAACTTACACATTCTGACAGTTAGTTCTTTACTGAAAGAAAAGTCTGCTGATGGTAGTGTCTTAGGTGATGAAATTAAAAATAAAATGGATAATGGCGATTTGATTGAAGATTTAACTGTAATTTCTGTATTAAAAGAAAAAGTTGATAGTCTTGGTGAAGAACAAATACTAGTCGATGGTTTCCCAAGAAGCTCTTTACAGGCTGAGTCACTTAAAAAGATCTTTTTAAACAAAAATTTAAACATAATTAATTTTACTGTTAGCGATGAGGAACTTTTGACCCGTATAACAAAAAGAGCTCAAGAAGAGTCCAGAGCCGATGATAAGGTTTTTGATAAGCGTTTATCAATTTATAAAAAATCTCATACTGAGATCATTGACTCTTTGTCTAATGATTATGAAGTTATCAATATTGATGCTAATGATCAAATTGACTCTATTTCCCAAAAAATTATTGAAAAACTTGGTATAAATTGATGTATTTTGTATTGACTTTTAAATACTTTTTTACTATTTTCACCCCTTCAGGAGATCTCAATTGGCAAGAATAGCAGGCGTAAATCTACCAGTTAATAAACGTGCTTTAGTTTCATTAACCTACATCCATGGCATCGGACCAAAATTTGCCTTAGATATTTTAAAAGCAAATGGTCTAGATCATACAAAAAGAATTAAAGAATTTTCCGAAGATGAGATCTCTAAAATTAGAAAATCTATTGAAGAAAGCTATACAGTTGAAGGTGACCTAAGACGTGTTGTATCACAAAATATTAAACGTTTAAAAGATCTTGGTTGCTATAGAGGTTTAAGGCATCGTCGTCAACTACCTACTAGAGGTCAAAGAACACATACTAATGCTAGAACAAGAAAAGGTAAGGCTGTAGCGATCGCTGGAAAGAAAAAAGTTACTAAATAAAATGGCAAAAACTGAAAAAAAAACTTCTGAAAAGAAAAAAACTAAAAAAAATTTTGGGCAGAATGGTGTGGTCCATATCAAGAGTTCTTTTAATAACACTATTGTTACGATATCTGATTTAAGTGGTAACGCTGTTTCATGGTCATCTAGTGGAACCATGGGTTTCAGAGGTTCGAAAAAATCTACACCTTATGCAGCTCAAATGGCAACTGATGCTGCTGGTAAAAAAGCATATGATGTTGGTCTTAGAAAACTTGACGTTTTAATGAAAGGTCCTGGGTCCGGAAGAGAGTCAGCTTTGAGAGCTTTACAAAATATTGGTTTCATTATTAATAATATTAAAGATGTTACACCGCTTCCACATAATGGATGCAGACCAAAGAAAAAAAGAAGAGTATAGAACTTTTAATAGGAGTAAAAATTGATAGAAAATAATTGGATAACCCTAGTTAAACCTAACAAGGTTGACTACAAGATCAGTGAAAATAAAAAATTTGGTACTGTGGTAATTGAACCACTAGAAAAGGGTTTTGGAACTACACTTGGTAATGCCTTAAGAAGAGTTTTGCTCTCATCATTGCAAGGTACAGCGATTACATCCATTAAAATAAATGGCGTTCTTCACGAATTTTCAACAATTGAAGGAGTAAGAGAAGACGTAACCGATATCATAATGAACCTAAAAAACGTTACATTTAACTCTAAAAGTAACCATACTCAAAAACTTACATTGAATGTCAAAGGTCCAAAAGAAGTTTTGTCATCTGACTTTGATGAAAACCCAGAAGTTGAGATTGTTGATAAAGATACTGTTATTATGAATGTTGACTCTAACAGAGAGGTTAATCTTGAAATCTTCTTAGATGTAAATAAAGGTTATATCTCTGCTGAAAAAAACAAAGATAATGAAAACAAAAGTGTTGGTCAAATTATGTTAGATGCAACATTTAGTCCTGTCAAAAGAGTTGCCTTTAGTGTTGATAATTCACGTATTGGTCAGGATACTGAGTTCGATAAATTAATTTTAGATATTGAAACTAACGGTACAGTTTCACCTGACGATGCAGCGGCTTTAGCAGCTAGAATTCTTCAAGATCAGTTAAAACCCTTTATTAATTTTGAAGAACCCACTGAAGATGAAAGAAAAAAATTACAATCCTCAAAAGAGCCTCAATTCAATAAGAATTTACTTAAGAAAGTTGATGAGCTTGAACTTTCTGTTAGATCCGCTAACTGTTTAAAAAATGATAATATTTTTTATATTGGCGATTTAGTTCAAAAAACTGAAGGTGAGATGTTAAGAACACCAAACTTTGGAAGAAAGTCTCTTGATGAAATTAAAGAAGTTTTAGTATCTATGGGTTTAAATATGGGTATGGATTTACCAGGATGGCCACCAGAAAATATTGAAGAGCTCTCAAAAAAGTATGAGGATCCATTTAAAGTATAATGAAACACGGACTAAAGCAACGAAAGTTAAATAGAACTTCTTCACATAGGTTAGCTCTATTGAAAAATTTATCTATTAGCCTTATAAAACACGAAACAATAACTACAACGACAGAAAAAGCTAAAGAACTAAGACCTTTTATTGAGAAATTAGTAACTAAAGCAAAAAAAGATAATCTTAGTAACAGAAAATATATTTTATCTAAGCTTTTTAATAACAAAGAAGCTTGCCAAAAACTCTTCTCTGAAATCTCAGATCAACAAAAAGACAGAAATGGCGGCTACACTCGAATTATAAAAAAAGGTAACCGTTTTGGTGACTTTGCTCATACCAGCATAATTCAATTCGTAAAAAATTAATTTTTTATGAAAACCTATTTGGCTCTAGTCCTAGGAGCCACTATAGGATCCAGCATAAGATACTTATTTTACTTTTTTAATATCTCGGCCTATGGATTACCTTTATCTACTATAATTGTAAACATATTAGGATCTTCTTTAGCAGGTTATTTTTATGGAAAGTTTCAAAATACCGCCTATGTATTTATGTATCTGGGAATATTTGGCAGCTTAACTACTCTATCAGCCCTTAATTTAGAATTGTTTGAATTATTAAGTAATAACTATTTTATCAAAGCGATTATATATTTTTTTATTAATATATTTCTTACTTTTGCTTTTTTTTATTTGTTTCATATTATCAGTTTAAAACTTGCAAGTTAAAGTTAATCAATCATTTAATCGATTAGATAAATTTATTTTTCAATATTTTGAAAACATACCCCTCTCATTAATTCAAAGGTTAATTAGGCAATATAAAATCAAAATTAATAATAAAAAATCAAAAGCCAATTCTAAACTAGTTTCAGGTGATATAATTTACATTTATTACACATTTGAATTTCAAGATAAAAAAGATTTAACAATAAAAATCTCTGAAGATTTTCAAAAAAAATTGAGAAAAAGATTAATTTTTCAAAATGCTGATTTTATTGTCATTAATAAATTAAATGGATATTCAGTTCAAAGAGGTTCAAAAGTAAATGTTTCTTTAAAAGATTATTATGAAAGTATTTTAGATGCTAAGCTTTATATAGTTCATAGATTGGATAAAGATACTTCTGGTATAATGATATTTGCTAAAAATAGAATGGCGGCTAGTTCAATATCGAAACTTTTTTTGATGAACAAAATTCATAAATATTATTTAGCTACCACTCATAAAAAATTTATCAAAAGTTCAGGTATCTTAGAAAATATTAATAATGAAAATAAATTACTTAAATTGTTTTATCGTAAAATTAATTCTTTAGATGGTAATTATTCATATTTAATAAAATTATTAACAGGAAGAAAACATCAAATCAGACTCCAATTCTATTTAAATGACAATCCTATTGTGGGTGATAGAAAATTTTCTAATGATAAAAAAATAGCTTTTTCTCTTAGATCTGTTGCTATTCATTTTTATTATTTGAATAATTTTTACAAATTTAAGTTAAATTTAAATCAAATTGATTAATAAACTCTTTTTTCAATCCATTTACTATTTTTTCTTTATTAAATTTAATATTCATTTCAGTTAAACTGCTTATCTGCCCGGCATTTAAACCACAGGGGTTAATTTTTCTAAAATTTTCTAAAGGTAAATCGAAATTAATTGATATTCCATGATAGACAACTCCTTTTGAGTATCTCAAACCTAAAAAGACTATTTTTTTATCTTTTTTTATTTTTTGATCTTTTGCCCATAGTCCTCTATTAGTTTCTTTTTTTGTAAATAGTTTAATATCGTTTTGTTTAAAAATTTTAATTAATATTTTTTCAATGATATCAATGTACTTTATGATATTTAGTCTCCTTTTTCTTAAATTCAAAATAGGATAAATAATTAATTGTCCAGGACCATGATATGTTATTTTTCCTCCTCTATTTATAAAAATGACTGGAATATTATTAATTTTTTTTAATTTAAATTCTTTTGGTGTAGAACTTCCAGCTGTATAGACCTTTTGATGCTCCAAAAACCAGATTTCTTCATTTTTAATGTTTTCAGATACCTCTAAAACCTTTGAATTCATTTTATTCAAAGTTTCTTCATAATTCGCTCTTCCTTTTAGTTGTTTTATTTTTAACATTGTTTATTAATTAGTTTTTGTAATTGCGGACGTGGCGGAATTGGTAGACGCGCAGCGTTGAGGTCGCTGTGGGAGTATATCCTGTGGAAGTTCGAGTCTTCTCGTCCGCACCATAAATAAAGTATAAATGTTAAATTTTAATAAGAAAGAATACATTCAGTCAATAAAGTCACTTCATCCAGCTGATCAGGCTGATAGCATTGAAAATCTTTCTTTAAAGGATCAAACCTCAGTTTTAAAAAGTTCGACAAAGTCCCTGCATCCTGATTTTATTGCCTATCTAAGAGATGAAACAAGAGAACAGATATTAAATCTAATTCCAAAAAAACAACTAATAAATTTAATTAAGTATCTAGATTTAGATGATGCAGTAGAAATATTAAGTGAATTTGACACTAAAGATCTTGTTAATACTTTATCTAGTTTGGGTCAGCTTCAACGCTCTAGAATTGAAGAAAATCTTAAATATCCAGAGGATTCTGCAGGTCGAATAATGAACAGAGATTTCCTATCAGTTAAATCTAATTTAACTGTAGGTAATTTGATTGATCAATTAAGAACATCGAGAAGAGGTCCTAAAGATTTTTATAATGTTTTTATTGTTGATGAAAATAATATTCCTATTGGATATGTCCCTTCAGGTAGAATTTTAAGATCTAAAAGAAGTAAAAAATTAAAAGACATGATACTAGGAAATATTCATTTAATTAAATCTTCTGATTCAGTTGAGGATATTGCTTATACCTTTCGACAATATGGATTAGTATCAGCACCTGTCGTAAACGTTGATAATAAAATGTTGGGTATCGTAACCGTTGATGATGTTGTTGAGATTTTGCATGAAGAAACTGAGGATGATATACAAAAATTAGGTGGATTATTTGTAAACGATTTTTATAAGGGTGCTTTTACTTCTGCCTCCTCAAGATTCATTTGGCTTGGTTTAAACTTGTTAACTGCAATTTTAGCCTCTTTTGTTATAGATATATATTCTGATCAACTGCAACAGATGATTGCAATAGCTGTACTAATGCCAATAGTTGCTTCTATGGGTGGTAATGCGGGAACTCAAGCTATGACAATTTATGTACGAGCTATCGCGACTAAAGATATTAATAACTCAAATTACTTTAATTTAATTATTAAAGAATTTTTAATTGGTAGCATAAATGGTTTGGCTTTATCATTGATAATGGGCTTAATAGCTTATTTCTGGTTTGATAGCCTTGTTTTGGCTTTTGCCATTGCATTTGCAATACTTATTAATTTAGGCTTCGCTTGTTTAGTTGGAATCATAATTCCTATTTCCATCAATAAGTTAAAAATAGATCCTGCATTAGCTTCTGGAATTGTATTAACTACTTTTACAGATGTTTTTGGTTTTTTGTCATTTTTATCAATCGCAACTTATATTTTAAATTTATAAATGATTAACCAAGAAATACTTAGAGAATATGACATTAGGGGAATTTTTCAGAAATCTTTAACTTTAAAAGATGTTGAGTATATTTCTTTTAAATTGGCAACAATTATCAAAGAAACTCAAAGTCATCAAATTATTATTGGTCATGATGGCAGAAATTCTTCTTTAGAAATAAAAAATACTTTAATTGAAAACTTTCTTAGTTTTGGAATAGACGTTTACGATATTTCATTAATACCCACTCCAGTAAGTTATTTTGCAAATAAATACTTCAAAGTTCCTAACCTTATCATGATTACAGGTTCACATAACCCAAAAGAATACAATGGTTTAAAGATTATTATTGATGAAAAACCTTTTTTTGGTGACAGGATTAAAACATTAAATCAAATTTCCGATTGTAAAAAGAGCCAATCAGCTGGCAATCTCTATTTTAAAAGCCCAATCGAACCTTACTCAAATGAAATTTTAGATAGGTTCAAGAATATTAATAAACTAAAAATTGTATGGGATCCTGGAAATGGCGCTATTGCTCCAATTATACATAGGATCGTTGAAACTATTGGTGGTAATAATATTATTCTAAATAGATCTATTGATAGCACTTTTCCAAATCATCACCCTGATCCAACTATAAAAAAAAATATAATTCAAATATCTGAATATGTGAAACAACATTCTTTTGATTTGGGTATTTCATTTGACGGTGATGGAGATAGAGTAGGTATAATCGATAATAATGGTCAATTAATTTATTCAGATATAATTTTACTTTTATTAGT
>OCRN01000017.1_pt1 | contig 34954 bp, 33 predicted proteins | sample 1534761 | NCBI WGS metagenome assembly OCRN01 (sample SAMEA3275602, study PRJEB22092) | marine metagenome | biome: ENVO:01000047 "MEDITTEREAN SEA BIOME"; feature: ENVO:00002042, "SURFACE WATER"; material: ENVO:00002010, "SEA WATER" | collected 2014-06-21T10:50:00+00 | depth 0 m | reverse complement strand
GCCCATTAATATTTTTTCTGAAATAGTTCGCAGATGTGCTCAGTTAGCCGCATCTTATAACATTTATGGCTTTCTTCACGGTGTATTAAATACAGATAATATAAATATTACAGGTGAGAGTTTTGATTACGGCCCTTATAGATTTTTAGAAAAATATGAACCTAATAAAATCGCCGCATATTTTGATCGTTTTGGACTTTACCGTTTTTCAAAACAAGCCGATGCTATTTTTTGGAATGTACAGCAATTAGCCTCAATTTTTTCGACATTTACAGACAAAGAACTTTTAGTTAATGAGTTAAAGAAGTTCGTTGAGATTTATAATGAGGAAGTTTTAAGGTTATTCTTTAAAAGATTGATGATTAAGCCAAACGTAAATCCCAAAATTAATACAAAATTTCTAAATGATTTTTATCAGATATTAATCGACCAGGATTTTTTCTATGAGGAGGTTTATTATGATTTAAGAGGTGGAATGAAAAAAATTAAGAATCGAAAAGACTTAAATCAAAAATATAACAAATATAATCTAGAGAAAATTTTTCAAAATCACGACTCTATTCCAGAATTAAGCTTGGATAAATTGGACTTAATTCCTTACGAAACTTTATTTTATGATGAAATCGAAAAAATTTGGAATGCCATTGATAATTATGATGACTGGTCATTGTTTAATAATAAAATAGGTAGTATAAATAAATTAAAAGAGGCAAATATCATTAATGGACTGGGATAAGTTAAAAATATTTCACAATGTTGCTCTGGATTTAAATATTTCAGAGGCCGCACATAAAATGAATATTAGTCACTCCTCAATTAGTAGACAAATAAGTTCTTTAGAGAGGGAATTAAAAGTTTCTTTATTTAAACGACACGCAAGAGGGTTAACCTTAACCGAACAAGGTAAGATATTATTTAAAACAGCACATGATATTTTTGGAAAAATTGCTTTAACAGAAGCACAACTTACAGAGTCCAAAGAAAAACCAACCGGATCTCTCACTATAGCTGCCACCGTTGCTTTTGGCACAACATGGTTGGCCCCAAGAATAGTTAAATTTTCCAATTCTTATCCAGATATTGATATTTCCATTAGAATTGAAAATAAATATACAGACCTTGCCCAAGGTGAAGCGGATGTTGCTTTAAGACTGAGAGAACCTACACAAGTAGACCTCATAAGATTTCCTTTGTATAAATTTCAATTTAAAATTTACTCTTCTCCAGAATACATTGAAAAATTTGGCATTCCGAATGATGTAAGTGAATTATCTAAACATAAAATAATTGCTTTCGGCCATGATGTAGAACCTTCTATTCCTGATGTTAATTGTATCTTGGATTTAATTCCTAAAAATAAGAAAGTTAAAACACTGTTTATTTCTAATATGTATGGAGTTATGCGAGCTATTGGAGGAGGGGCTGGAATTGGGGCGCTTCCAGAGTACATGAAGAGCTCAAAGAATAATTTAGTTCCTATTCTTCCTGATGCCAAAACTCCAAAAGCAGTCATTTATTTTACCTATCCACCTGAGCTAAAGGGATCAAAAAAAATTGAGGCCTTAAGAGATTTTCTTGTTAGGGAAGTAAATAAAGAAAAAAAAGATTAATCTTTTTTCAAAAATTTTTTATTACAATAATTGCAGATAACTTCCTTATTTTTATCTATTTTAAAATAAACCGCAGGATGACCTAAGTCGCCAGTTCCCCCATCACACATAACCTTGTCAATAGAGGGATCTACAATTTCTATTTGTTGTTCTTGTTTTTCTTGCATTATAAAGAGACTAATTCTGCAATGAGATTAGTATATTTTTTAGGATCATCAAGGTTTTCTCCCTCCATTAATTTTGCATGATCATAGAGTATCTCACTAAATTTATCTTTTGATGTTTTATCTAAAGACATGACTTTAGAGACAAGACTATGATTGATATTAATCTCAAGAATTCTTTTTTCATCAGAAATACTCTGATTATTTGCAGCCATTAGTTTTTTTAGGTGCATATCCATATCGTTTTCATCAGCTACTAGACATGAAGCGCTGGTTGTTAACCTTTTAGATACTTTGACATCTTTTACTTTGTCTTTTAAATGATCTTTTAAATAAGAAATAAAGTCTTTGTTTTCTTTTGGTTGCTCAGTTTCTTTTTTATCATCTTTACTATCTTCAAGATCTACCTCACCTTTAGTAATTGATGCAAAGTCGTATTCTTTAAATTTCATCTTCATAGGCATCCAAAATTCATCTACAGGGTCTGTGATTAAAAGAACGTTAATATTTTTATTTTTGAATAACTCCATCTGAGGACTATTTAGGAGGTTTTCTTTATTTTCTCCCGAAATATAATAAATTTTCTTTTTATCATTTGCGTAATCACTGATGTATTGATCTAAGGTAATCATCTCATCTTTTTCAGAACAATGAAAAATAGAAAAATCAAAAATTTGGTCATGAAAATCATTAAATTCATACAAACCTTCTTTGATCACTGGACCAAAGTTTTTCCAAAAAGCAGAAAATTCTTCAGGTTGTTTCTTTTTGAGATCTGATATTTCTTTAAGAATTCTTTTGGTAATCGCGGTGGAAATCTTATTAATGACCGCATTATTTTGTAATATTTCTCTTGAAATATTTAAGCTTAAATCTTCAGTATCAACTACCCCTGGAATAAAGCGTAGCCAAGCAGGTATAAGGGAGTCGAGCTTATCAGAGATAAATACTTTATTAACATAGAGCTTTAATTTATTTTTTCTATCTGGGTGATAGAGGTCCTGAGGTTGAGATTTAGGAAGATATAAAAGAGCAGTATAGTTTACGACACCCTCTGCTTTGAAATGGATTGTTTTTAACGGCTCGTCATAATAGGTAGAAGTTTGATTAAAAAATGACTTGTATTCTTCATCTTTAATTTTTGTCTTATCTTTGAGCCATATTGCCTCTGCAGAGTTTACTTGTTCCTCTTTTTCTTCTTTGTCTTTTTTCTCTTTTTTGTCTTCTTCAGAAGTAACAAAAATTGGGAAAGGGACAAAATCTGAATATTTCTTTACAATTTCTTCAATTCTATACTTGCTTAAAAACTCCTCTTCATCTTTTTTAATGGATAGAGTTATTTCTGTTCCTGAAAGATCAAACGTTGTTGGTTCAATAGAAAATGTTCCTTTGCCATCAGATGTCCACAGGTAACTCGATGAAGAGTCATATTTTTTGGACCTCACTACAACTTGATCAGAGACCATAAAAGATGAGTAAAAACCTACACCAAATTTACCTATTTGATTAACATCACCTTTTTTATCCCCTAATTTTTTAATAAAATCTTCAGTTCCTGATTTGGCGATAGTTCCGAGGTTTGCCTGCATATCATTCTCGTCCATACCAATTCCATTATCCTGGATAGTAATTGTCTTATTTTTTTCATTTACATGAATTCTAATTTCAAACTTATCTATTTTTTTAACATTATTATCAGTCTGACTAACGTAACGTAATTTTTCACATGCATCTGATGCATTTGAAATTAATTCTCTTAAAAAAATCTCTTTTTCTGTGTAAAGAGAGTTTGCAACAATATCTAAAAGTTTGGATACCTCTGTTTCAAACTTTACTGTTTTCTTTTCCGCTTGTTGTTTAGTCATTTTTTTCTAATATCCTTTTATATTTAATGTTTACAAATGATAATACTGAGTGTTCTACTAAGGTTTCTGTCATTTCATTCAATAAGTTTGATAAGTGGATTGCAAAGCAACCCGCTTTTATTAGAAATTGGTGTTTATCTAATAATTTCAAGGGTGAAAAGGGCAAAATAATAAAAATTCCTTATCCTGACGGACGTCTAAAAGAGGTGATAATTGGCGAAGGTAGAGATCAAAACTTATCTGGTATAGCTGAATTTTCATCTAAAAATAATGGAAATTATTATTTATTCCTTAAATATGCAGATTCTAAGGAGATAGATGTTCAAAAAGCATGGGCTTGGGGCGGTTATAAATATAATAAACTACCTCAAAAAAACCTTCTTTATGTAAAAAATTTGGAAACACTTAAGTTTCTTGAAAATTATTTAATATACACAAATTTAGCTAGAGACTTAATCAACACTCCTGCAAATCAATTAAATCCAAAGACTTTCTTGAATTTAATTAAAAAAGATAAGCTTTTCGAAAAATTTACTTTTATAGAACATAATCAAGCCGAAATTAAATCAATGTTCCCTTTAACCTATGCTGTTGGAAAGGCTTCTTCTGTAAATCCAGAAATTCTACATATTGCCAATAAGAAAATTACTAAGAAAGACAAGCCGATTGTTATAATTGGTAAAGGAGTCACTTTTGATACAGGAGGTGTAAATATAAAACCAGGCAATTCTATGAGAAATATGAAAAAAGATATGGGTGGTGCTGCCATAGCTATTTCTCTATTTCTAATGGCCAATAGCTTTATCAAAAAAACAAAAATAGTTTTAGTTATTCCTATGGCTGAAAATTCAGTATCAGGAAATTCAATGAGACCTGGAGATATTTATGCCTCCGCATCTGGAAAGAAAGTTGAAATATCCCATACTGATGCGGAGGGAAGATTGCTTTTAGCAGACGCAATGGAGTTAGCAAATAAATATAATCCCTCTTTGGTTGTAGATTTTGCAACGCTTACTGGCGCTGCTAGGGTAGCTCTAGGAGAAGATATTCCCGCTTACTTTAGCAATAATGAAGATATTGCAAAAAAAATTGATATTCTTAATCAAAGAAAAATTCGTGCATGGCGACTTCCTTTATATGCTCCATATAAAAGTAAACTTAATTCACAATTTGCTGATTTATGTAATGCCTCTTTGGACGGCATGGCCGGTTCCATTACAGCAGCTTTATTTATTCAAGATTTTATTGATAACAAAGACACGCCTTGGGTTCATTTTGATACCTATGCTTGGTCATCAGGATCTAATTTAAACTCCCAGGGAGCTGCTCTACAGGGATTAGATATTATGATCGAATATCTAAATAAATATTTTTCATGAAAAAATTCCTCTTGCTCTTGGTAATCATTTTATCTGGATGTGTAACCGATAGAAATTTTAACCAGTCCAATTTATGTGATATTTTTAAAACAAACCCTCAATGGAAATCCTATGCTGAAAAAACAAAGGACAAGTGGGGTGTTCCAGTTAGCTTACAGCTAAGTTTTATTAAACAAGAATCCTCTTTTAATAGAACTGCGCGACCACCCAGACAAAAAGTTTTAGGATTTATTCCTGGTCTTAGACCCTCTAGCGCCTATGGGTATAGCCAAGCACTTGACGGTACTTGGGAGGAATATAAGCAATCAACTGGTAACTATAATGCAGATAGAAAAAACTTTGCTGATGCCAGTGACTTTATAGGTTGGTATGTTGAAGGCTCTTATCGATTACTCAAAATTGAAAAAACTGATGTTTACAATCATTACTTAGCCTACCACGAAGGTAAAGGTGGTTTTCAAAAAAAATCTTACAATAAGAAAAAATGGTTATTAGGAGTAGCTGAAAAAGTAGAACGTCAGGCTAAAGAGTATTCTAATCAAATAAAAAAGTGTAATTTCCACAAGAATAGTGTGTTTTAATTGTTACAAAAATCAGATCTTATAAATTATTTTCATTCAAGTTTTAGAAGACCCGAAGCAAAAGGTATTGGAACTGAACATGAGAAGTTTATTTTTCATTGTGCAAATAAAAAAAGAATAGAATTTGATGGTCCAACCAGTATTCAAGATCTCTTTCAATTTTTAATTGAAAAGGGTTGGCAAAAGGGTGAATACAATGCTTTCAACCAATTAATATCTTTATCAAAAAATGGAGCGAGCGTTACCTTAGAGCCGGGCTGCCAACTTGAACTTTCTGGTAAAATATTAAAAAACGTGCATCAAACTTGCACAGAGACCTATGAACATTTACGAGAATTACAAGAATATGCAGAACTTAATAATCTTTGCATTTTAGGATTGGGTTTTGACCCAATCTCTAAAAGAGATGATATAGAGTTTATTCCAAAAGATCGTTATCACATCATGCGAGAGTATATGCCTAAAGTAGGATCTAGAGGACTTGATATGATGACAAGAACCTGCACTGTTCAAGCAAACTTTGATTACTTTAATGAGAATGATCTCATTAAAAAATTTGTACTCGCTAATAGATTACAGCCAATAGTGATGGCAATATTTTGCAATTCCCCTTTTCGTGAAGGGTCATACAACTTAATAAAAAGTAATAGAATTTATACTTGGCAAGACACCGATAGCGAAAGGTGTGGAATAAAAGAAGAATTTTTAGATCAGTCTTTTAATGTCGAAAAATATGTCGATTTTGTTTTAAAAGTTAAAAACTATTTTTTAAAGATTAATGGAAAATATGTGGATACCACAGCATATTCTTTCCATGATTTAATGTCTAAGACCTCAAAAGAGGAGAGTATCAGAGAGTATAATTTGACAATTAATGATTGGATAAATCACTTATCAACTATTTTTACTGAGGTTCGGCTTAAATCCTACCTTGAAGTTAGGGGTGCGGACGCTGGTAAATGGGAAATGATATGTGCCCTTCCTGCATTTTGGACAGGTATATTTTATGATGAGGAAAATTTAGATAAATTATGGAATTTAACAAATCAATGGAATAAAGAAGATATACTTCAGCTATATTATGACGTAGCAAAGAATGGTTTAAAATGTCATTTTAATAATCAGCCTTTGCATGAATTAGGCAAGATGATTTTAGATATTTCAACCAGTGGATTAAAAAGAAGAGGTTATCTTAACTCTGATGGTGAGGATGAAAGTATTCATCTCGAGAAACTAAAAAATATTATCGATCTTCAAAAAACACCCGCTGATGTTTTAATTGATGATTACAACCTTTCAAAAAACGTTATCAGTATTTTGGATCAACCTTATTACTAAAATAATGAAAAACTTTTTATTTCAAATGGATGATCCTAAAAAAATTAATATTAAAGAAGACTCAACTTACATGCTTATCAAAGAGTCTCTCTCCAGGGGTATTCGCTGTTTTTATAATTCTCCAAGTTGGGTTTACGCATCTATAAATAAGTCTAACAAAATAAGATCACTCAATTTGGAATTAGATTTAAATAAAAGTGGAAAACTAACATATAAGAGTAAAAATTTTAATGATACGGATCTTGAGAAATTCAATGCAATTTTTATTCGACAGGATCCCCCATTCAACATGGAGTATATCTCAAATACATATTTACTTAGTCAACTTAAAAAACCTATTTTAATTAACGATCCAAGCGAAGTTCGAAATTTTCCTGAAAAGCATATTATGATGAACTTCCCTGAACTAACCCCACCAACTTTAATATCCTCCAATATTGCAACCATTTTATCTTTCATTAAAAAGCACAAAGAAGTAATCCTTAAGCCAGCATACGGTAATGGAGGTATTGGAATTGAAAAAATTCAATATCATCAAAAAAATCTGCAAAATTTTTTGATAAAATACATTTCAAAATTTCAAAATAATCCTGTAATCATTCAAAAATTTCTAAAGAATTTTAATAAAGGTGATAAAAGAATAATTCTTGTTAATGGAGTTGTAAAAGGGGCAGTTTTAAGAGTTCCAAAAAAAAATAGTATAAAAGCAAACTTTCATGCTGGCGGTGTAGCGGTGAAAACTACCCTTACTTCAAGAGAAAAAAAAATATGCACCACGATTAAGAAATTTTTAATAAATAAAAAATTATCATTTGTTGGAATTGATGTCATAGATGGATACTTAACTGAAATCAATATTACGTCACCAACAGGGATTCAAGAAATAAACAGATTAAATAAAGTTACAATCGAAAAAGATGTAATTGATTTTGTCGAAAAATCACTGCAATAAATTTTCGAACAATTTATTTATATTTTTTTGAATTAACTCCTCTAAAGGTTTTCTAATAGTTCCATCGGGTATTACTCTTTCGTACGTATAAATGCCATTATCAAATTTAATAATAAAGTCATCCTGATCTAAAATATCAAAGAGAGTAATTTTGTAATTTGGATGGAAATATTCTATCTCTCCTTTAAGTTCTTGTTTATTTGATGAGGTAAAACTTAATTCTTTAATAACTAATTTTTTATTACTGGGATTAATTATATCTCCTTGTATAGAGATTTCATTATTAATAAAAGATCGAGAAAGTGTATTGATAAGTTGATTAATTTGCTCAAAATCCTCAATATCTTGAGAGAGTGATTGCATAAATAAAAGCAAAGCCATTTCTTCCTCTTTGACATTAATGTTTACTTGTCCATTAATTTTACCAGTAACGCCAATAATATTATTAATTTGAACTGGTTGAGATATATTTAGTTCTAAATCTATAAAGCCATTCAGTCTTGAACTTTCAAGAAAAAATTTCTCTAGATTTTCTAAATTCAAACTTTTTAAATTTATCATTCCTGAAAATTGTCCTTCAAATATTTTTCCTGATAAGAAGGAAATACTCTCACCTTGAAAAATTTCAATATTTTCTAAAACATAACTATTCGTGACAAGATCGATTATTAAATTTCCCCTAATATTATCAATTATCAAAAGGTCAAGGTATTCCATATAATCTTCTTGGTCGCTGTATTGTAACAATTTTCTAAGATCACTTGAGTTTACTCGTTGTAAATTAAAATTTAGTAATGACTGTTGCATATTTGATAAGTTCATCTCACCACTTATTGACAGTTTTAAATTATCTTCTTGAAAAAGTTTTAGGGAATTGATGGTTAAATCTTCGTTGATAAGGGTTCCATCTAAATTTAGGTGAGAACTATCGAATTGATTTAGAATTTCTTTTATTTGGGCATTAGGAATGAGGTCATATTGATTAAAATTATTTACCTTTATTTGCAATCCTCGCTTTGAAAAATCCTCTAAGTTTATGTCCCCTAAAACACTAATAAAAGTTTCATCTTTTGATAAATTAAATTCTTTAATTTTTAAATCTCTCCCTTTTAGATTTGTGGAGAGGGAAATTTTATCAAAATCAATTAAATCTGATTTTAAATTTGGAAAAATAAATTGAAAAAAACTCGATATATCTTTTGATGATGTTGATCCTAAATTAAGGTCAAAATCAATTTCTGAAAAATCGATATAATTAAAACTTCCTGATAAATCGATTTTGCTCTCATCCTGAGTTACATAATTGAGATTGTTTATTTTGATATTTTCAGAATATTCTATATCAAAATTAGCAAGATTTCCTTTTGGTAAGTTTGTAATATCAACAAGATTAATATTTTGTAAAAACTGTGAGAAAATTTCTAGAGGAATATTTGACCCTTGAATTCTAAGATTAGAGTTAAAAATATTATCCAGGTTAATAAGACCTGAAAGATTTAATTGTGAGTTTTCATTAAAATTAAGAATTAAATTATTAATTGAAAAGTTATTCTCGGTATATTCTCCATCGATATCAATGGTATCGAAGTTGATCTGTTTGAAAAACTTTTGATAATTTTGATCTAATAATAAAACTAATTCATTAGCGTCTAAGTTTTGAATTGAAAATTTAAATTTTTTAAGAACCTCATCTTCAATGAAAGCATCAAACTGAACTTCTGCTTCTTTATATGAAAAAATATTTGAAAATACCTCAGTTGATCTCTCACTGGATGTAATTTTGATTTCTAAATTTTCAACATCCCCTTCAAGCAGAACATCATTTTCAAGTGATTCAATATCTAGGTTTTCAATTGTAGCACTGGGAACATAAATTGAAATATTATCGCCATTAAGAATAGATCGAGAGAATTTAATATTTTTTGTATTAAAGGCAGTGGAAGCAAAATTGTTTTGAATAAAAAAAGCAGCATCTTTGATTTCAATTTGTGGTTTAGGGAGAAGTACAAGTGACTGTTCTCCGGATGATGATAGAGAGACATTATTATTTGTTTGTTCCATTACTAAGGTATTTGTAATGGTGTTAATAGGCAATTTGAAAAAACTTAGGGCTATTAGTATCAGAACTAAAAGAATGAATAGCAGTGATATAATTTTTATTTTTTTCATTTTTAAAATTTTTTATAAGTATAAATAGGTAAAATAAGATAAATAAGCAAATATTAGTCCTGAAGATAAAATTTTTCCAGCCATCTTTTTTGAAATCATCAGAAAAAATATTATGGAAACCAATAAGAATATCCATTTGTCAATGAACGTTAGAAGGTTGTAATAATTTATTTGACCATTCATGAAAATAGCGATGAGTGTAATCCCAAAAATATTTGCAATATTTGATCCCAAAATATTTCCCACCGCCAAATTGTTTTGTTTTTTTATAATGGCAATAATTGTAGCAACAACCTCAGGAAGTGATGTTCCAAACGCAACAACAGTTATGCCAACAGTAGTCTCTGCAACACCAAGTAATTCTGTTAAGTTTTGGGCGTAAGCAATAAAAAAGCGAGAACTGAAAAATAAAAAAATGAATGCAATAACAATTTTAGAAATAATAAAAATTGTTGATTGGGAATTTTTTTCATGGGAAAAATTGTCTTCTTCGGATGGTTTTTTTAATTCAAAATAAAAAAATAAAATTAATAATAAAATAAATACTAAGCTAAATTTAGTTCCTAATGTGAAATCAAAGAAAATCAAAAAAAAGAAGAGTATAGAAAAACAAATAAAAAATATCGCCGTACTTTGATCTTGTTTTGCTACATTTAATGATTTTAGAGGGAAAACCATAATGCCTCCAACGAGCAAAATATTCGCTATATTGCTTCCAACTAAATTTCCAGCCACAATTCCTTCTGCGCCCATTTGAAGTGCCTGGAATGTTGCCGCAAATTCTGGTAGAGAAGTGCCAATAGCAATAATAAAAATACCCACAAATATTTCTCGAATATTGAAGATTTTTGAAACTAGAATGGAATTTTTGATTGCAAATTCACATGACCATATAAGAACAATTAGACTAACAACTAGGCCAAAAAAACTTTGTATCATTTTCTCATTCCCATTTGATCTTTTTTAATTTTTCTAATTTCATCACGAAACATAGCTGCCTTTTCAAAGTCTAAGTTCTCTGCTGCAGAAAGCATTTTTTTTTCAAGTTTTTGGATATGTTTTTCAAATTTACTTGGACTTAAATCTTCATCTTTAGATAAGCTCACAGTATAACTATCTTTTTCATAGATGCTCTCAATAATTTCACCAATATTTCTTTTGACAGATTGGGGTGTGATATTATGAAGTTTGTTGTAATCTTGTTGGCGAGATTTACGATAATTAGTTTCCTCTAAAGCCGCTTGAATACTTTTAGTCATAATATCTGCATATAAAACAACTTTTCCGTCAACATTCCTGGCTGCTCGACCAATTGTTTGAACTAAACTTGTCTTGGATCTCAAATAACCCTCCTTATCGGCATCAAGAATAGCCACTAGACCACATTCAGGAATATCTAAACCCTCTCTCAGCAAATTGATACCAATAATAATATCTATCTCTCCCATGCGAAGGGAGCGAATGAGTTTTATGCGATCAATGGTTTCTACATCAGAGTGCATATATTCAACTTTAAAATTTTGCTCTTTTAAGTAGTTAGTCAAATCTTCGGCATTTCTTTTTGTCAATGTAGCAATGAGCACTCGATTATTTTGAGATAATGTTTTTTGAATTTCTCCTATAAGATCTTCTACTTGATTGACTGTTGTTCTTATTTCGCAATTAGGATCAATTAGGCCAGTTGGTCGAATAATTTGTTCGACATATTCATTATTAACTTCATTTAACTCCCAAGGACCTGGAGTAGCAGACAAAAAAATAGTATGAGGCCTCATCATATCCCATTCTTCAAATTTTAGAGGTCTATTATCTAGACATGAAGGCAATCTAAATCCATATTCAGAGAGAGTACTTTTTCTTGACCGGTCTCCTTTATACATCCCATTTATTTGAGGTACTGTTACATGAGACTCATCAATTATAAGCAAAGAATTTTCTGGAATGAATTCATATAAAGTGGGTGGCGCATCTCCTGCTGACCGTCCGCTCAAATATCTAGAATAATTCTCAATTCCCGAACACGTTCCTGTTGCTTGAATCATTTCTAAATCAAAGTTTGTCCTCTCTTTTAGGCGCTGATGTTCTAATAATTTATTTTCTCTTGTAAATTCCTCTAATCGAGATTTAAGATCTTTTTTGATTTCTTTAATGGCAGTTTCTAATCTTGGTTTTGGAGTAATGTAATGACTATTAGCAAATATTTTTACTTTTTCAAAATCTTGAAGAAATTCCCCTGTTAAAGGATCAAACTCCTTAATTTCTTCAACCTCATCACCAAAAAAACTCACTCTCCAAGCTATATCTTCCAAGTGAGCAGGGAATATATCAACTCGGTCACCAGTTACTCGAAACATCCCTCTTCGAAAATCAATATTATTCCTTTTATATTGAAGATCGACGAGTTCTCGAAGAAATTCCATCAAATTCAAATTTTGTCCTTTTTCTATTTCGAGAGTCATTTTGGAATAGGAGTCAACGGCTCCAATACCATAGATACATGAAACACTTGCTACGATAATTACATCCTCACGTTCCACGAGCGATCGTGTTGCTGAGTGTCGAAATCGATCAATTTGTTCATTAATAGAAGACTCTTTTTCAATAAACGTATCTGATCGAGGCACATAGGCTTCTGGTTGATAGTAGTCATAGTAGCTTACAAAATATTCAACAGCATTTTCTGGAAATAAAATTTTTAATTCCTCGTAAAGCTGTGCCGCAAGAGTTTTATTAGGCGCCATAATCAAAGTTGGTCGATTATATTTTTCAATTACATTGGCAATAGTAAATGTTTTCCCTGAGCCTGTTACTCCCAATAAAACCTGACTACGTTTATTAGCTTTGAGACCCTTGAATAATTCTTCAATTGCTTGCGGTTGGTCCCCCTTGGGTTGATTTTCACTGACTATTTTAAAAGGCATACTTGTAGTTTTTTTTAAATAAGTTTATAGATATCTAAATTAAAAAAAAATGATTTCAAATAGAGTTAACAGCATTAAGCCATCTTTAACAATAGCCACAAATATTAAAGCTCAGGAACTCAAGCGCGCAGGAAGAGATATTATTGTCTTGGCCGCTGGAGAGCCAGATTTTGACACACCTGATCATATAAAAAACGCTGCTATTAAAGCTATTAATGAGGGTTTTACAAAATATGTCCCAGGAAAGGGAACTCCTGATTTACAGGCTGCAATTCAAAAAAAATTTAAAGAAGATAATAATTTAGATTATGACCTTGCCAACATCACGGTAGGAGTTGGTGGTAAACACATTATTTATAATGCATTTTCTGCAACAATTAATTCAGGGGATGAAGTAATTATTCCGGCTCCTTACTGGGTAAGCTATCCTGATATTGTTGTTTTAAATGATGGAACTCCGATCGTAGTTGAGTGTGGAGAAAGTTCGGGTTTTAAACTGCAACCCGAAGACTTGGAAAAAAATATTTCATCAAAAACCAAATGGCTTATGTTGAATAGTCCAAGCAATCCAACCGGCTCAATGTACTCAAAGGAGGAGCTAATAGCTCTAGGGGAAGTATTGAAAAAATACGAACATGTCTACGTTTTATCAGACGATATTTATGAAAAAATTGTCTACGATGGAAATTCTTTTCATACCATAGCGGAAGTTTGTCCATTTCTTTACGATCGTACTTTAACCATGAATGGTTTATCAAAATCTTACTGTATGACAGGTTGGAGAGTCGGTTATGCAGCAGGACCAACAAATATCATCAATGCAATGAATAAAGTTCAATCTCAAAATGTGTCTTCTACGGCATCGATTTCAATGGCAGCTTCTGTTGAGGCGCTCAATGGAGATCAAAGCTTTATTTCTTCCAATAATGAATCTTTTCTAAGAAGAAGAGATCTAGTTGTGAAACACTTGAATGAAACACCGGGTTTATCATGTCGAGTACCTGAAGGTGCTTTTTATGTTTTTGCCTCTTGCAAAGGAGTTTTAGGCAAAAAGACTGAGTCTGGAAAAATTATTGAAACCGATGGTGATTTCATGGATTATTTACTTGAAGAAGTTGGTGTTGCAGGAGTGCAGGGCTCTGCATTCGGGCTTGATGGTTTTTTCAGGATTTCTTATGCAACTTCGGACTCAATTTTAGAAGATGCATGCCAGCGTATTAAGCTAGCTTGTTCAAAATTAAGTTAATTTATTATCTGCAATTATTTTAGCGATACGAAGCGTGTTCGTTGTTCCAACTTTTCCAAAAGGAACACCGGCCGTGATGATAATTTTTTCACCATTCTTTAAAATTTTATGAGATTTAGCTACCCTACAAGCCCTATCAACCATTTCAGTGGAGGAGGAGATTTCGTCTACGACATCCATGAAGGTTCCCCAAGTTAAAACATTTTGACGAGCTACTTTTGGGTTTGTCGTTAAACCTATTAAAGTAACATTAGGTCTCATTCGAGCAACTCGAAGGATGGATCTCCCGGATTGAGAGAAAGTAGCAATACAATTACAACCCGCAATACTTGCCACTTCCAGCGCTGCTGTGGCTATAGCTTCAGTGGAAGTTTTAACATGATCAAGATTATAGTTTTGTATACTATTTAAATACTTAGTATCACTTTCAACTCTTTTGATAATTTTATCCATCATTTCAACAGCTTCTCTAGGATAATTTCCAGCTGCAGACTCCGCAGATAACATAACGGCATCAACTCCTTGGAACACGGCTGTAGCAACGTCTGATGCTTCGGCGCGAGTAGGGGTTGGAGAGTCAATCATGCTCTCTAACATTTGAGTTGCCACAATACAAGGACGACCAAATTTTCGACAAGCAGCCACCATAGTTCTTTGATGGATTGGGACATCTTCAGGATTAGTTTCAACACCCAGATCGCCTCTGGCTACCATTATTCCATCACAGTTTTCGGTAATTGACTCAATTTCATCCATTGCAGATGGTTTTTCTACTTTTACCATTACTTTAAATTTAGAAGGGATTAATTTTTTTGCAGTAAGTAAATCTTTGGTGGTTTGAATAAAAGAAAGAGCAATCCAATCAACATCTAATTTGATGGCAAGTTGAAGATCTTTTTTGTCTTTGGGTGTGATGATTTTTAAATCAAGTTTCGTATCAGGAATATTTAACCCCTTGTTGTTTGAAATTTCCCCACCATCAGTAACTATACATTTAATTGCAGTAGGTGATTTAGATTTTACTTTCAAACGTACCTTCCCATCATTAATGAGAAGGCGTTGACCTACTGAAATAGATTTAAAAATTTCTTTATGGGATAAATAAACTCTTTTGTTGTCTCCCTCTTTTGTATTTTGATCAAAGGTAAACTCTTGATTTTTTTTTAATTGTTCTTTGATGTTTGAAAATTTACCAACGCGAAATTTTGGACCTTGAAGGTCGCCCAAAATACAAATGAAACGATTATACTTTTTTTCTAATTTTCGAACTATTTTAACTTTATTAATATGATCCTCATGAGATCCATGACTGAAGTTTAAACGAAAGACATCAACCCCAGCTAAGAATAGCTGTTCAATTGTTTTCTCAGTTTCACAAGCTGGGCCAAGCGTAGCGACAATTTTTGCTCGTCTATTTCTTAATTTTAACTGATTCATTTCGATAAAAAATTAATAACATGATATTAGTAAAATACTATGAGTAAAATAAGCAAAGAAAATGAAGTTTTGATTAAGGCAAAAGTTCTTGATCATTTAATTGAGCATTTACAAAAAAGAACCGATGTTCAAAACATCGATTTGATGAACCTCAGTGGATTTTGTAGGAATTGTCTCTCTAAGTGGTACGGAAAGTACTCTTCTGAACTTGGCTATGATCTAGATTATGAAGAAACTAGAAAGATTATATACGGAATGCCATATTCAGACTGGAAAAACAAATATCAAAAAGAGGCTACGACAGAGCAGTTACAAAAATTTAAAGGTTAAAAATACTATCAATTATGAGTGAAAAATTACCAAACTGGAATTTAGAGGATTTTTACCTCAATCTTAAGGATGACCAAATTAATGTTGATTTGGATATTTTTAAAAAATTTTCTGAGTCTTTTAATGAAAAGTATAAAGGACAAATTGAGAAATATTCAGATAGTTTTGAATCTATAATTGAAGAATATGAAAATGGTAATGAGACAGGTGATAAATTAGGTAATTATGCTTTTTTGATTTACGCAACAAACATGAATGACGAGGAGATCGTTCAGTTTTATCAAGGAATTAATGAAAAACTAACTGAAATTTCTTCCCAGTTAATCTTTTTCACCAATGAAATAAATTCGCTGCCTGAAGAAAAGTTTCAAAGATTAATTCTTGGTTCCGGAAAATATAAAAATTGGCTCATCAATATTCGAAGATTTAAAGATCATCAACTGGATGAAAAAAGTGAACAAATTTTTCTAGATAAAAGTCTTACCGCCAACTCATCCTGGGTGAGATTTTTTGAAGAACAAATTAATGATTTAAAATTTGATATTCAAAATAAGCAACTAAATAGCTCCGATGCTTTAAATTTATTATCAGACCATAATGCTGAAACAAGAAAAGAGGCGGCAGGAAGCATTGAGCGAGTTTTTAAAAACAATTCTAAAATTTTTACCTTTATTACCAATACTCTTGCAAAAGATAAAATAACTAATGACAAATGGAGAAATTATAAATCTCCTGTTGAGTCTCGTAATTTAGCAAATAACGTAGAGGATGAGGTGGTCGAGGCACTTAGCCAAAGTGTTATCTCAAATTACAAAAACATCTCTCATCGCTACTATGAAATTAAATCTAAACTATTTAATCAATCCAAACTTAATTATTGGGATAGAAATGCCCCATATCCAAACTCTCCTAATGTGAAAATTAAATGGGAGGAAGCCAAAGATATAGTCCTGAGATCTTATGGTAATTTTGATCAAAGCTTCAAAGACATCGTACTGTTATTTTTTCAAAATAATTGGATTGATGCAGAGTTAAAATCTGGTAAATCGCCAGGCGCTTTTGCTGCATCCACAATTCCCTCTATCCATCCCTATATTTTAACGAATTTTCATGGCAAAACTCGTGATGTCATGACATTGGCTCATGAACTTGGACATGGATGCCATCAGTATCTATCTTCAAAACAAGGTTTGTTATTATCTAGTACCCCGCTAACTTTAGCAGAGACAGCAAGTGTTTTTGGCGAAATGATGACTTTTCGAACTCTCTTAGCAGAGAGCAATCCGGAGACAAAGAAATATTTATTGGCCTCCAAAATTGAAGATATGATTAATACGGTTATCAGACAAATTTCTTTTTTTGAGTTTGAAAAATTACTGCACAACGAAAGAAAAAAAGGAGAATTGTCATCGGATCAAATCTGTGATTTTTGGATGAAAACACAATCTGAAAGTCTTGGTCCTCATATTGAGTTAACGGATGGGTATAAATATTTTTGGACATACATCCCTCATTTTATCCATACTCCTTTTTATGTTTATGCCTATGCTTTTGGGGACTGTCTCGTCAATGTGTTAATTCAACTTTATGACGAAGGAATGCCTGACTTTAAAAATAACTACATAGATTTACTTAAGAGTGGGGGTTCAAAACATTATAGTGAGGTACTAAAACCATTTAACGTTGATCTAAAAAATAAGGATAGTTGGCAAAAAGGTTTATCGATGATTTCGAGTTTAATTGATGAATTTGAAAAAGCTATTTAGCAAATCTCTCAATGAAAGAAGATAATAATTTTGTATCTCGGGTAAAGCGCTACTCTAAAGTCACAACCTCGCTCACATCTTTAGCTACACAATTTGCTGGTAAAAAATATTTAAATTTTGATTTAAGTGATCAAAAGTATGCTGCACAAATAACAGAAATATTGGGAAATCTTAAGGGCCCTTTGATGAAAGTGGCTCAATTAAGTGCCACAATCCCCGATCTGCTTCCGGAGGAGTACGCTCGCAAATTAGCGGAATTACAATCCAATGCCCCGCCTATGTCATGGGTATTTGTCAAAAGAAGAATGAAAGCAGAACTAGGAGAGAATTGGGAAGACCAGTTTTTAAATTTTGATAAAGAAGCTAGTTTTGCAGCCTCGCTTGGCCAAGTCCATAAGGCTACCCTTCCTAACAAAGACAATGTTGCATGCAAACTGCAATATCCCGATATGGCTTCTGCAGTCGAAGCTGATCTTGGTCAATTAAAAATTATTTTTAAAATTTACTCTAGCTACAATAAATCAATTCAAATAAGAGAAATTTACAAAGAAATCGAAGCAAGGCTTAAGGAAGAGTTGGATTATCGATTAGAACATAAACATCTAAAAGTTTTCAAAATTATTCATCAAGAAAATGATTACATCAAAATTCCAAAAGTATATGAAAAAATTTCAACTAATAGATTACTTGTGATGCAATATCTTGAAGGAAAAAAATTAATCGAATATAAAAATGCACCTCAAAAAATCAGAAATGAACTAGCCAAAAAACTATTTATGGCCTGGTATTATCCTTTTTATAAATATGGAATAATTCATGGAGATCCACACTTAGGCAATTACTCTGTCGATAAAAAAAATAACATTAACCTATTTGACTATGGTTGCGTTAGAATCTTTCCAGCTACCTTTGTGAAAGGGGTAATAGATTTATATTTTGCACTTAAAGAAAATGATAATTCCAAAATAAAAAAAGCCTATGAAGCTTGGGGCTTTAAAGACATCGATGATAAATTAATGGCTGTTTTAAATAAGTGGGCTTTGTTTCTCTATGATCCTATTCTTAAAAATGAAGTCAGAAGAATTCAGGACTCGGATAGTGGCATTTATGGTGCAAAGATAGCTGGGGAAGTGCATCGAGAACTTAAGAAGTACGGAGGAGTTAAGCCGCCAAGAGAGTTTGTTTTTATGGATAGGGCCGCTGTGGGATTGGGATCTATATTTATTCATCTAAAAGCAGAAATAAACTGGTATAAGTTATTTCACGCTCTAATTAAGGATTTTTCTGTAAAAACTATTGATAATAATCAAAAAAAAGTTCTTAAATCTGCTGGAATTTAATCTTAATTTCATTTAGTTTCGTTAAAAAACTCATAAAAATAATTAAAATTAGGAATTTAATCTGGTATACAATATACCACCAAAAGGAACTCAATTATGATAATCGGAACAATTAAAGAAAAAAAGAAATTTGAGAACAGGGTAGCTATTAGCCCTGATGAAGCAAAAAATTATATTAAAGCTGGACATCAAGTCCTCATAGAAAAGGGTGCTGGTTTATTATCAGGGTTTGCTGATAAAAGTTATAAAGAAGCGGGCGCCTCAATTTCCACTTCAAAAGAAATATTAAAAACTTCTGATATCATTGCAAAAATTAATTGCCCCTCCTCCGATGAGGCGAAACAGCTTAAAAATAGTTCAATGGTCATTTCTCAACTTAATGTTCAAAATGAAACCGACACCATAAAAATTTTTAATTCAAAAAAAATCTCTGCTTTTTCTCTTGAAAGAGTGCCAAGAATAACAAGAGCTCAAGATATGGACATTCTCTCTTCTCAAGCTAACTTGGCAGGATATCATGCAGTAATCGATGCAGCCCAAGAGTTCAATCGAGTTCTTCCTTTGTTTATGACTGCCGCAGGTAAAGTCACCCCCGCTAATGTTTTGGTCATAGGAGCGGGAGTAGCTGGTTTACAAGCAATCGCAACCGCAAAAAGATTAGGTGCAATTGTCTATGCTACAGATGTTCGTATTGCATCTAAAGAACAAGTAGAAAGTTTAGGTGGTAAGTTTGTAATGGTTGAGGATGAGGAATCCAAAAATGCTGAGACAAAAGGTGGTTATGCAAAAGAAATGAGCGCCGAATATCAAAAAAAACAAGAAGCTCTCTTAGCCGAAACTCTCAAAGAAATGGATATAGTCATTTGTACTGCCCAAATCCCCGGAAGAAAAGCACCTTTAATACTTAAAAAAGAAATGCTCGATAATATGAAACATGGATCTGTAATTGTTGATTTAGCAGTAGAGTCTGGTGGAAATTGTGAATATAGCCAACTTGGAAAAGTTGTTTCCAAAAATGGATTAAAAATTGTTGGACATGCAAATGTGCCTGGCAGAGTAGCGAATAATGCCTCAAGTTTATTTTCTAAAAATATTTCTAACTTTTTAAAACTCATGAATTTTGAGGATAAAAAGAAATCAGTTATTAACAAAAATGATGAAATTATCAAAGCTACTTTGGTTTGCTCAGCAGGAAAAAATTTAATTAAGTAAAGGAGATACTATGTCAGAAATTTCAACACAATTAGAGTTACTTTCTTTTAAAGCTCAAAATCTAGCTAATCAAGCTAATGAGCTTGCAAATACAGTCTTAGAACCGTCCGGGGGACATAGCGATTTTCTTATTTTTGGTATTACCGTATTAGTTCTTGCATGTTTTGTCGGTTATTATGTTGTTTGGTCTGTGACACCGGCTTTGCATAGCCCTTTGATGGGTGTAACGAATGCCATCTCATCAGTGATTATAGTAGGTGCGTTACTGGCGGCAGGGCCAATTGATGGAACTATCTCAAAGTATTTTGGACTTGTTGCTGTGGGTCTCGCGGCAGTAAATATTTTTGGTGGCTTTGTTGTAACAAACAGAATGTTATCAATGTTTAAGAAGAAGAGTTAAAGGAAAATCACATGTCAAATTTATCATCGATCGCTTATCTAATTTCATCAATTTTATTTATCCTTTCTCTTAGAGGATTATCTCACCCCACAACAGCTAGAAGAGGAAATTTTTATGGTATTCTGGGAATGGCCATTGCTATTATTACGACCGTTTCCAATCCTGGTGTCTTAAGTTACAAAGAAATTGCTATTGCATTTATCATTGGTGGCTTAATTGGAAGTGTTATTGCCATCAGAATTCAAATGACCGCGCTCCCTCAGTTGGTTGCCGCTTTTCATAGTTTAGTGGGATTAGCTGCAGTTTTTGTGGCCGCATCAGCATATTATAATCCTATTGCTTTTAATATCGGAACTCCAGGAAACATTCCTCTTGGTAGTTTGATCGAAATGGCTATCGGAACTGCTATTGGTGCTGTTACTTTTACCGGATCAATTATCGCCTTTGGTAAACTTCAAGGTTTTGTCTCAGGTAACCCATTAGTTTTTAAGGGTCAGCATTTTCTAAATCTTATTTTAGGATTAGGAATTATTGCATTGATTGCAAAATTTTGTATTGATCAAAATCCAGAATATTTCTGGATGATTGTTGCGGCTTCTTTTTTAATTGGTGTTCTGTTGATTGTTCCAATTGGTGGCGCAGACATGCCGGTTATTGTTTCTATGCTTAACTCCTATTCAGGTTGGGCTGCTGCTGGTATTGGTTTTACTCTTTCTAATAACCTTCTAATTATTACAGGTGCTCTAGTGGGATCTTCAGGAGCGATCTTGAGTTACATTATGTGTAAAGGAATGAACAGATCATTCTTAAATGTTTTATTAGGGGGATTTGGTGGCGAACAAGCAGCCAGTGCAACTGGAGTCAAAGACGACCGTATTGCAAAACAAGGTAATGCAGCTGATGCAGCATTCATGATGAAGAATAGTAAAACGATTATCATTGTCCCTGGTTATGGAATGGCCGTAGCGCAAGCACAACATGCCTTAAGAGAAATGGGCGACCTACTGAAAGCGGCAGGGGCACAAGTACGTTATGCTATTCACCCAGTTGCAGGAAGAATGCCGGGTCACATGAACGTTTTATTGGCTGAAGCTAATGTACCTTATGATGAAGTTTTAGAATTAGATGAAATTAATCGAGATTTTTCTGAAACTGATGTTGCATTTGTAATCGGAGCGAACGATGTTACTAATCCAGCTGCGAAGACAGATAAAACAAGCGCAATTTATGGAATGCCTATTCTTGATGTTGAAAATGCGGGTCAGGTATTCTTTGTGAAAAGGGGTATGGCTAGCGGTTATGCAGGAGTGCAAAACGAGTTATTCTTCCGTGACAACACATTAATGTTGTTCGGAGATGCGAAAAAAGTTTGTGAAGATATTATAAAAGGATTAGAAAACTAATCGAATTTTTTCTTACGCATAAGCTTTTTGAATCTTTTGATAGATTCTTCTTTTTCGCGAAGCTTTCTCTCAGAAGGTTTTTCATAGTGTTTTCTAAGCTTTAACTCTTTGAAAATACCTTCTCTTAAAAGCTTTTTTTTAAGAACGCGAATAGCTGCTTCAACGTTATTATCTCTAACTTGTACTTCTATAGTCAATCTAGTAACCTCATAAAGGCGTAAGTTATATATAATTATGAAGTCAAAGCAAGAAAAATTAGCTAATTTATTCGTTCAAGACGTCCCTAAATTTGGTTGGTCGAGAGAAACCCTTCTTCAATGTGCAAAAAAATTGAAAATTACAACTCCCAACCTCGCTCTTTTATTCCCATCGTTTGAGTATGACGTATTAAAGTTTTTAATTGCTCAAAATAACGCTCTTGTTGAAAAGAATTACAATTCTTTTAACAATTCTCGACTTAAAATAAGAGATAAAATTAAAACTATCTTGGAATTAAAGTTTGAGACTAACAGCTACCTTAAAAAAGCACTACCAGAGATGTTAAAATTTCTTCTTCGCCCGGGCAATATCTTCATGTCTGTTAAAATGCTTCATGAGAATAGTGACTTTATATGGAAGCTCTCTGGAGATAAATCAAATGACTTTAATTATTATTCTAAAAGGGGACTTCTCTCGATAATTTATCTAGCTACTTTAATTTATTGGCTGAATGATAGGTCAAATAAAAATATTGCTACCAAAAATTTTATTAGCAAATCAGTCGATGGAATTGTTGATGGGGTGTCTCGATTAAAACAGCTTGGAACTCTAAGAAGCCTCGCCCAAAGTTTTATGGCAAGGTATTCAACCAGAAAAGCCTCTTAAGGCCTCGCAGTCAGTCCTCCATCAATAATCAATTCAGTTCCAGTGATATACTCGCTTTGATCACTTAATAAAAACAAAATTCCTTGAGCAATGCCCTCAGGTTGAATGACTTTTTTGATTGGCATAAATTCTTTTAAATTTTTTTTTGCATTTGGAATTTTTTTCCATCGATCCTGCATTGGTGTTTCTACCGCGCCTGGAAGAATACAGTTACTTCTTATGTTGTATCCACCAAACTGGATAGCTAAGGATTTAGATAATCTAATCATGGCAGCCTTGCTGGCACCATAAGCATCTTGAGGTTTGTCATCCCCCGAAAGAGCATCAACTGAAGAAATATGAACCATAGATCCAAACTTATTTTTTTTCATCACAGGTATAATTAACTTGGAGAGCAACACCATAGTTTTTAGATTAATATCAAAGACTTGATCCCAAACGGTTAAGTCTAGATCTACCGCAGAAACATCTTTACCAAACCATAAAACGCCGGTGGTATTTACAAGATAATCTATTCTTTTGTTGGTTTTAACAAAATTATTGATGGCTAATTTTAGTTCATCTTGATTAACTAAATCTAACTGACAATAAGTAACCTTTTGGTGCTGTAAAATTTTTTTGGTTGGTTTTTGTATATCTAGGGCAAGAATTTTTATATTGTAATTAAGTAACAATTTAATTGTTGCCAAGCCCATTCCGCCAGCAGCCCCGGTGACAACAACTGTTTTTCCTTTAAGGTTTAATTTCACATCAAAAATTTAAATTTTTTATAATTATAAGTAAACTGAGTAATTGAAATAAAGCCATTGACTTTTTTTGAGCAAATTTTCATTATAGTGCCTTTAATCGTGGAGCAATTATGAGTATTCAAAAAACTATTACCCCTATAGATAATTCTGTTTATGTAGAAAGACCTTTATCAAGCCAAACCGAAATTGATAGTATTATCGAGAAATCTAAAAAAAGTTTTCAATCATGGAAGAATACTTCCATTGAAGATCGCATTACTATCATTAATAAATTTATCGATAATTTAATTGCCCTCAAACCTGAAGTGTCTAAAGAGATTTGCTGGCAAATTGGAAGACCAATTTCGCAATGTGGAAACGAATTAAGGGGTTTTGAGGAAAGATCAAGACACATGGTCAAAATTGCAAAAGACTCACTTCAAAATATTCCTGCTACCAAGAATGAAGAATTTGATAATTTTATTTATAAGTCTCCTCTTGGGGTAATTTTTGTGATGGCACCATGGAACTATCCTGTCATTACTGCCACCAACACAATAGTACCCGCACTCTTAGCTGGAAATACGATGGTCTTAAAACATTCCTCTCAAACTCCTAGATGTGCAGAGTTAATTGCGCAAGCTTTAGAAAATACTGGCTTACCTGAAGGTGTATTTCAATTTGTTCATACTGATCACCAGGCTTGTGAAAGAATAATTTCTGACCCTCGAATTGCTCATGTAGTTTTCACCGGTTCTGTCAGAGGAGGGCAAGAAGTAAAAAAATATATCGGTACACGCTTTATTAATGTTGGCCTTGAATTAGGGGGTAAAGATCCTGCCTATGTTCGTGCAGATGCAGATATTAATCATGCTATTGAAAACTTAGTTGATGGGGCCATGTTTAATTCGGGACAGTCCTGTTGTGGTATTGAAAGAATTTATGTAGACCAATCAATTTATAAGGATTTTGTTGAGGGATTTAAAAATTTAACAGAACAATACAAATTAGGCGATCCTTCACAAGAGGATACTAACCTTGGACCGGTTGTTCGGCTTTCTGCTGCAAATTTTATTCGTAGTCAAATGGCCGAAGCTGAAAAACAAGGAGCAAAAAGATTAATTGATGAGTCTAAGTTTAGTATTTCCAAAGAGGATAATTGTTATGTGCCTCCTCAGGTAATGATTGATGTTGATCATTCGATGAGGTTTATGATGGAAGAAACCTTTGGCCCTGCCGTTGGTATTATGCCAGTTAAAGACCATCATGAGGCTAAACAATTGATGAATGATAGTCCTTATGGTTTGACCGCATCTATCTGGACCAAAGATTTAGATTTTGCAAAAGATTTTGGTAGAGATATTGAAACCGGTACCTTTTTTATGAATAGATGCGATTATCTGGATCCTGCTCTCGCATGGACGGGTGTTAAAGATACAGGTGTGGGTTGTTCATTATCAGTTTTAGCTTTTGATCAATTTACGCGCCCTCAAAGTTTTCATATGAGAAAAGTTGTTTAACAAACAATTTAGATATTCTTTTATTTTGTGTTAGCTTAAGAAATCATGCCTTTAATATTCATCTTGTATGTAAAGTTTATTGATAAAATTACAGATATTATTGGACGAATTACTATGTATACCGTTTTTGCGATGATGGGCATTTTAGTTTTATCATTTGTCACAAGAAATATTATCAATTTCCCTTTGCTTTGGATTATTGAGATGGCTCAATTTATTATGACGGGGTACTATCTTATGGGTGGGGCATACTCTATGAAAGAACACCAACATGTTAGAATGGACTTAGTGTATGGAAATTTTTCAGAAAAAAATAAGGCTCGAATGGATCTTTTTACAAGCATCTTTCTTATTTTTTATTTAGTTGTTCTTCTTATCGGATCTTACAACAGTCTGGTTTATACTCTTGAGACAAAGAAAACTCTATTTTCAGCTTGGAGGCCTTATGTTTGGCCAATTAGTAGTATTATGTTTTTAGGAATTTTAATGATGATACTTCAGTCTATTTCGATGGTTTTTAAAGATTATGCCAAAGTTAAAGGAATAAAAATTTAATGTTAGCTGAATATTTTAGTTACGAAGCCATTGCTATTCTAATGTTTGCCACCATGGTTTTAATGCTTTTAACAGGGCAACGTGTTTTTGGCGCGATTGGTTTTGTAGCTGCGGCTGCTGCCCTTTTATTATGGGGTAATGGTGCTGTAGAAATGCCGTTTACAGCATCTTGGAAACTTTTCAAATGGTACCCCATGTTAACACTGCCATTGTTTATTTATATGGGGTACATGATTTCAGAGTCAGGTATAGCGAACGATCTTTATAAAATGTTCCATGTATATTTCGGTGGTACGCGTGGAGGATTGGCGATTGGCACTATGTTTATGATGGTGGCGATCTCTGCTATGAATGGATTAAGTGTTGCGGGTATGGCGGTTGGAGCAACTATTGCCTTGCCTGAGATGTTAAAAAGAAATTATGACAAACGGATGATCAGTGGGGTAGTCCAAGCCGGAAGTTCACTGGGTATATTAATTCCCCCCAGTGTTGTTCTCGTCTTGTATGGAATGATAGCTAGACAGCCCGTAAGCAAACTTTGGTTGGCGGGTTTGATACCTGGTTTAATTATGGCAACTTTATTTATTTTATACATTTATATTAGATGTAGAATTCAACCTGAGCTTGGTCCTGTCCTTCCAGAAAAAGAACGAAAAATTCCTCTTATTGAAAAAATAAAATTATTAAGAGCGGGAATAATACCTTTTGCCATTTTCTTTGTGATGACGGGATTATTTATTATGGGAATAGCAAGTTTGGTGGAATGCTCCGCGGTGGGTGCTCTTGCGGCAACTATTGCTGCATGGTCGAAGGGTAGACTGAGTTTAAAAGTGATAGAAGATGTTTGTAAAAAAACGCTTGGCGTCTCTTGCATGTTTATGTGGATTATTTTAGCGGCACTTTGTTTTGGGGCAGTATTCGATGGCATAGGAGCTACTAAAGCGATTGAGTCATTGTTTATTGAAAGATGGAATTTGAGTCCTTGGGGTGTTCTAATTATGATGCAGTTGTCTTATATCCTTATGGGGATGTTTCTTGATGATACCGCAATGTTGGTTATCGTCGCTCCTCTCTATGTCCCTTTGATCATCGCTTTAGGTTTTGATCCCATTTGGTACGGGGTCTTATATACTATCACCTGTCAAATTGCCTACATGACTCCACCCTTTGGTTATAATTTATTTCTAATGCGAGCCATGGCGCCAAAAGAAATAACACTGATTGATATCTATAGATCTATTATTCCTTTTGTTTTGGTAATGTTGTTTGGATTAATTATTATGATGATGTTTCCCCAGATAGCCTTATGGCTACCCACAACTATATTAGGCTAATTAAACAATTACCCTTTATTTTTTATTCAATTTTGGATTATAATAAAACTAGGAGGAATCATATGTCGACAAAAAATAAATTAAAAACCACTTCCTCTAGAAGAGGTTTCTTAAAAAAAGCTGGTTTAGTATCTGCAGCTGCTATCGGCGCAACAGCAGCAAAAGCACCTTATGTTTATGCAGCATCTAACCCAATCAAATGGAGATTACAAACTTATTCAGGTGCACCTCTTGGAGCGCACGTTGTTCTCCCTCAGATAGAGGCTTTCAATAAAGCTGCTTATGGGGAAATGGAAATTGAACTTTTCTATGCAGATCAACTAGTGCCTACTGATGAATTGTTTAGAGCAATGCAGGCAGGTACGATTGATGCTGTTCAAAGTGATGATGCAACCATGGGTTCACCAGTAGACATTTCTGTTTTTGGTGGATACTTCCCATTTGCAACAAGATACAGTCTCGATGTTCCTGCCATGTTTAGATATTATGGTCTAGATAAAATTTGGGCAGAAGCTTATGGGGAAGTAGATAATGTAACTTGGTTAAGTACAAGTGCTTGGGACCCATGTCATTTATTCACAGTGAATAAAAAAGTTGAAAAACTATCTGATATGAAGGGCCTTAGAGTGTTTGGCGTTCCAACAGCTGGTCGTTTTTTAGCTCAGTACGGTTTAATACCAGTGACTGTTCCTTGGGATGATGTTGAAGTTGCAATGCAAACAGGTGAATTAGATGGTGTTTGCTGGTGTGGATTTACAGAAGCTTATGAAGTTGGATGGGCTGATATTTGTAATTATGCATTAACAAACTCAGTCACTGGAGCTTGGTTTGGTTCTTATTTCGCAAATTCTGAAAGCTGGAATAAGCTATCACCAAAACTTCAAGAGTTATTCAAAATGTCTATAGACCAGTCTCACTATTATAGACAAGTTTGGTACTGGGGTGGTGAAGCTGACCTTCGTGTTAATGGTAAGAAGATGGAATTAACTAGTCTTCCCTCTGATGAGTGGGCTGGTGTCGTAAAAGACGCTGGAAAATTCTGGGATGATGTGGCTGCCTCTTCTCCAAGAAGTGGCAAAGTTGTAGAGGCATTTAAACTATATGCGGAAACAATGGAAAAAGCCGGATATCCATATAGATAAATAACTTATTTTTCTCACCTCGTTTTTTTAATGGGGTGAGAAAACTTTTCATAAATTTCAAAAAAATGGGCATTTCCTTTAAAGATCTAGAAAAAAAAATTATTTCAAAAGATATCGATACGGTCTTAGTAGCGCTTTCTGATATGCAGGGAAGGCTAGTAGGAAAAAGAGTAACAGGGAAAGCTTTTTTAGACTATGTCCATAAAGAAACTCATTTTTGTAATTATCTCTATACCGTGGATATGGATATGTTTACCGTACCGGGTTTTAAATCTTCTTCATGGGAAACGGGGTATGGTGATATGACTGTCATTCCTGACCATCAAACAATTAAAGAATTACCATGGTTGGAAAAAACAGCACTAGTATTAGGAGATGCCTTTGAACATGATGGCAAAACCCCTGTTGCCCATTCTACGCGACAGGTTCTAAGAGAGGCAATAGCTAAAGCAAATAAAATGGGGTTTGAGCCTATGCTTGGTTCCGAACTAGAATTTTTTCTTTTTAAACAATCCTATGAAGAAATTCATGCCAATCACTATAAAAATTTAAAGGAAACATCTTGGTATATTGAGGATTACATGATTTTTCAGACCTCAAAAGAAGAAGGTTTCAATCAAGAATTAAGAAATAGCTTATTAGAGTCAGGTATCTACGTTGAGTGCACAAAAGGAGAAGCGGCTCCTGGACAACAAGAAATTAATGTTGTTTTTACTGATGCTTTAAATATGGCAGATAACCATATTCTAATTAAGAATGCGGCAAAAGAAATTGCTTTTAAGCATAATCGTGCTGCCAGTTTTATGGCAAAATATAATAAAGAAGCCTGTGGAAGTTCGTGTCATATCCACAATTCTTTATTTGATAGAAAAACAAAGAAAAATATTTTTGCGGACTCTAAAGACAAGTATGGAATGTCAAAAACTTTTAAAAGCTATGTTGCAGGACAGATTTTATTTTTAAGAGATCTTTCAATTTTCTTAGCACCAAATATTAATTCATATAAACGTTTTCAAGAAGGATCTTTTGCTCCAACGACAGCCGCTTGGGGTATTGATAATAGAACAGCCGGTTTTCGATTAGCAGGCCATGGGAGTTCAATACGAATTGAATGTCGTGTACCGGGCGCCGATGTCAATCCATACTTAGCTTTTGCGGGTTTAATTCAAGCGGGCCTTTATGGAATCGAAAATAATTTAGAATTAGAAGAACCTTTGATGGGTAACATTTACCAAAATAAAAAAGCTAAAAATGTTCCTGGAACACTAAGGGAGGCTATTGATTTAGCTAAAAAATCAAAGTTACTTCCAAAGATTTTCCACCCCGATGTTTTAGAGCACTATATTCATGCTGCCGAATGGGAACAGTCTGAATATGATAAATCTGTAAACGATTGGGAACACCAACGTTACTTTGAGCGAGGATAAAAAATAGGAGTCTAAAATGCAAAATATGAACTGGAATTATCCAACCAATGTCTGGTTTGGCCCTGATCGATCAAAGCAAGTACAACAAGCTTGTGATGTTTTGGGGGTTAAAAACCCTTTAATTGTAACTGACCCTGGGCTTCTTCAAACACCAATTATTGAAGAAATAAACTCCAACCTTTCTTCAAAAACTAATATTTACTCAGATGTCCAAGGGAACCCTACGGGCACAAACGTTACTAATGGAGTTAAAGTTTTCTTAGAGGGCAATCACGATGGAGTTATTGCAATTGGTGGCGGTTCCGGAATGGATGCGGGAAAGGGAATTGCTTTTTTAGCTCATCAGTCAAGACCATTATGGGACTTTGAAGATATTGGGGATTGGTGGACTCGAGCTGACTCTGATGTCATTAAACCTATTATTGCGATTCCAACTACAGCGGGGACGGGCTCTGAGGTTGGGAGAGCAGGGGTTTTCTTAAATGAAGATAATCACAAAAAGAAAATTATTTTTCATCCCAAAATGTTACCTGAAATTGCGATCCTAGACCCTTCCTTAACTCTTAACTTACCAAAAGGCATTACAGCTGGAACCGGTATGGATGCACTCGCGCATTGCTTAGAGGCTTATTCATCTCCATTTTATCACCCAATGGCCGAAGGAACGGCCCTGGAGGGTTTACGTTTAGTAAAAGAAAATATTCAAGAAGTCTATCATAATGGAAAAAACATTGAAGCTCGTGCCCATATGCTTGTCGCATCAATGATGGGAGCCGCTGCCTTTCAAAAGGGATTAGGGGCTATTCATTCAATTACCCATCCTGTCAATTCTCTTTATCACACTCACCATGGCACGACCAATGGAACAGTGATGCCTTTTGTCTTAAACTACAATCGAAGCACGATTGAAGATAAATTTGTGCGTTTAGCTAATTTCTTAGATATCAAAGGGGGTTTTGACGGAATAGTTCAATGGGTTATTGATTTGAAAAAAGAAATGGAAATTCCTGAAACACTCAAAGATATGGGCGTTGAACCAGGAGATGAAGTTAAATTAGCTCCTTTAGCTCAAGAAGATCCAAGTACTGGCGGTAATCCACTGGAGATGACAGAAGAAAAATTCAAAGAGTTAATTTTGAATTGCATTTCTGGAAAATATTAAAAATTATAATTTTAAGAATTGCTTATGAGCTTTAGCAGATATACTTGCTACTACGTCGCCATTGGAGTTAAAACTTAGCGTTTTTCCTTGCCAATCAGTAATTATCCCACCTGTTTCTTCGATGATATTTACGAGAGGGAGATAATCAAAAGGTTTTAAATAGGACTCTACCACCAAAGGAATTCTTTTTTCTGCTAAAAGTCCATACTGCACACAATCGCCACCAAATGAGATGTATTGGGTTTTTTTTGCTAAAGATTTATATTTTTTATTCTTAATGGAGTCTTGAAACGCCGTCATCCCCGAAGTACTAAAAAATAATTCTTTTAGCGATTGATCCGAAGATGCTTTCTTTAATTTTTTATTATTACAATAAGCTCCATGATTTTTTATTCCAATCCACCTTTTTTTTAATTCAGGACTATTAATAATTCCAATAATGGGAACTCCTTTATGGCAAAGAGCTAAAAGTGTTCCGTAATTGCCATTTCCATTGATGAAGTTTTTTGTTCCATCAATAGGATCAATCACCCATATAAATTCAGATTGAAGATTTTTATTTTGATATTCCTCACCATAGATGCCGTGATTTGGATATTTTTCATTAATCAATTTTCTTAGTAATCTTTCCACTTGCTTATCAATTTTAGTTACTGGAGATCGATCAATTTTAAAATTAACTTTTATTTTTGATGGGGTATGTTGTTTAACTATTTTTTCTGAGTCATTAATTAGCTTTTTAGCAAAACTTAAATAAGAATTTAATTCACTCTTTGTCATTTTTATTAATGAATATTACTGGTTAATTTTTGAAAGATTAACTCAAAGTTTTCAGATGTTTGGGCTCCATTGATAACTATTTGTTTATTAACGATAAAAGTAGGAACGCTATTTATTCCCATTTTTCGGGCTTGAATTTCTTCATTTGCTAAGGGCTCAATATTTTCTTGATCAGATAAATATTTTTTAAATTCATCTTCATCAATAGAGTGACTAACCGCAATATTTAAAAGGGTATTCGGATTTCCAATATCCTCGCCTCTAATGAAATAAGCCTCAAACAAATCATTTAAAACATCTTCTTGAATATTTTGCTTATAAGCTAAAGCTAAAAGGCGATGAGAATTAAATGAATTTGGTGTAACTTCTATGGAGTCGAAATTAAAATCAATTCCTTCTTTTTTGCCTTCTTCAAAAATATTGTCATATATAGTTTTAGCTGCATCAGCACTTCCAAATTTTGAAATTAAATATTCTTGTCGATCCATGCCATCAGGCGGCATTCCTGGATTTAACTGAAAAGGCCTCCATGTTTGTTTAATTTCAAGATGAGAATGGTTTTTTATCGCCTTATCTAGGCGTTTTTTTCCTATAAAACACCAAGGACATACTGTATCGGAAAATATATCTAATTCGATCAAGTGACTATTTATATCAAATATGTCATTAAATCATAATAATTATAAGTCATTATATTTAATATATTTTTTAAATAGGGAGTTAAAAAATGATTAAAAAAATTTTAATAATATTTTCCTTGATCTTATCAGGATTATTTTCCAATAGTATATTTGCAGAAACTAAAACTGGGACCTTTGACTTAGTTGGGTCATTCACTGGTCCAACTGAATTTATGTCCTCTGGCAATAGTTTTATAGCCAACTATAGCGGAACTTTAATTTTTCAAGACAAACAGGGTACTAATTCAATTTTTGATAAGTCCTCTTGGTATTGTGTGGGGAGTGTGATGTCTTCTGGAGAAGATGGTGTAGAAATGGCTTTATGTAAAATAGCGTTAGCCGATAGTGCAGAAGATGAATTCATCTATTTTAGTGGAGTAAATAAAAACTGGCCTAACCCCGGTGCTCCAGGAAAATTCGTTGGTGGAACTGGAAAGTATGAAAATATTTCTGGAGAAGTAAGTATGAGTTACACAGGATTACCAAGATTGGTAAAGCCTGAAGTTGCCCAGTCTATTAACCTAGTTAACGGATCATATACATACTAATTTCTTAATATTAGTTACAAAAATTTATAATAAAAATAATTATAATAAGTTATAATTAAAATTGGAGGATACAATATGAAAAAATTTTTTGTTTTAGCTAGGTACACGCCGGATTTTTTCGAGGCACTGATCAAAGATCCTAATTCGGATAGAAGAGAACACACTCGAAGATTAGTTGAAATAGCTGGTAGTAAAATGCTTGATTATTCATTAACGAGAGGTGAGTTTGATTTTGTAGTGGTGCAAGAAGCACCAGATTTTGAGACGCTCGCAGCAATTAAAATTGCGGTCGAGTCAACTGGAATGGTCACTGATTTTATTATTCTAGAAGATATCGATTTAAATGCGATAGCCAGTCAATCGAGTAAAATATTAGAGTCCTTTAAGGCACCAGGAGAATAAAATGGTTGAGAATTTTAACGGAATTATTTACTTAATTATTTTTCTAGTAATTTTGGCAATGAATAGCTTTTATGGATACAATTGCCTATTTAAAACTCAAAAATTTTTAGAAAAATACGAAATTGATATATCTGCCTCATTCTTTTGTCGTTTTGCAGGAGGAGTGATTATGGCAGCAGTATTAATGCAGCTTTATATTCTCTTTAGAGGAACGGAAGCCACTTGGGCTTTTTTTAATTTCATGTTCATCATGATGACTCTGATAGCAGGAGCGTCCTTCTACGGTTTCGAAATTGATAAACTTGGATTGACGAAGGGGTCTAGTCGAGAAGGATACATCTCAACAGGTGTATTAGCCATTCTTTGGGCTATTCTTTGTTTTGGTCTATCAGATAAAATTTATATCTAACGGTTTTTGATAAAATAAATAAACAACAAAGAGGTTAGATACATAATCAAACTATAAGTGGCGGCGGGTATAATATAAAGCCCGCCTCCAAAAACTGTAGTTCCTACAAAAATGGCAAGAGTTCCATTTTGTAATCCACATTCAATTGCAATAGCTTTTTTCTGGGATATCCCCGTTCCAAAAAATCCTGACCAATAAAACGCTATTAACATCATTAAAATGTTCAAAGCAAGAACCACCAGACCTGTTTGAGCAAAATAGCTAATGACATTTTCTCTTTCAGCCAAAATGGCACCCAGTAGAACTAAAACAAACAAAAGTGTTGAGATAAATCGAGCAGATTTTTCTATTTTCAAAGTCAAACTATTTAAAAAAGACCGAACCCCCATTCCTAGAAGAACGGGCAAAGTAACAATGAGGAACATGCTCAATGCTATGCCTGTAAGTGAAATGGACTCTGGCAAACTAGTATCCCCAATCAATCCAATTGATATGGCAAGAACGATTGGGACACTCACTGCACTTAATAAACTCATTACTGCAGTCAGGGATACAGAAAGTGCTACATCTCCTCGAGCAAAATACGTTAGAATATTCGATGTGACACCACCTGGTGCAGCAGCTATCAGCATTACCCCAATCGCAATTTCAATGGGTAGGGGCCAAATAATGACTAAAATTAAACCCACAATAGGAAGAAAAATTAATTGACTTACTAATCCAATAAGAAAATTTTTTGGTTTTTTAAAGACATTGGAAAAATCTTTAACGGAAAGACCCAAACCTAAGGTAAACATAATAAAGGCTAGGGCCAGAGGTAGAATCACATCAGTTATAAAATTCATATTAAAACTCTAACAAAAATTTCTTTTTTTTATATTTCATATCCTTTGACTTTTTCCTCTTCGTCTACCAATTCTTCTGGGAAACCAGGGGCTCTAAAGTCAGTTTCATATTTATCTTCAAGCCTTTTTACTACCATAGAAGACCATGCGCGACTGCCATACTTCTCTTTAGCATCTTTAATAATATCTAAGACTAGGGGAGAAATTTCTAAATCAACACCTAATTTCTTTGCTACATTTTCAAAAAGCCCAACATCCTTTTCAACCAAATCCATAGTGAAGTTAATATTGTAGGATCCATTTAAAATTACCTGACTTTCCGTTTCATGAACAAATGAATTTCCAGAAGATGCCGCTATTCCTTTAAAGGCTTTGTTTAAATCAAGACCAGATTTTTTAGCAACAGTCCAAGCTTCGCCCAAAGAAACTAGATGGACTGTAGCTA
>OCRN01000016.1_pt1 | contig 36552 bp, 35 predicted proteins | sample 1534761 | NCBI WGS metagenome assembly OCRN01 (sample SAMEA3275602, study PRJEB22092) | marine metagenome | biome: ENVO:01000047 "MEDITTEREAN SEA BIOME"; feature: ENVO:00002042, "SURFACE WATER"; material: ENVO:00002010, "SEA WATER" | collected 2014-06-21T10:50:00+00 | depth 0 m | reverse complement strand
TCTTCACTTCTTTCTTTAATGTTGTTGAGAAATTCGTCAAAACACTCGGGCTTTGGCTTAAATCTAACTATTGAAACTTTCATAGAAACGTTTTTTCCTAGTTTTGGCACGATACGTATAACGCATTTTATCCGTCGTGATCTACCGTTGTGGTAGCAATGATGATGCCGCAATCACGGTCAAAATTGCTTTTGTATACTTGACCATGCTTAAACTCCTCGCTCCTTACTCAGAGCGGATCTCGTATATTCTTACAATTTCATCAGCGGCTAGAAAAGGTGCCAGAACATCACCAAATCCAGTTCTTTCTCTCCATTCCACATAAGCCTCGAAATGCGCTTTGGATTCGAATTTTTCTACAAGCAAAATTGAAGAACCATCCTGTTCAGCGTAAGTCTCAACTGAGATGCATCCATCGAAAGCTCGCGTGTCTGGTAAGGCTTCTTCAAGCAACGCCAACAGGTCGCTTTGCTTACCGTCGTGCAGAGGAAACTCTACTGTAAACATGATGCTCATATTTATTCTCCTAGTTTCGGTACAGTACATATAACGCATCTTATCCGTCGTGATCTACCGTTGTGGTAGCAATGACTTCGTGCGATATCACTTTAGTTTTCACTCAAGGTAGTACCACCACTCCCTATATTTTCGTCCGAAATCAGGATCTGTATGCAGCGTTGAGAAATCAGGCCGCTTGGGAGCTTTTGCGCTCCACGCCACTACCTCGCGCAGATGCCGCTCGCACGTTGGCAATACTGCTCTAGGTGTAGGTGTTTTTCGCTTTGATTGAGGCTGTATTGGTTTGAGGGGCTTAGATGGCTGCTGTTTGATTTTCGCTCCGATTGCCAGAGCGTATAAGACAAGGAGGACTGTGCAGCCCAGTAGTCCTCCGATGCCTACTATGTCATCGTTCATGAGCAACTACCTCCAATCAATTAGTACCAAATTTGAGAGCGCTCCGCATGCATTTGACTCCGTGGATTAACAAGTTTTTAATGACTTCAGGCACTTAATCTTCAACTTGTGCGCCCTGCCCCTTGGCCAAAGCACTAAAGCGAGGTATCTGGTTATGGAAACCAAGCATCAATCTCCCCTGGCGATATCGCCACACGCACTCTCACAACAACATCGCAGATTGGTACGGACCCAGTTTTAAGGACACCTGATAGCGTAACAAACACTCCATTTCAGTCTGGAAGGCTCATCACACCGTTTCAAAACCTACACTCAAGACGATACAAGATCCGCATCAATACTTTGATAAATGGAAATCCAATCGCTGAAGTGGATTTCAATGCAAATCATTTGAGGATGTTCTTAGCTTTTAATCAACGGAATGTCATCGGTGAACATGATGCATATGAAGCCTTAGTTCATGAATCGGGAGCGGATCGTAATAAGGTGAAATCTTTTATCAATATCGGACTAAACAACGAGAGCTTTGAGACCACTCAAGCAGCAGTTTTGAGAAATGAACCACGCATTACTCATGAGGAGTCGAACCAAATTAGTAAGGCTTTCAACAATCTGTATCCAGATCTAAATTTGCACTGTGGATTCGCTCTGACAGCGATGCAGCTAGAAGGATTAATACTCAAAAAAGTACTAATTGCCGGAGCCCGCAAAGGAATACTGGCGCTACCAGTCCATGACGCAGTTGCTGTTGAGTTTGATCATCAAAATTGGGCAAAGGATGCGATGGAAGATGCGTGGAAGTCAGTGATGTCAGAATTTTATCCACTAGCTTCTGCTGCCGTACGTATTTCATTCAGTTCTTAAATAATGGGTAGACAGCTAACTAAGCCTTGGACATGATCAAATAAGCCTTACCAAACTCTAAGTTGCTCGAAACTCAGCCAAAATGGTCAGCTCGCACCAAGTGAACCTGGCGTTTTGTAATTAGCGAGAGCTTTACTAGCCAAGGTGGCCGGTCCCACCAAATCGACCTCTTCAAGAACATGCACGTTGTGAAGAACTCCAGATGCCATGGTGGCCATTTTTATCGCAAGGATTTGCTCACTGGTCCCTTGGCCCACTGCCACAAAATCATGCTCTCCTTTGGTAATAAAAAAATCTAAAATTTCCGCTCCCACAGCCTCTGAAATCATCTCTGCGGCTACTCGACGGTTCTGGTCAGGCTGGGCGATAAAACCTTTTATAGCCTCTGCTGTGTAGTTACCGTACATCACGAACTTGTTCATACGTTATCCTCTTTAGTTTAGAAAGGTGATCTATCATTCACCGGGCTATTCAACAGGGTTTAATAGTCGATCAACCTCTGCAACTAACTGAGCACGTCTCAGTGGCTTCGACACATAGCCTGAGAAGCCTTGGTTTAAATAATTCTCTCTATCGCCCTCAACAGCATTTGCCGTAAGTGCAATGATTGGTAGCTCAGCCTTCTTCCCATCCATTTGCCTTATCTTAAGGGTTGCGTCCAATCCACTCATTACAGGCATCTGGATATCCATCAGTACAATTGAAAGGTCGTTACAGTTCTGGACAAACTCCACCGCTTCCTCTCCGTTGTTCACAATGCTGAAATCCAAACACCCTAGTTTTTGAAGTACTTTCTTGATCACAAGTTGATTAGTGCTGTTATCTTCGGCCACTAATATTTTTAAACCCGCGAAATCGCCCTCTGGTTCTGTTTGACCAGCACTTCTGCTAGCTGGTCCAGGATTACTTCCATCACCAAAAATGCAACTCGATACCACTGACTTAAGTCTGTCTACCTTGACAGGTTTACTCAGCATCCGAGTAACATCCAGTGCTTTCATCTCATCTGTCAACCCCGAACTGGATAACATGATTATCGGAACCGCTAGTTTCATGTTACGAATTTCCCGACAGAGATCTATTCCACTTAAATCAGGCATATTTAGATCTGTAATCACGAGGTCCAAGGCAACCTTCTGCGATTCCAGATCATCTATCTTTTCTAAAGCTTCTGAAGCTCCCATCGCTTCAACAACTTTGGCACCAGCTCGTAACAATGGGCGCTTGATGATCGTCCTATTGAGCTCAATGTCATCAACAACGAGAATGCATTTGTCTATAATTTGAAATTTATCATTGGCCCCAGTGGTTTTGTCAACGTCTTGATCCTCAATGCATGGGAGCTTGAGATCTATCGCTGTAGTAGTGCCTTGACCAAGGACCGAAGACACGTCGATCTTACCGTTAAACGCTTCAACCAAATTTTTTACAATTGCCATCCCGAGCCCAGTACCACCGAAACGACGGGTAATAGAGGTATCCGCCTGAGAAAATTTCTCAAACAGTGTTTTGACACCTTCTTCATCCATCCCTATACCAGTGTCAATCACTGAGATTCTAATGAGATCTTGAGATGGGTTTTCCAATTTGATTTGAACAAAACCAGTCTCGGTGAATTTCACAGAATTACCCGCGATGTTGTATAGAATTTGCGAGATGCGGACCGGATCACCGATTACTTTGCTCGGGAAGTCTGGGTCTATCTCTAAAATAATCTCGATATTTTTTTCATGCGCTTTGATCGACAGGTTATCTGCCGTCTTAGCTAATTCCGATTTCAAACAAAATGGAACTTCCTCATAAGTCATTTGCCCTGCTTCGATCTTCGACACATCTAATATATCGTTGATGATCCGAAGTAAATTTTCAGCACTACCTAAGAGAGTTTCGGTGTATCCCAACTGCTCCTCGTTGAGACCCGTATCTTTAAGAATTTCTGCAATCCCGATTACACCATTTAGAGGAGTGCGTATCTCGTGACTCATATTTGCCAAAAACTCAGATTTAAAATTGGCCTGTTCGATCGCTGCGATGCGCTGCTTCTCCAACTCCGCTGCCAGGTTTTGCCTTAGCTTCGACTCCAATTCCATTTTCTTAAGCTGGTACCGTGCCGTTTTTGAAGTCTCGATATGAACAATCTCTCGATAAGCAATTTGAGCCAAGTTCTCAAGCGCCTTTACCTGCTCATCGGATAAACTCGAATGCTGGGCAAAATCAAGAGCACAAACAGATCCTAGTGCCTCATTATTCTCAGTCCTAATTGGTACCCCTGAATAAAATTGAAAGTTCGGATACCCAGCCACGGTAGGATTTTCTTTGAACCTCAAATCAAATGAAGGTGCAGTCACTTCAAAATGCTGATTACCCGCGATAGTGTAATTACAAAAGGCATCGTGTCGAGGCATTGTTTGGGGAACTGTATCGGCTTCCCCTCCACCAGAGCCCGACATCTGATGTGCCAGGATGATTTGTTTATCATTGGAAATGATTGTCACTGCGACCATAGAAGATTGGGTGATTAACGCTGCGAGCTCGCATACTTTCTCGAGGATTTCCGACTTTGGAAACTGCTCCAAAGACAGTTCGGCTATGCGCTTGATTCGCGCTGCTTCATTTTCGGGAATTGGGTAATCTGGATAAGTCCAATTTGACAACCAATCAGTTGTGTTCACCACCAAGACCTCCAGTTCAGGACGAAAACCTAATCTACTTTTTTAAATCGGTCACTACCCGCTCAACCATGTCAATCAGACAGTTATTATCTTCTTCAGAAAGCTCTCGGATCTTTGCTTTTTGCTCAACGTGAGCGGCCAGTTCGGCACACTGCAGATAACCAAAATTTCCACATGCGGAGACGATTTTATGCGCGTTCTTCGCGACAACATCGAGGTCATCAGACGATAACCCAGCCAACAACATCTCGATATCAGTGACGGCTTCGGTCAGAATTTCTTCGAGATCATCTTGATCAAAGTCGCCAAAGTTGTCATCCCAAAATTCTTGATCAAACCAGGGTTCAGCCATCGTTTTATTGTCCTATCAGCTGCATAGCCTTCATGCCGATCGCAGATTTTGAGAGTGGCTTGTAAATAAAATTCGAGATCTGACGCTCAGCATATGCTTGACGAGTTGCTTGTGATTTATCGCCAGTAAACACACAGACCGTGGCATGCTGGATGTAAGCCGCAATCTCATCAATAATTTCGTAGCCATAGACGTCATTAATATTGTGATCCAGAAGTATTAAATCAAAGCGACGCGCTGTGAGCTCTTTTACAGCCTCAATAGCGTCATCGGCAACATGGACCTTGTAGCCAAGATCGTGACAGGCCTGGCCTGCTAACTTCAACGCCAATTTATCATCGTCGATAACCAAAACCAGCTTCTTCAAAACCGAAGCTCCCGACTCTCTTTACACCTGACCAAATAACTTAATCCCAAAGACTGTGAATTACGCGTCCATTATTACAAAATTCGACTGTGAGTCCACGTTTAACCATTTCCATAGCAACAGGGGCAAACATAGAAGCTTCCATCCAATGGTGACGCAACCCTCGCTCTGTTCGGTACAGCTCAGTGAGCACAAATTGATAACCACCGATTTGCTCTGAATTCATATCCATTGAATCCGCAAGTCTCGGATTTTTTGCCCACCAATAGTGTATTAGCTCTAACTCACCAGCTTGCTTAGATTTTTCCACCATAAACTCGGCGTGAACATTAGTGAACTCGATGAATTCGTCATGCATTTCCTCTGGTACGCCCCAAACACCCGTAAGTGCCACTAAATCCAAATACTGATTGGCCATGTCGGTATTCCTCTATCACAGATTTACTTTACTGTGACATCTCTTTAAAACAATTACTAATCACCAACCTGCAACACAGTGTTCTGTCGTAGAAATGCTAAGAACCAGCGTGTACAGATACCCGTCTCCCTGCATATTATGCACTCTGCACCGCCAACAACGCACCAAAGACAATCAAACAAAATTTGCAGAGGTAGAACTTTCTAATCACAAGAAGCTCCCATCATTTTTGCGAATACTGGATCAGAACAGCCTTCAGGCTTTGACTTTGCGGCTTCCTTTTTATAACGACTTGGTGGTAGTTGTTCAGCGGCTTTTGTCATAAACCAGTCAGTGTAATAGAGCGTCTGCGTTGGCAGTTTGACTGGCCAGTCATAATCAAATGGAGTCGCAAGCTTCGAGCTAACCGCACCGTTTCGTTCTCCTTTTGAATCTTGCTGGTATCCTGAAAATTGAATATTGTTTTGCTTTATCCAACGTCGATTTTCCTCTTGCGCTAAGAGCCATTTGGAAGGATACGTGTTGTAGATGCCAAATTTGAGCTGAAGCTTGCGCTGAGCTCCATCACGCAACCCCGCCTTCGTAATCAGCGGCTTCCATAGTGTGCAAACCTCTTTTCCATTTATAAAATAACGAAAAGACGGCTTCACTTTTGGCGCATAATTTTTGTTACGAGATTGGAGGTATGCCTCCTGAGCTAATTGAAGTTTCTTGGGCGAATAGAGCTCATAGTTTGCGTGAATTTCAATTTCTAACCATCTGTCACGTGGCACGAATTCTTTCTCGATTAGGCATTTTCCAGCACTGTCGGTGTTTATTCGCAGTCCTCCTTGCGGCTCAATAAACACCATCCAAATCGGGTTATTTTTCGACTTGAGCTTCTTTTGATGAATCATCTGCTTCATCGGTGCAGTGTCAGGAAATACCTTTTCTGAAGGAATAAGTAGATGAGTTCGGTAGTACCGTTCAAGATTTTTTTTACTCGAAAACGTTTGAAGACTAACTTTATATCCATCTTTCAACTCAACTCGCTGGCGGTCGTTATTGCAATCTGACCAGTTCTCATCGCCACCGCAACCACCATGCTCGATCTGGAAACGATAGACCGTTTGGCCTTCAAATTTTTGCTCTTCGGGATTTTTTGTAATGTCGGATAATCGAGGATTGTTATTGCTATCAAGTTTGAAATTTACCTTTGAAGCCTCTGCTGGCAGTCCGACACATAACGATATAACCAATGCGACAATTTGAAATATTGGAAGCGGTTCACGCATTACTTAATCCTTTGTCCGATACTACTAGCTCTATGTTTTGTTATCAGATTTCACCCTGCCAACAAAGCTCCAAAGACAATCGAGCATAGTTTGCAGAGGTAGAATTTTTTCACACTTCTTTGCCAATCTGCTCCAATCGAGCGACAACAACCTCAAAGCTTAGTTCGGTATCTCTACAAAAAGCTCGTAATGTCTTACTACCTTTTGAGGTATTACAATGCGCACAAACCAAGACCAAGTTGAAGTCCTCGCTAACTCCACCTTTACTAACCGGGTGAATGTGATCCACATGCGATTGCTCAAATGACAACTTTTGCGTGCAATAAGGACAACGATTGAAGGTATTCAATTGACCGGCGAGTCTTCGCTTTGCTGATGCTTGCTTAGATCGTGCTGAAGCCACATCGGCTTCATTTTTGTCACGCCACATGTCTACAACATTGTCTTTTGTCTGCTTTGGCTTTGACGCTGGCTTAGTTTGTTTGGGCTTTTTTGGTTCGACTTCATAACCAAGTTGTTCAGCGAATTTGAGAATTTCTTTTTCTGATAGTTCTTCTTTTTTCTTCTTACGACGACGCTTCATCGCCTCCAGATTCTTTTTCTCTCTTTCAAGATACTCAATTACCTCAATGATACCCGGCTTACCACTAGGCCAGTTACGAACCACTTGCTCAAACTCTGCTACGAGTTTCTTTTTTCGTTCAAGACTTGAATCTGCCATAGCATTAGTCTGCCAAGACATCTAACCAAAATCACTCTTTTATAAATTGGGGCAGGTACTACTAATACTTTGAAGATTGTTCAGACGCCCCCGTCTATCCTGCAAAGCCCACCCTAGTTCAAGAACGATGGAAATCTATCAATAGTCTTGGCGGTACAAAAAGTGGTACAGATTAATGAATCGCAGAAACGAAAAAGCCGTCAATATCAATGATATCAACGGCTTACTCATATCTAATGGCGGAGCGGACGGGACTCGAACCCGCGACCCCCGGCGTGACAGGCCGGTATTCTAACCAACTGAACTACCGCTCCAGCGGATCGTTGCCAAAAATTTTGGTGGGTGGAGAGGGGCTCGAACCCCCGACCCTCGCCTTGTAAGGGCGATGCTCTTCCAACTGAGCTATCCACCCAAGAGCAACGATGGGGGCGGATAATACTGCTTGAGAAATTTGTGTCAACAGATTTTCTTGCTTCTCGACTGATCACCTCTACAATATCGGGCCTAATCCATTACCAATGATGACAAATTGCTATGCGCTTATCAGATCTCAATATCGATGACTATCAGGTCGTTATTACACCGACAGAGCTGAAAAAGGAGCTACCACTTCCTGAGTCAGTCCGTGATTTGGTTGCGAATTCACGCCAGACCGTCAAAGATATTTTAGATGGAAAGGATGATCGTTTATTTGCTGTCGTTGGGCCTTGCTCCATCCACGATACAGAGCTAGCCCTTGAATATGGGAAACGCTTAAAGGCACTCGCCGATGAAGTCAGCGAGCAAGTTTTCATTATCATGCGCGTGTACTTTGAAAAGCCAAGAACAACGGTTGGATGGAAAGGGCTCATCAATGACCCGCACTTGAACGGCAGCTTTGAAATCGAAGACGGTTTAAGGAAGGCGCGTAAGCTATTGATTGATTTGTCAGAAATTGGGCTTCCTCTCGCCACAGAGGCCCTAGATCCAATCTCTCCTCAGTACCTCCAGGATACGATCACTTGGACTGCCATTGGCGCACGGACCACAGAATCTCAGACGCACCGTGAAATGAGCTCAGGACTATCATCACCCGTTGGATTCAAAAATGGCACCGACGGGTCACTTGATGTCGCCGTCAATGCCATGAAGTCGGTGGTCAGTGGACATGCGTTCCTTGGCATTAACCCTCAGGGACAAGTGGCTATTACGAAAACCAAGGGGAACCAGTACGGTCACGTCGTCCTTCGCGGCGGTGGCGGTAAGCCCAACTATGATTCGGTCAGTATTGCCCTCTGCGAGCAAGCACTAGAAAAGGCAAAGTTACCCACAAACATCGTGGTTGATTGCTCTCATGCCAACTCCAACAAAGACCATAATGTGCAGCCCTTGGTGCTAGATGACATCGCACATCAGATTAAAGATGGAAACCGCTCCATTTGCGGCGTCATGATTGAGTCCAATATCAATGAAGGAAACCAAAGCATTCCGGATGACCTATCACAACTCAAATACGGCGTGTCTGTCACCGATGCTTGTATCAGTTGGGAATCGACTGTGAAGTCACTGAACAAGATGGCCTCTACCCTGACTGGACACCTCACAGGTCGGAGAGGTTAGTTCAGAGCGCGGGGTTCGCCCCTGGCATCAAGAACTCCACATCCGAGGTATGCGCCGCTTGCATCATTTGCAACGCGGTCTGCCTGACCGGCTTACCACCAAAGATCACTTCGTAAAGGGCTGTGAGAATCGGCATTGCAATGTCGTCCCGTTGGCACTGCTCATAGACCACTCGCAACGTATTCACACCCTCTGCCACTTGTCCTAGATTCGATTCAGCGGACTCGAGGGAATGCCCTTGCGCAAGTGCCTGACCGATTCGAAAATTCCGCGATAACGGTGAGACACTCGTGACGTAGAGATCCCCGACTCCGGCCAAACCCAAAAAACTCAGTGGGTTGCCCCCCATATGAGCGGACAACCGCGACATCTCTGCGAGCGCTCGGGTAATCAACAGTGCTTTGGTGTTTTGTCCCACTCCCAAGCCATCGGCAAGGCCTGCTGCAATCGCGTAAATATTCTTCAATGCACCACCGAGCTCAACGCTGATCAAATCTTCCGAGCTATAGAGTCTAAAATATTTCGTCGCGAAGGCATTGCGGGCGAGTTGACGTACCTGCGGTGACTGACTTGCAACCACAGAGGCCGTTAAATGACGCGTTGCAATTTCATGCGCCAAGTTCGGCCCAGACAATACCCCAACAGGATGCGATGGTAATCGCTGACCGATGATCTGACTCATCAGCTGAAAACCCTCAGACTGAATCCCCTTCGTGGTGGAAAGCAGTGCCACATCAGGCGCAAGAACTTTTGCCAATGCCTGACAGATCGCGTCCATTGCCCGTGACGGGACAGAAAGAAGCACCAAATCTGCACCCCTAACAACCTCAGCAAGATCGCTTGAAGCCGTGATCGATGCATGCAATTGAAGATCTGGGTGATATTGTGGATTGCGATGGAAGGCATTGATGGCATGAACCATTTCTGGACGACGGGCATACATCATCACCTGACATTGGTTATGAGCCGCAATGTCGGCGAGAACGGTACCAAAGCTTCCGGCGCCGATAATGGCTACTTGCATACTAAATCCTTACGAACTGCAACTGAGATGATAAGAGGAATTCGTGTCTGGAGGCGAGCCACCAAGCGCGGCGGCCATCTCACTTGGATTCATGAGACCATCGGTCATTGACTGGCGGAGTGATCGAATCGGTTCATAATCGCCTCGCTCGGCATGTTGAATCACACGATCCAATAACCAGTGGCTCAACATCCAACTGGGCGACTGACTCCGCGCAAGATTCAGCAGACTAGAGCTTGTTTCTTTGCTCCACAGCCGACGTAACTCATCCAAGGACTGAATAACTCCTGAGGTCTCTGACAGACCAACAAAACTGTCATCCAATAGATGTACAAATACCTCTGGATAATGCATTCCAGCATTCCCCCACAGCCTCTGAATCGCCTCAATCAGGCTAGGTAACTGTTCATTTTCTGGTTCGATCGCTAATCGCCTGGCCATTTCCGATCGAAATGCTTGATGATACTGTGCTGGGAAATCATTCAGAATCTGTCCGAGCGTCTCCACGTCCACAAAGGGAGTCAAGGTTTCAGCCAGACAGGCCAGGTTCCAATGCATCACTCTTGGCTGCTGCCCAAAAGCATATCGTCCTGTCTGATCGGTGTGATTGATGACATAGTCCTGACGATAGGCCATGATAAAGCCGTAAGGACCGTAGTCGAGAGTTTCGCCCGACAAAGCGGTGTTGTCCGTATTCATCACACCATGGACAAAGCCAACTGCCATCCAGCCCGCGACAAGCTTTGCTGAGCGCTCAACGTAGCGTGTAAAAGCGACCTCCATCCGATCGGGAGCGCCTGACAGATCAGGGTCTAATTGCTCAATGGCAAACTCAGCGATCTCACGCAGATGTTGATGCGAATGACGGTGATAAAAATGTTCAAAATGTCCGATGCGCAGGTGACTCTTGGCTAATCGCATCAGAGTTGCACCCGTCTCGGTTGTCTCCCTTTGAACAGGGGTATCGGATGCAACAACGGCACGTGCATGCGCTGTTGGAATACCAAGGGCATGAATGTACTCAGAACCGAGATACCCGCGGATCGCACTACGCAACACCGACCGCCCGTCTCCAAATCGCGAGTACGGCGTGTGACCGGCCCCTTTTAAGTGCCACTCATAACCACCAGAAACCCCTAAGTAGAGGCCGCGGCCATCACCTAACTGCCCAGCCCATTGGCCAAATTGATGACCGCTATACACCTGTGCCAATGGTTGCCAATCATGGAGGGGATGCCCGCCAGAGAACGCTCTTAAAGTGTCTTGCTGATCGAAGTCAATCAGGCTGTCGAGTTCGGAAACCAGCGCTTGGTTGACATCAACCCAACGCGGATTGAGCAGCGGTTGAGGAGACACCCTCGCATAAAAGATGTCTTCACTCAGTGATGTGTAAGGAGTTCGCCATTCAGGCGACGGATTCGCCATGAGAACCCTCTAATAGCGACTCAGGTGCTTGCTCACAGGGTAATTTTCGTCCGATGAATTCTTCGATTTCTGGCAATAGGAATGAATCATCCTCACAGGCAAAACTAATCGATGTTCCTTCAGCACCTGCGCGCCCAGTACGGCCGATGCGGTGCACATAATCCTCTGCATCTTCTGGAAGCGTGTAATTGATCACATGACCGACACCGTCAATGTGAATACCACGACCGGCGACATCCGTCGCCACCAAAATTCGAGTCTTCCCTTCTTTAAAGCGATCTAATGTCTGAATCCGCTTACGCTGAGGAACCTCACCACTCAAGAGCGCCGCATCAATGCCATCCTTGGTCAATCGATCAACGAGATCGCGACACAGATCACGTCGATTCGCAAACACCATGACCTTATGCAAATCACGCGTATGGATCACGTTTTTCAGAAGCTGATATTTGGTATCTGCAGTTGTAATGTAGACGATTTGCTCGACGGTCTCGGTGGTCACATGCTCAGGTTCAATCTCGATACGAACTGGCTCGAATGTCCAGCGCTCGGATAACTCAACAATCTGCGGTGTAAAGGTTGCTGAAAACAGCAGTGTCTGCCTCAATTCCCTTCGTGGACAAGCCCGAACAATCCGACGCACATCAGGCATAAAGCCCATGTCCAGCATGCGGTCTGCCTCATCAAGAACCAGTACCTCAATTTTTCGTAGATTGATTTCATTTTGGCCCAAGAAATCAATCAATCGGCCGGGTGTCGCCACCATGATATCGCAAGGCGACTGTCGTAAATCATCTCGCTGTTTTTGATAGTCCATCCCACCAACAATGGAAACAACCGACAAACGCGTATATTTGCAGAGATCCTCTGCATCTTTGGCGATTTGCACGACGAGTTCGCGGGTGGGAGCGAGGATTAACGCTCGAGGCGTGCCGGTGCGTCGTTTACCGTCTATCGGTTCACGCAAAAAGGTATCGATCATCGAAATCAGGAACGCTGCTGTTTTGCCAGTACCTGTCTGCGCTTTAGCAACAATATCATCCCCATCGAGGACCACAGGCAATGACTCGCTTTGGATCGGACTTGCATAACGGAAACCCAAATCCGCAATCGCATGCATTAGCGCTTTCGGCAGCTCTAGGTCGTGAAATCGTGTCTTGCCCTCTTCTGGCGCAACAACAAACTCATTCACATCCCAGGCGGTAGTCGTATCAGTCATGATCCCTCGCAACTTGTTGTCTAAACGACAAGTTTACACGAGGGATTCAAACCAGTGTGAATTAACGTTCGATCGCCAACGCAACACCCTGGCCGCCACCAATACACAAGGTGGCCAATCCTTTGTGTGCGTCGCGTTTAATCATCTCGTGAATCAGACTCACGAATACACGACATCCAGAAGCGCCAATGGGGTGACCAATCGCAATTGCTCCACCATTCACATTCACCTTTGAGGTATCCCAACCAAGGCCCTTATTGACACCGATGGCCTGAGCAGCAAACGCCTCATTGGCTTCTACAAGATCCAGATCTTCGTGGGTCCAGCCGGCTTTTTTCAAGCAATGCTGTGTTGCTGGGATCGGGCCTGTTCCCATAATTTCGGGATCAACACCTGCCGATGCATAGGCTTTCACTTTTGCTAAAATCGGTAAACCCAGAGCCTCAGCTCGATCAACCGACATCAGCATCACGGCAGCTGCCCCATCGTTAATTCCTGATGCATTTCCCGCGGTCACAGTGCCTTCTTTGTCAAATGCTGGACGAAGTTTTCCCAGTGCCTCTGCAGTCACACCGTCACGAATAAACTCATCCACCTTAAATTCAATGGGATCTTTCTTTCGTTGTGGAACCAACACTGGAACGATCTCGTCGTCAAACCGCCCTTCGGCACGTGCTTTGGACGCTTTTTGTTGCGATTCAGCGGCAAACGCATCTTGCTCCTCACGAGTAATCGCGTACTTTTTCGCCACATTCTCAGCAGTCGTTCCCATGTGATAGCCACCAAAGGTGTCGGTTAAACCATCCTTCAACATGGTGTCGATCAACGATGCATTGCCCATGCGGAATCCATCTCGGGAACCCAGCAGGACGTGACCTGACTGACTCATATTTTCTTGTCCGCCGGCAATCACAATCTCTGCATCACCCAACAAAATCGCCTGCACACCCAAACTGACGGCTTTGAGCCCTGATCCACACACTTTGTTAATCGTCATTGCGGGGCAAGTCTCGGGAAGACCTGCGTTGATCGTGGCTTTACGGGCGGGGTTTTGACCTTGCCCTGCGGTCAATACCTGACCCAAGATCACCTCAGAGACCTGATCCGCAGCGACTCCTGTGTCAGCCAGTAATTGACGAATGACTGTCGCGCCTAATTCATCCGCAGACACGGACGCCAGCGCACCGGCGAAACTTCCAACAGCTGTCCGCTTGGCAGCGACAATAGCAACTTGTGACATAAACCTTATTCCTCAACAAATTCAAAAGCAGGCAATTCTTTTAACAGGGTTTGACCCCAACGGGTATTCACCAAACGGCGATCCAGCATTGTAACTTGACCTGTGTCTGATTCCGAGCGGATCAATCGGCCCACCGCCTGACGCAATCTGATGGTGGCTGCAGGCAACGATAATTCGCGAAATGGATCGCGGCCTTGATTCTTCAAATATTCGGCAAGTGTTGCCTCTCTCGGATCGTCAGGTGGCTGAAATGGGAGACGGGTAATGACCACTTCGTTCGCCAAATCTCCGGGTAAATCCAGTCCCTCAGCCATACTCTGAAGTCCAAAAATCATGGATATCTGGCCTTGTTTCCGTCGTAACTCATGATCATTTAATAGCGCAGCCATTGGCTTTTGACCTTGAACCAAGGTCACCTCACGGACAGCTGCATCGAGTAATTCCTCAACCTGAAAACACAAGCGCCAACTGGTAAATAACACCAACATGCCAATGTTCTGATCGATACGTGTCGCTAAATAATCGGCAATCCGCTGGGCATGTGCGCGGTCATCCCGAGGATCACCTGCAAATCGCGAAATCACCAATCGCCCTTGAGACTGATAATGAAACGCTCCTGCAACGACAAGACCAGAATTCACTGGCAATCCGAGCGTTCCGGCTGGAATCACAAATTCACCATGATGTGCAAGTGTCGCTGACGTTAAAATACAAGCCCCGATGCGACCCCAAAGCGCATCAGATAGCGCGCCTGCTGGCTCCATGGGACTGACCCAAAATTCGAGATCTGTTGGATCATCTGGTGTGGCATATCGAACGTCCTGCCCAATTCTCAGCCAACGCGCATCACCACTGTCCATTGCATCGTTGGAAAATGCCACCACCAGTTCGGGAATGGACTCCAATCGCCCAAGAGCCATTGAAATTTGTTCAGAGAGTAACTCGGCATCTGTTTCAGGCATCAATTCCTGATCTCCCTGTGAGACCAACGATTTCAGCCAATCACGAACTTTTTGGATGCGTCCTAGGGTGGTTGTCATGGGTTCAAACCCATCAGTCTCCACAGAAAAGCATTCAGCGAGTGTCAGCCGATACCTTGAACCACCGTTTTGAAACACGTAGGCGGTGTCTGGATACGCCTTCAACCGTTCCAAGCTCGCCTTGCCCCAATTCGCCAGAAGATGACCAAATCCCTCCAATGGTTGATTCAGGCGCTCGAGATCATTTGATAGACGATGCTCGGTCGGCAATAGCCCCTTCAATGTGTTGATGACCCGATCTATGGTTTTAATAGCGCCCAAGCTTTGAGCAATCCGACAATGAGCGGTAAATTGATCCGAGGCCACTCGCGCGAGCTGATGAGCCTCATCGATGATTAAAATCATTCGCTCCAGTGGTGGAAGGATGACGCCACCACCAAGTTTTAAATCGGACATCAATAAATCATGATTAATCACTAAAAGGTCCGCGTCCAACCAAGATTCCCGTTCATTGAAATACGGACAGACATGAAAATGGCGGCAAGACCTTCCCTGACAACGCCGATGATCTGTGGTGATAGCTGTTTTGACAGACTCTGAAATCACTTGTGGAATTTGGTCCATATCACCAGCCCACTGTCCCTGCGCCCAGGCCTTGGCTAAGTCAGACACCACTTCTCGATCATCTGAATCGAGAACCAAGGTCAGTTCATCAGGATAGATCGCCTGACCCTCAGTCAAAGTCTCAAGTGCGGCCTCAAGCCGAATGGGGCACAAATATCGCCGCCGACCTTTCGCCAGGGCTACGGTTAACATCAGATCTGTTGCTTCAATGAGGTCGGGAATATCTTTTTCGATTAATTGCGTTTGCAATGACACGGTTGCCGTGGAGATGACCAACGGCATTTCGCGAGCCATGGCATAAGGCAATGCTCCCACCAGATAAGCAAGCGTTTTCCCAGTTCCTGTTCCTGCTTCGATAAAGCCAATCGGAGCGGACTCAGTGTCGCCGATTCTTGTTAGAATACGCGCGACTTCCGCAATCATCTGCTTCTGACCGAGGCGCGGCTTCAGACCTTTGGCCTTTAAAAAATCAGTGTAGAGCGCTTGAATGCTTTGTTTGCTGTTATCTGAGATTGCTGTCACGAAAATTCTTTGTTGTGTGAAAAGCTGAGTGTAGGGGATTTTAATGAATACGTCTGATATCGCGAGAGACGCATGCCGTATTGGAGGCCTGAAGGCGCTCGAGTTTTTTCATCAGAGAGATCAGTTAACCATTGATCTTAAAGGCCCGCAGGACTACGTGAGCGAAGCCGACCGAACCGTCGAAACCGTGATGATTGACTACCTCAAGCGACATTTTCCGAACGACGGCTTTTTAGGTGAAGAATCCGTCGAGGTCAAAAATGAGCGCCAATGGGTCATTGATCCGATTGATGGCACCACCAATTTCATTCGTGGTCTTCCGTATTTTTGCACGACCTTAGCCTTGGTCGAACAGGAAACCGTCGTGGGAGGCTGGATTTATGATCCAACACGCGATGAGTTATACGAGGCTAGCCAAGGCAAAGGCGCGTTTTGCAACGGGGAAACACTCAATCCGTCCTGGCGTGAGAGCTTTGCAACGGGTCTTGTGGGCATTTGCCATAGTTCCAAACTGACGGCTGACGAACTCGCTGGGCGAATCACCGTTGCACTGAAACGAGGCGCCATTCTGAGGCAACCAGGCGCTGCGGCATTGATGCTTTGTGACTTGGCTTGCGGTCGTCTCGATGTCCTATTTGATCAACATCTGAAGCCTTGGGACTCAATTGCTGGGCTTTTGATCGCCCATGAGGCAGGAGCGGTCGCCAGTGACTACCTTGCCAGCCCGCAATGGCGGCAGACGCCTCAAATCACCTTTGCATCAGGTCCTGAGATTTACCAAGAAGTGCTGGAGCTTTGGCCAGAAGCACGGGAGATGGTACTGCTCTCTTAGGTGATTGACCTCAGAATCCCACTGGCAGAAAGACGAAGGAGGCGGCTCCTCGCGCCACAGCATTGAGGGTTCTTTGATCTTTCTTGGCAAGCGCCGTCGCCAACGCATCCTGAAGGCCGATCATTTCACCCATGAGCTGTGAGTAAGACGCGTTAAGAATCTCATCTTGGATGCCGTCGGCGAACAAATAGGGTTGTCCAGCTGCATTGCGCTGTGTTCTTAACAGATAGGCTGCCGTTTCGAGATTACGCGCCGAGTTATAGACAAACTGAGGCGTCGGTAAATCATCAAGCAGCAAATATTCTCGCCGATGATCGAATGCATGATTGACCATTGACTGCAGGCCAGCAACGAACGCATAGACGCGATCGCCTGCGAAGTCCTCGCGAAAGGCCATGCGAACCAACTCGTCAGGCTTTGGATTTGCAAACTCCTGCAAGTTCAGTCGCGGCGCCTTCAGTTGTTCCACCCGCACGTCGATACTCAAGCTTTTCGGTAATTGAACGGGATTTCGTCGGTACAGTTTGATCAACAGTAGGCTGAGGTTCTGGTCGAGCTCAGAGCGGACCGCCTCCACAAAGAAGGCAGTATCACTCTTCGCCAGATTTTTCACCTCTGGCGGTGCTTTAATCGGCACCGCACAGGCAGTTAGCGACAGGCTGAAAACAAACCCAATCGCTAGAACCGTTAGACTGATAACTCGGTTAATAATGCATTCACCCGTTTGAGATAACCAGGCGCATCATCAAGCTTTCCTTCGGCTCCAAGCTGCGCATGATCAAAGACCAGTCGAGCCAGCTCCTTAAAGCGGCCCTCATCTGCCTCTGATTCTAACCGCATTAACAGACTATGGTCAGTGTTGATCTCAAGAATCGGCTTTGAAACAGGCATGGCCTGTCCGGCAGCCTCCATGATCTGACGCATTTGTGGCCCCATATCATGTTCGGTGAGGACTAAAACGGCCGCAGAATCGGTCAGACGAACCGAGGGTTTAACGTCTTCAACTTGCTCCGTGAGCGCCTCTTTCATCCGTTTAATCAGCGCCTTATGCTCTTTCGATTCTTTCTTCTGCTCTTTCTTCTCGTCCTTCCCTTCACCCGGAAGTTCGAGCCCGTCGCGAGTCACATCCACAAATTGATGATCTTTGTATTCCTGCAGATGCCCCATCAACCATTCATCGATGCGATCTGAAAGGACCAAGACTTCAATCCCGCGCTTTTTGAAGGCCTCAAGGTAGGGTGAACCCAACGCATTGGTATGAGATTCAGCGACTAGGTAGTAAATATCTTTCTGCCCATCGACCATTCGTGCGATGTAATCTTCAACACCAACATTTTGCGCAGGCGTGCTGGCGTGAGTCGATGCGAATCGCAGCAGCTTGGTGATCCGCTCCTTGTTTTGATGATCCTCAGCCGGACCTTCTTTCAGGCACTCACCGAACATTTCCCAGAACTTCTGATACTTTTCCGAATCGTCTTTCGCAAGCTTCGCCAGCATATCGAGAGCACGACGAGTCACCGCCGACTTCATCGCTTCAACCCGAGCGTCTTTCTGAAGAATTTCGCGAGAAACATTGAGGCTTAGGTCTGAGGAATCGACAACCCCGCGAATGAATCGCAAATACAGTGGCAAAAATTCCTCGGCCCGATCCATGATGAATACGCGTTGTACATATAATTTCAGCCCACGTGGGCTCTCGCGATTCCACAGATCATAAGGGGCACGCGCGGGAACGTATAACAAACCGGTATATTCACTCTTACCCTCGACCTTGTGGTGGCTCCAGGTCATTGGGTCTTCGAAGTCATGAGCGACGTGCTTATAAAACTCCGTATATTCTTCATCGGTAATCTCAGTCCGCGGACGTGTCCAGAGCGCTGTCGCCTGATTGACCTGGTCCCATTCAGACTTCGCCTCAGACTCATCATCCTTCTCGACGTCGTTTTTCAGGTACACAGGAATCGAGACATGATCCGAGTATTTGGTCACCAAATGACGGATCCGATAGGTCTCGCCGAACTCGCTGGCATCTTCTTTCAGAGTGAGGCGGATCTCAGTACCACGCTCAGCTTTCTCGATGGTTTTAATCGTGTATTGACCGTCGCCATCAGAAGACCACTCCACTGCATCTGCCGCATCATTACCGGCCCGGCGCGTTCTCACGACAACACGATCAGCAACAATAAACGCTGAATAGAATCCAACACCAAATTGCCCAATTAAGTTGGCATCCTGTTTTGAATCACCGGATAAATTCTTGATGAACTCGGCAGTTCCGGATTTTGCAATGGTTCCAAGATTCGAAATCACATCATCGCGTGTCATTCCGATTCCGTTATCGCTAATCACCAGCTCTTTACTTTCTGGGTCAACCGAAATACGGACACTCATTTCGGCATCGGCTTCCATGAGATCTGGAGCATCCAACGCTAAAAATCGCAGCTTATCGCAGGCATCGTTGGCGTTCGAAATCAACTCTCGCAAAAAGATTTCGCGGTTTGAATACAGGGAATGCACCATCAGGTGCAGCAGTTGTTTGACTTCCGTTTGGAATCCTAAGGTTTCTTCGTTTGCAGTCATCTTCCTAATCACTGTTTGGGTCATGAATGAGTGTTGACTAGATAGGGACGTTTTTCAAAAATCCAAGATCAAAAAAGCCCCGAGGGGTTCTCCCGCGGGGCTTTTCGTGTTCACCGATCAATGATCGGAATCACAGCTTACCAACCAGTCGCTTCTTTCAACGTCGAACCGATTTCAGCAAGATTGCGAGTCACCTTCACACCAGCGGCTTCGAGTGCTGCAAATTTCTCAGCAGCCGTACCCTTGCCTCCAGAGATGATTGCTCCGGCATGGCCCATCCGCTTACCAGCAGGTGCCGTGACGCCTGCGATGTAGCTCACCACTGGCTTGGTGACATGATGCTTGATGAATTCAGCGGCCTCTTCTTCTGCTGTTCCACCAATTTCGCCGATCATCACGATTGCTTCTGTTTCGGGATCTTCTTGGAAACGCGCCAGAATATCGATGAAATTCGATCCTGGGATCGGATCGCCGCCAATACCAACGCAAGTCGACTGACCAAAGCCCATGTCCGTTGTTTGTTTCACGGCTTCATAGGTCAGGGTGCCTGATCGAGAGACGATCCCCACCCGACCCTTCTTGTGAATGTGGCCGGGCATAATCCCAATCTTACATTCGTCTGGCGTAATCACGCCTGGGCAATTCGGTCCAATCAGAACCACACCCGCGTTATCGCATGCGACTTTGCACTTCAACATATCCAACGTCGGTACGCCTTCAGTGATACACACGATGATTTGGATTCCCGCATCCAGCGCTTCCATAATGGAATCCATGACAAAAGGCGCAGGGACATAGATCACAGAGGCATCAGCTCCTGTTGCTTGCACGGCGTCAGCCACGGTATTGAATACCGGCAGTCCCAAATGTTCAGTACCACCTTTTCCAGGCGTCACACCACCGACCATTTTGGTCCCGTAGGCGATGGCCTGTTCGGAGTGAAAGGTTCCATTTTTTCCAGTAAAGCCCTGGCAAATCACTTTGGTGTTTTTGTTGATCAGGATACTCATGCGACACCTCCTGCTGCTGCAACAACTTTTTGGGCCGCATCAGTCAGACTTTCACCCGCAATAATATTCAGATCCGATTGACTTAAAATTTCCGCGCCTTTATCCGCACTGTTCCCTTCCAGGCGAACGACGACCGGGACTTCAACACCGACTTCTTCCACAGCACCAATGATGCCTTCAGCAATCATGTCGCAACGGACGATCCCACCAAAGATATTCACGAATACGGCTTTCACATTGGCGTCAGACAGAATGATCTTGAAGGCTTCAGCAACACGTTCTTTCGTTGCACCACCTCCCACATCAAGGAAGTTCGCAGGCGATCCACCGTGTAGCTTCACGGTGTCCATGGTGCCCATTGCTAGACCGGCACCATTAACCATGCAACCAATGTTGCCATCGAGCGCAACATAGTTCAGTTCCCATTTCGCGGCCTGTGCTTCGCGCTCATCTTCCTGTGAAGGATCATGCATCGCACCCAGTTCGGGATGACGGTACATCGCATTGGAATCAACCACGACCTTGGCATCCAAGCAATGCAAATTCCCTTCATCAGTAATGACCAGTGGATTGACTTCGATCAACGCCACATCTTTTTCATCAAATAGCTTCGCTAAGCCCATGAAAATTTGAGTAAATTGCTTCAGCTGCGTTGCGTTTAAACCTAATTTGAAGCCCATCTGGCGCGCCTGATAAGGCTGCGGACCTACCAAGGGATCAATCGCTGCTTTGAGGATTTTTTCAGGAGTCTCTTCAGCGACTTTTTCAATCTCAACGCCGCCTTCTGTTGACGCCATAAACACGATCCGACGCGTCGACCGGTCAACAACAGCGCCCAAATACAGTTCGTTTGCGATATCTGTACAAGACTCAATTAAGATTTTTGAAACAGGCTGTCCATGCGCGTCTGTTTGATAGGTTACCAAGCGGGTGCCAATCAGACGATCACAGAACTCGCGGATTTCCGCCTCTGTTTTCACTAATTTCACACCACCGGCCTTACCACGGCCACCTGCGTGCACCTGGGCTTTCACAACCCACATGTCACCACCAATTTGTTTTGCTGCGGCAAGAACTTCATCCGTGGTATCACACGCCACGCCAGATGAAACTGGCAAACCGTACTCACGGAATAAAGCTTTACCCTGATATTCGTGAAGATTCATACCCTTTACGTCACTTATTTCTCAGGTCAATAGAAAGCCGACTTGTGGTCGGCCGCTAAGCAAGACAGAGCATCAGCGGTACTGATGCCCTGCTCACGATCAAGCGCGCTTGCGCTTGTTCGCAATATGGATCGCGTGACCATGCACAGCCAGTGCTGCCTCATGCAGGGCTTCTGACACCGTTGGATGGGCAAACATGGTCATCGCGATATCTTCAGCAGAAGAACCAAATTCCATGGCAATCACGGCTTGCGCCACCATGTCACCTGCCGTCGGTCCAACAATATGAACACCCAAGATGCGGTCTGTTTCCTTGTCCGCGATCATCTTGACCATTCCGGCTGTCTCATTCGCAGCCATCGCTCGGCCAGAGGCCGCGAATGGGAAGACGCCGACGTTATAACTCACGCCTTCTTGTTTCAATTGTTCTTCCGTTTGACCAACCCAGGACACCTCTGGATGGGTGTAGATCACTGAGGGCACGGTGTCATAGTTGACCTGGGCGTGCTTCCCTGCGATCCGCTCGGCAACCATCACCCCTTCCTCGGACCCTTTGTGGGCCAGCATCGGTCCTCGAACGACATCGCCGATTGCATAAACACCAGGGACTGCGGTCTCACACACATCATTGACTTCGATAAAGCCACGCTCATCTTGTGTCACGCCACAACCATCAGCAAGCAGCCCATCGGTGTAGGGCTTCCGGCCGACAGCAACGATCAACTTGTCAAAGGTATCGGTCTGCGATCCCTCTTTAGTGTCGAAGGTCACAGTGATCTTCTTACCTTTGACTTCCGTGCCCTTGACTAAGGTGCTGGTTAAGATGTTGAGGCCCTGCTTTGCGAAGATCTTTCGTGATTCTTTCGCAATCTGTTGATCGGCGACCGCCAGAAAATCATCCAAGGCTTCAAAAATTGTGACTTCAGATCCCAACCGGTTCCACACAGAACCCAATTCAAGGCCAATCACACCACCACCGATCACACCCAATTTTTTCGGAACACTGGTAAATTCTAGGGCACCTGTGGAATCAACGATCAAATCGTCGGTCAATGGTGCCGGAGGGATATTCACCGGGACAGAACCGGTTGCAATGATGACATGCGTCGCTTCAAGGACCTCTGTCTTGCCATCGTGATCCGTAAATTCGACCTGCTTGTTGGGGAGTAATTTTCCGGTCCCCGCGAGGTGTGTGACTCCATTGGTTTTGAAAAGCCCACCGATTCCGCCGGTCAAATTCCCCACAATCGTGTCTTTCCGCTTGAGCATTGCACAGACATCAAGCTTCGGCTTACCAACGTTCACTCCATGCAATTCGAGATCGTGCGAGGCTTCTTCAAACTTGTGAGACGATTCAAGTAGTGCTTTTGACGGGATACAACCAACATTCAGGCAGGTTCCACCGAGTGATGGCTTGCCGTCTTTACCAATCCACTTTTCGATACAGACGGTCTTAAAACCCAGTTGGGCTGCACGAATCGCAGCGACATAACCTCCTGGACCTGCACCAATCACTACAACATCATATTGTTGACTCATAAATATCTCCGATTACACGTCCAGTAGCATACGAGCTGGATCTTCCAGCATGTCTTTGATGGCCACCAAGAATTGAACAGCGTCTTTACCGTCAATCATGCGGTGGTCATACGAAAGCGCCAAATACATCATTGGCAAGATGACCACTTGACCCTTGACCGCCATAGGGCGCTCCTGAATCTTGTGCATGCCTAGGATTGCGGTTTGTGGTGGGTTTAAAATTGGTGTCGACAGCAATGAACCAAAGACACCACCATTAGTGATCGTAAACGTACCACCGGTCATGTCTTCGATCGCAAGCTTTCCGTTTTTCGCAGCGACGGCATAATCTTTGATACCGCCTTCGACTTCCGCAATCGACATCCGATCACAATCGCGAAGCACAGGAACCACGAGTCCTCGCTCAGTCGATACCGCGACACCGATATCGTAGTAGCCGTGATACACCATGTCATTACCATCGATGGATGCATTGACCGCTGGGAACCGCTTCAAAGCCTCGGCTGCCGCCTTGACAAAGAATCCCATAAATCCGAGACGAGTCCCATTGTGCGTCTTCTCAAACAAGTCTTTGTATTGTTGACGAAGCTCCATCAATGGACCCATATTGACTTCATTAAAGGTGGTCAACATGGCTGAATTATGTTGTGCATCGAGCAAACGCTTAGCGATGGTGGCGCGAAGGCGCGTCATTGGAACACGCTTCTCAATCCGCTCACCCGTGAGCACTGGAGCAGCAGGTTTCGCTGGTGCTGATGGAACGGCTGCAGCGCTAGTCGCAGCAGTCGACGCACTCAGGGCATTCTGAACATCTTCCTTCAGAATCCGTCCATCTTTCCCGGTTCCTTTGACGTTCGAGAGATCGATGTTGTTTTCTTCAGCCAACTTCTTAGCGGCAGGATTTGCTGCTAATGCGGTATCGGTTGCAGTCGCAGCAGGTGTCGTTTCAACCTGTGCCGCTGATGTCGGGGCGCTAGCAACAGCACCAGCTTCAATTTTACCAATCAGCTCCTGTGACAAAACGATATCACCTTCCTGCTTCATCACTTCTGTCAACACACCATCTGCGGCGGCGACGACTTCCAAAACAGTCTTATCCGTTTCAATATCAACGATCAGCTCGTCCCGGCTCACTGATTCACCAACCTGCTTGTGCCAAGTTGCGATCGAACCTTCTTCGACTGATTCTGGGAATTGGGGAGCTTTAATTTCAATTGCCATTGTGTTTCCTTAACGAGTCACTTGTGGTGACGATTACCCTTCCAGTGCGTCCTGTATTAATGCTTGTTGTTGAGAGACATGCAAAGCCATGTAGCCAGCTGCAGGCGTTGCCGCAGCTGGACGTCCTGCGTAGCGCAGGAATTTATTCGGTAGATGCCTCCACATGGCATTGAGCATGTGGTGTTGGCTCTGGAACCAAGCGCCCTGATTCATTGGTTCTTCCTGACACCAAACCATCTCTTCCATGTTGACGTAGGGTGCCAGAGCCTCGACTAAGTCATCTTCGGGGAACGGATAGAGTTGTTCGACGCGCAAAATGGCGCGATCTTCGATGCCCTGTTCGATCCGATAGGCTTCTAAATCGTAGTAGACCTTTCCGGAGCACAGAATGACCTTCTTCACATTCTGTGGATCCAGGCCGCCGACATCTGGCATCACCGTTTGGAATTGTCCATTGGCCAGCTCCTCGAGTGTTGAGACCGCCTCCTTCTTACGGAGGAGAGATTTTGGACTCATCACGATCAATGGCTTACGCAATGGACGGATTGCCTGACGTCTTAACATGTGGAACACCTGCGCTGGCGTCGACGGCACGCATACTTGAACATTGTTTTCCGCGCACAGCTGCAGGAAGCGTTCCAATCGTGCTGAGCTATGCTCCGGCCCCTGACCTTCATAACCATGCGGTAGTAGCATGGTCAATCCACACAAACGTCCCCATTTGAGTTCGCCCGAGGTAATGAACTGATCAATCACCACCTGAGCACCGTTCGCAAAATCACCAAACTGCGCTTCCCAAATCGTCAATCGTCGTGGCTCTGTGGTTGCATAACCGTATTCAAACGCCAGAACCGCTTCTTCGGACAGAAACGAATCGTAGAGTTCAAAACGCGGTTGCTCGTCTGCGATATGCTGAAGTGGTGTGTAGGATTCGCCAGTTTTCTGGTCGTGCAGGGTGGCCTGTCGATGCGAGAAGGTGCCGCGTCCCACATCTTGTCCTGTAAAGCGGACGCCAACGTTTTGATCAAGCAACGTCGCGTACGCCAGGGTTTCCGCAAACCCCCAGTTACAAGGCAATGCGCCTGCAGCCATCTTCCGTCGGTCGTCATAGGTTTTCTCAACCTGCTTTTGCATCACAAAGCCTGTCGGCACTGTGTTGATTTGCTGCCCAAGCTCTTGAAGGCGCTTCATCGGGAAGCTCGTGTCGTGATCAGCCGTCCATTCATGCCCCAAATACGGAGTCCAATCCACAAACAGCTTGCTGTCGGGCTCACGGACTAAGCTTTTCACGACTGGCTCACCCGCTTCTAGCGCAGACCGGTAACCTTCTTCCATGGCTTTGACTTCGGCATCCGAGAGGACGCCTTCAGAGACCAGCTGAGCCGCATATAGCGTACGCGTGGTCTTCTGCTGCTTGATTTGAGCGTACATTAAGGGCTGTGTTGCACTAGGCTCATCCGCCTCGTTGTGACCACGACGACGGTAGCAAATCAGATCGATCACGATGTCCTTTTTGAACTCATACCGATAGTCCATTGCTAATTGCGTCACAAAATTGACCGCTTCGATGTCATCCGCATTGACGTGAAAAATCGGTGCCTGAACCATTTTCGCGACATCGGTATGGTACTCGGTTGAGCGAGAGTCCTCGCGGCGAGAGGTAGTAAAACCAACCTGGTTGTTGACGACAATGTGGATCGTTCCGCCAGTCTTGTACGCCCGTGTCTGAGACATCTGGAATGTCTCCATCACGACACCTTGCCCTGCGAAAGCCGCATCGCCGTGAATGGAAATCGGAACGACTCGGTCACCCGACGGATCACTCCGCCGATCTTGGCGCGCTCGCACGCTACCCTCGACAACTGGAGATACGATCTCGAGATGTGAAGGATTAAACGCCATTGCGAGGTGGACTTCGCCGCCTGGCGTCGCAATATTCGAACTAAACCCCTGATGATATTTGACATCACCGTGATGATCGAAGGTTGCTTTACCGTCAAATTCATCAAACAAGTCTTGAGGATTTTTACCCAGCGTATTGACCAACAGATTGAGACGACCGCGATGTGCCATCCCGATCACGACTTCCTTGGCACCATGTGATCCAGCACGCTGGATCAGTTCATCAACGCAAGGCACCAAGGACTCACCACCTTCAAGGCCGAAACGCTTCGTTCCTGGGTACCGGGACTGTAAATACTTCTCCAGGCCTTCGGCTGCTGTGAGTCGCTCTAGAAGGTGAGTTTTGATTTCCGTCGGAAACTCAGGCTTACCCATCACGCCTTCTAAGCGATTTTGTAACCACAGGCGCTCTTCTGTATCGACGATATGCATGTACTCAGCGCCGACTGATCCACAATAGGTTTTCTCTAAGGCGCTAATAATGTCGGACAGCTGACCTTCAGGCATGCTGAAATTCTGCATCCCAATCTGGAAGACGGTATCCAAATCAGCCGCTGATAGATCATGAAACCCGAGTTCCAAATCTGGAACATGCGCGCGCTCCATCAATCCAAGTGGATCCAGAGTTGCTCGCTGATGCCCACGAATCCGATAGGCGTTAATGAGCCGCTGTACCTGAACCTGTTTCCGATCGAAATCCGATGACACTGAACCGCTCCCAGCAGATACCGCGCGATTCCGGTCCTTGCCTAGGAGTAAAAACTGTTCCTGGATGGTCGAATGCGGCACGTCACCGGCGATCGCTCCTTCCACGCGGGGCAGAGAGTCAAAGTATTGCCGCCACTCGTTAGGAACGCTATTGGGATTGGATAAGTATTGCTCGTAAAGTTCGTCGAGATAATAAAGATTGCCACCCGCAAGATGCGAGGACTTCAGGCTTTGCTCCATTGAGCCTTCAGACATTGATGTACTCCTCTACACCGAAGCTCGTCTCAACGTCGTCTTGGCGTGACCTTAGGGCCATTCTTTTCCATTTCGGCGTAAGCCTCGGTCATCATCATTATGACCTTCCAAATCAACATACTCAGAGGATTGTGACTGAGCGTGTTAAAACGGCACTTCCTGGGTCACAGAAAGTGCCGCTATTGTGCGCGTCTCGCGCACACAAGCCAACCTAGACTTAGGTTGCCCGTGACAACAACATATCTCGGATGTGACCGATCGCCTTGGTTGGATTCAAGCCTTTCGGACACACCGAAACGCAGTTCATGATTCCACGACAACGGAAGACGCTGAAGGGGTCATCCAAATCAGCCAATCGTTCTTCAGTGGCTTCATCACGCGTGTCGGCAAGGAACCGATAGGCTTGCAGGAGACCTGATGGCCCAACAAACTTTTCGGGGTTCCACCAAAACGAAGGACAACTGGTCGAGCAGCACGCGCAGAGAATGCATTCATATAACCCGTCAAGCTTCGCCCGATCTTCAGGTGACTGCAGACGCTCACGCCCACCGGCCGGAGTCGAATTCTGCAAATACGGCTTAATTCTCTGATATTGCTTGTAAAACACACCCATATCGACCACCAGATCACGGATCACTGGAAGCCCAGGCAATGGCCGAACGACCAATTTTCCACTGGTCGCAACTTCCGAGACCGGTGTAATACAGGCCAACCCATTCTTGCCATTCATATTCACACCATCTGAACCGCAAACCCCTTCGCGGCATGAGCGACGATATGACAATGACTGATCTCTCTCCTTGATCAGATTGAGCACATCCAAAACCATCAAATCCTTTCCTTCAGGAAGAGAGACTTCAACGTCTTGCATGTAGGGCTCACGGTCCGTTTCAGGGTTATAGCGATAAACACTGACTAACATTTCAATACCCCTTAATACGTACGCACTTTTGGCTCAAACGTCTCGACAGTCTTCGGTTTGAAGTTGACGTCACGCTTGGTCAATTTCTTGGTTTCAGGATGATACAGCGAGTGACACAACCAATTCTTATCATCTCGCTCTGGATAATCGCCACGCGAGTGTGCGCCGCGACTTTCGGTGCGCTCATCGGCTGCAATGGCAGTCGCTTCGGCCACCTCAAACAAATTCTGAAGCTCGAGCGCTTCCATTCGAGCCGTGTTAAATGCTTTGGACTTGTCAGAAATGGCGATATTCGCCACTCGGTCACGCATCGCATCCAGCTCTTCACGACCTTTCTTCATGTACTCGCCATCACGGAACACTCCGAAGTAGTTCTGCATACAACTTTGCAGTTCTTTCTTCAATTGCGCCGTATCTTCGCCGTTATCGTTTGAATCTAATTGATTCAAACGACCCATGGCACGGTCAACGTCCTCTTCAGATGCCTGATTGTACTCAATACCCTGCTGCAACTGCTCTTCAATAAAGATCCCTGCCGCGCGACCAAAGACCACAAGATCAAGTAATGAGTTACCACCCAAGCGATTCGCGCCATGCACAGAGACACAGGCGGCTTCACCACAGGCATACAAGCCAGGAATAATTTGATCTTTACCATTCACCTGGGTGATTGCTTGACCATTCACATTGGTCGGAATACCACCCATCATGTAGTGACATGTTGGAACGACTGGGATCGGCGCATTCACTGGATCCACGTGCGCGAAGGTCTTGGAGAGCTCAGTAATGCCAGGTAACCGTGAATGCAGGATCTCTTTACCCAAATGATCGAGTTTCAGGAACACGTGATCACCCTGCTCACCGCAACCGCGACCTTCAAGGATTTCGGTCATCATGGAACGAGCCACAACGTCACGTCCTGCAAGATCTTTCGCATTCGGCGCATAACGTTCCATGAAACGTTCGCCATCCTTATTAATTAAGTAGCCACCTTCGCCGCGACAGCCTTCCGTGACCAACGTCCCTGCACCGTAAATTCCGGTTGGATGGAATTGCCACATCTCAATATCTTGAACCGCATAGCCTGCTCGCAGCGCCATGCCGATTCCATCGCCAGTGTTGATATGCGCGTTCGTTGTAGACGCATAAATTCGCCCAGCACCACCGGTCGCCAAGACAGTGGCTTTCGATTCAACAAACACCACTTCGCCGGTTTCGATTTCAATCGCAATCACGCCAACGACAACGCCGTCTTGGTTACGAACTAAATCCACCGCGAACCATTCATTCAGAAAGGTCGTGTTGTTCTTGAGGTTTGCTTGATACAGCGTGTGCAAAAGTGCGTGACCGGTCCGATCAGCCGCAGCACAGGTACGCGCTGCCTGTCCGCCAGCACCATAATCCTTAGACTGGCCGCCAAATGGGCGCTGATAAATCCGTCCGTTCTCAAAGCGTGAAAACGGCAGACCCATATGTTCCAACTCAAACACCGCTTCTGGACCCACAGAGCACATGTACTCAATGGCATCTTGGTCACCAATATAATCAGACCCTTTGACGGTGTCATACATATGCCAACGCCAATCATCGTCCGGATCGGCACTGGCAATCGCGCAGGTGATACCGCCTTGAGCGGATACAGTATGTGAGCGTGTTGGAAACACCTTAGTCAAACAGGCTGTTTTAAAGCCAGACTGCGCCATCTGCAACGAAGCACGCATCCCTGCACCGCCGCCGCCGATCACGACCGCATCAAATGATAATTTACGAAGTGCTGTCATGGATTAAAACCCCCAAAGAATGCTAATGCCCCAAACGACGTACACGAATAGAGAGATCGCGACGCACCCCAAAAATGCAACCCGCACTGCACCTTTTTTCAGATAATCAGTAGCAACGGTCCACAAGCCAATCCAGGCGTGCCCGACCAAAGCAAGAATCGTTAACAAGGTAAAGATTCGCATCCAGGTCTGCCCGATAAATCCCTGCCATTGCGCAAAGGTCAGATCGGAACCGTTTACCGCCAACCACACCACCATGACCACAGTGTAAGCAGCCAAAACCAACGCACTAAATCGTTGAACGACCCAGTCGGCGACGCCACTTCGGCCATAATTCAGGACATTTGTTACCATACCCAAACCCCCGCAAGCACAATTAAGACGACCGACAAAGCCATCGATACTTTCGCAAACATCGGCCCAGATTCCAGAGTTTCACCGTAACCCATGTCCATGAAGAGATGCTTCACGCCAGCGGTGAAATGATAGGCCAGAGCGGCCAAGACACCCCAAATAATGAAGGCAACAAAGGGGTGATCAAGCAGGGTCAAGGCATCGGCGAAGCCAGCTTCGTTCTCTAATGAGAGACCCAACAACGCCAACAAAATGAAACTACCGAAGAACAAGATGACACCAGACACTCTGTGCAGAATGGATGCTATCGCAGTTATCGGGAAACTAAAGGTGGTCAGGTCTAGGTTGACCGGACGTTCTCTCGACATAGCCATGTCTTTGGGATCCTCTTCCTACCGGTGATCAATGTGGCCGACAGTATAGTCGTCTCTTTATAACGTTACAAAGGGTAACGCATGCTTCTTTATGACTAAATCAACTAAGCCTAATTGACACCTGAACTGCCCCGATTATAGTGAGCGTCGCTTCCGCACTTTATGTGCACCGCACAAAGACCTCAGGAATAAGGCCTAACTCGCGGATTTACAAACAAAGGAGCCGAAAAACATGGCGGAAAACAATGCCACACTAACCCTCCCAACGGGTGAAGTTGTCGAACTTCCAGTGCTCAAAGGATCGTACGGACCGGATGTCGTCGATGTTTCAGGATTATTAAAAGCTGGGTATTTCACTTATGACCCCGGTTTTATGTCCACCGCAGCGACCGAATCGAAAATCACTTATATCGATGGCGGCAAAGGTGTCTTGTTACACCGTGGCTATTCGATTGAAGATCTTGCGGAAAATTCAGATTTCCTCGAGACCTGCTATCTCCTTTGGTACGGACAATTACCTAACCAAGAGCAAAAGCAGGAGTTTGTTACTAACATCACGCGTCATACGATGTTGCATGAATCGCTGGCCCACTTCTTTGACGGATTCCACCACAATGCTCATCCAATGGCGATGATGTGTGGCGCTGTCGGCGCTCTGTCGGCGTTTTATCACGATGTGATGGACATTCGCTCTGAGCGCGATCGCGAGATTGCAGCCCATCGCTTAGTCGCAAAGATGCCAACTTTGGCTGCCATGTGTTTTAAGCACTCGATTGGCCAGCCATTTATGTATCCACGCAACGATCTGTCATATGCGGCTAATTTCCTTTACATGATGTTCGGCACGCCATGTGAAACCTATGTGGTCAGTCCCGCTGTGGAAAAAGCAATGGATCGAATTTTCCTGCTGCACGCCGATCACGAACAAAACGCATCGACATCAACCGTTCGCCTTGCTGGATCAAGTGGAGCTAATCCGTTTGCCTGTATTTCAGCAGGGATTGCCGCATTGTGGGGCCCTGCCCACGGCGGAGCAAACGAGGCAGTTTTGATGATGCTTGATGAAATCGGTTCTGTGGAAAACATCCCGATGTTTATCGAAAAAGCCAAAGACCCCAATGACCCATTCAAGTTGATGGGCTTTGGCCACCGGGTTTACAAGAACTTCGATCCACGAGCAAAAGTCATGAAAGTCTCCTGCGATGAGGTCTTGGCTGAACTCGGGGTACAGGATCCAAGATTGGCGGTTGCCATGGAACTTGAGCGAATTGCTCTATCAGATCCCTATTTCGCAGAGCGAAAACTATTCCCGAATGTCGACTTTTATTCAGGCATTATTCTGAGCGCGATTGGTATTCCGACCAGCATGTTCACCGTAATCTTTGCGGTATCAAGAACCATTGGCTGGATTACACACTGGCATGAAATGATTTCAAGCCCTTACAAAATTGGCCGCCCACGCCAATTATATCTGGGCGAGACACCTCGGAAGTATCAAGCCAAGTAGATACCCCAAAGCCCCGGCTACGTTCGGGGCTTGATTTGATCATTCACGGACGAATTATCAATTGTTTCCAAGTCCCTCTCTTGCTGATCTTCAACTACTGAGACTAATCCAGTCAGAGGGTGGTTATCGTGGTGCCGCTCGACTGCTAGGGATTGCTCATACAACCATCCAACGACGGATTCAGCGTCTCGAACAGTCGCTCGGTATCCCCTTAATTCAGCGAAGCGTCGGACGCATGGAGTTAACTCCCTGGACTACGCGACTCATTGAGCAACTCAATCATCAATTAGATGGAGTTTCTGAGACCATCAAAGCAGCTCAGAATGAGCTGACGGAGGTGACAAACATCACCATCGATGAGGCCTTACTCGACCTATTCCCGGTTCTGTTTGCGGCACTTGAAACATTTAAATATTCGTATGCAAATTGGATGGTTCGACCGACCCAGGGCGCCGATGCAATGATTCAGTTGGCGGCCTCACCGTCACGCCTTGACGGCTCAACAGAGGAATTCTGTCTCACTTGGGGCGTATTTGCCCATCGCACACTACGATATGATCATCATTACGCAACGATTTTCAGACCCGCACTGGCACCACTGATCGACAATTTACGTGTCGCACAGTTTTCATCGGTGACCACGGTTGCGAATTGCCATCAAGTTCAGCAACTCATTCATCACAAGCAAGGCCTTGGACTCATCCCGTTGTCTGTGGGGGAAAGGGATCAACAAATGGCGGAAGTCAGTGTTGAGGCTGACCGAGTGCTTCAACGTATCAGCCTAGTGCTGCAATCTGACTACCAGGCATCGAACGTGCATGTTGATCTCTATGAATTGCTCAGATCTCAGCTCAGGCTAGGTCTTTAGGAAAAAGCAGCTCGCAGTGCGTTCAGGCGGCTGTTGAGAAGCTCAGAATCATAAGGCACGGAATCTCCCACCCCCCAAACCGGATTCGGCCAAGCTTCATCCTCCGGGAAACGGGCAATGCAATGCACGTGTAGCTGCCGAACCTGATTTCCGAGGGCGGCAATATTCAGTTTATGTGGCGAAAACTGGTCACGCATCACACGTCCAACATGATCAATTTCGAGCCATACCTGGGCACGGAGATCTGGGCTGATATCAATGAGTTCCACCGCGTGGGCGACTCTTGGAATAATCAACAGCCATGGCCAACGTTGATCATCGACTAACCGCAGATCACACACATCCAATGAAGTGAGTGGGTAACTGGTTTGTTTGAGCTGAGAATCAATAACAAATGACACTGCGTCCATGCAATCACCTACTAGTCTTTTCTTAACGAATACCCGTCGAGCCAGCGTTGCTCATCGTCTGGACCGATCTCTTTTTTCCAAATTGGAACTCGAACTTTCAGTTGATCAATCGTATCAGACACGGCACTGAGGGCATCTTTGCGATGCGCACTACTTGCCGCAATCACAACACTCGCCTCTCCCACACGCACAAGCCCTCGCGAGTGAATCAGCAACAACCGGACCGGATATTCCGAGCAGATGTCAGCGCAAAGCTCTGACATGGCCTTAAGTGCAAGTTCTGGATGCACGTCATAATCGACCGCCGAGGCTTCAAGACCCTCATTGTGGTTTCTCACGACTCCGAAAAATTGCGCAATTGCTCCATGCGCTGGATCGGACACCAAGGCGTCGAGATCCTGAGTTTGGCAAGGCCCATCCAACAGCCCACAGTGCCAGTGTGTGCCACGATTCTCAATGAAGAGCTTCACTCTACCCTCCTGCCACCGGAGGTAATACACTGACGGCAGAGCTTTCAACGACCATATGGTCTTTGAGCAGCTCATCGCCCTCAGCAAAGACGGAACGCTTCAACACATCGTTCAGGTCAGCGCGGCCCAAGCGCAGCAGATGCTCAGCAACAGCACCACGAATCGCATCCACCGAATTTGACGGTACATCGACATCAAAGCCATCACCGATCTCTCGAAACACGCCGAGACAGTGCACATGAATCTGTGTCACAGGCGCCCTTTCCGGCCTTGTTTTTCAATCATCATGATGGCTTTTGGTAGGCCTTCGATAAAGATACCGAAGCACTCCTTCACCGCCTGTAAGCTACCGGGCAAGGTGATCACGAGCGCACGCCCAATTAATCCGCCACCCATCCGTGATAGCCATGCAGTCTTGGTATACACCGCACTCTCTGAGCGCAACCATTCACCAAGACCCGGCAACTCTGGATTCAAGTGTTCAGCGATCGCCAGTGGTGTCACATCACGTGGACCAGGCCCTGTTCCACCTGTACAGAGGATGACATGCGGATCATGAGTTTCAGAGATCCCGGTGATGGTCGACTGTATCAGCGCAAAATCGTCTGGAATCACCGTATAGGCACAGACTTCCGCGCCTTGATCGGTCAACGCGCTCACCAAATATTGACCGGATTCATCATCATAAGTCCCTTCCGATGCGCGATCACTCATCACAATCACAGCAATCTTTCGATCGACTAATGGTGTTGTTGATGGCAAACGGTCGTTCACCCAATCGGGAATCTCAGCGTCAGGATTGACCCACACACCCGATTTGCCACCAGTTTTGGTCAACAGTTCCAAATCACTGATCCGAAGCACTGGGTCGGTCCCCTTGCAGAGATCCCAAATACAGAGCAATGCCGCATTGGCACCCGCCAACGCTTCCATTTCCACACCGGTCTTAGCGTGGGCCGCAGCCTCACAAAACACTCTCACAGATTGTTGATCGTGATTCAGTTCGAAGGATACCAAGACTTGATCTAGTGGCAGTGGATGGCACATTGGCAACAGATTGGCGCATTGTTTGGCACCACTGACGCCCGCAATCTCTGCCATCGGGAAACAGTCTCCTTTCGGAAGGGTCTTATCCCGAACTTTCACAAATGCATTCGGACCTAAGTGGATCGTACCTGCTGCAACCGCACGACGCGTGGTATGACGTTTTCCACCAACATCGATCATCGAAAAGTTCGAAATAAGCTCGCAAGCCGCCAAATTAACCCCCTATAGATGCAAAATGGGGTGTAGCGCCGGTGTTATGCTCATGCAAGCCGTGCCCAGCCACTTTGAGATCAAGTAGTTCGCAAATCGTTTCTTTCAACGCATCTTTGTCTGAATCCCGTTGCAATAGTGGCCTGAGGTCATGTCCACCATCGCCGAACAGACAGAGATGTAATCCACCTTTAGCCGACACCCGAAGCCGATTACAGGTTGTGCAGAAATCTTTTGAGTACGGAGCAATCAAACCGACACTGCCGACTTGATCCGTGTGTTTCCAAACTCGCGCAGGACCGCCCAATGCGTCGCGCGGAGCTTCCAGCCAACCAGTCTTTTCCAGCTTCTCAACCAACACATCGCCAGACAAGTGGTGTTTTTCAAAATACGAACCGTTTTCTCCGGTCTCCATCAATTCGATAAAGCGTAGATTAACCCCTTCTGATGCCCATTGAATGAAGGCGTCAAGCTCGGAGTGATTCAAGTCTTTCAGTAACACCGCATTGACTTTCACTGGCGAAAATCCAATGTCTTGGCAGAGCTTCAGGCCTTCCATGACTTCCTCAAACCGATTCTTTCCAGTGATCAGTTCAAAGCGTTCGGGTGTCAGACCATCAATTGACACATTGATCGCTTTCACGCCCGCATCAAAAAAGCTTTGGGCGCGCTCAGGTAACTTATAACCGTTGGTGGTCATCGCGACCGTTTCGATCCCAGGGGTTTGAGATACGACGCGAGCGATATCGAGAAAATCCTTACGAAGCGTTGGCTCGCCGCCGGTCAAACGGACTTTCCGTGTACCGAGCTCAGCAAAACCGGCAATCAGGCGACGGATTTCGTCGACCCCCAAAAAACCGTCAGCTTCCCCTTGATATCCATCGGGAAGACAGTAGGTGCATTTAAAGTTGCAAACGTCCGTGATCGACAACCGAAGGTAAGGGAAACTTCTCCCAAACCGATCTGTCAGAATTTTTTCCACTATGGCCCGCCTAGGTCAACGTCGACTAATTATTTGCGTCGAAGAATGGCACAAAGCGTTATATCCGTCAAAATATATCGGGTAGTCCACGCGGGTTGGCCGGATAAAAGTTAACCATGTCTCCAGCCTGCATCGAACCTAGATGCTCGCTCAATACAATCCACCCGTTCATTTCCAGTAATGGTTGAGTCTGAAATG
>OCRN01000013.1_pt1 | contig 39739 bp, 40 predicted proteins | sample 1534761 | NCBI WGS metagenome assembly OCRN01 (sample SAMEA3275602, study PRJEB22092) | marine metagenome | biome: ENVO:01000047 "MEDITTEREAN SEA BIOME"; feature: ENVO:00002042, "SURFACE WATER"; material: ENVO:00002010, "SEA WATER" | collected 2014-06-21T10:50:00+00 | depth 0 m | reverse complement strand
TCGAGGTGATCGCGCTTGACTCCTACGCCAACGCGCCTGCGATGCAGGTAGCCGATCGTAGTCACGTGCTCAACATGCTCGATCCCACCGCATTGCGCGCTGTGATTGAATCTGAGCAACCACATTTAATCATTCCTGAAATCGAAGCCATCGCAACTGACACCCTGGTGGAGCTTGAGTCCGAAGGGTATCGAGTGATCCCGACGGCGCGCGCAACTCAATTGATGATGAACCGTAAAGGGATTCGTGAATTGGCTGCGAAAGAGCTGGGATTGAAGACGTCGAACTATTGGTTTGCCGATAGTCACGATGCTTATCACCAGGCGGTTGAAGTCGTCGGGATCCCCTTTGTGGTGAAGCCGATCATGAGTAGTTCTGGTAAAGGGCAGAGTATCGTTCGTGACATCAAGGATGTGCAGTCTGCCTGGGACTATGCGCAAAGTGGGGGTCGAACCAGAGATGTGAGTGAAGTGATTGTTGAATCACTGATCGATTTTGACTACGAAATCACCTTGCTGACGATTCGTCACAAAGATGGGGTGTCATTTTGCGAACCGATTGGTCATGTTCAGGAATCTGGTGATTATCAGCAGAGTTGGCAGCCGCATCCCATGTCGCAGAAGACGCTTCAGGCTGCCCAGGAGATCGCTGACAAAGTGACTGCAGCTCTGTGTGGTGAACATGGTCGAGGGCTCTTTGGTGTTGAATTGTTCATCAAGGGTGAGGAGGTCTTTTTTAATGAGGTTTCACCACGGCCTCACGATACCGGTCTCGTCACCTTGATCTCCCAAGATCTCTCTGAGTTCGCATTGCATGTTCGAGCGATCCTTGAGCTGCCGATTCCGAATATTGCTCAACACGGATTTAGCGCGTCGGCAGTAATCCTTCCGCGTGGAGAGTCCGAAAAGACCGAATTTTCTCATCTTGATCACGCCTTAGCGGCTCCCGACACACAGATTCGGCTGTTTGGAAAGCCGGTGATTCGCGGAAAACGACGAATGGGTGTTGCGCTTGCTCGCGGTTCGAGTCTTGAAGAGGCTCTCAATAAAGCGGTGTCTGCCGCAAATGCCGTGCGCGTCAAATTCTGATGATGGCGGATTCGGTCCTTTGAGTTGTTCACGATCTGGCAGACCGCGCAGATGATCCAGGCGTGTGTGGTCAAAATCATGATTTGACCAAATGAAATACGTCCCAAAAATCACTTGATGAGGTTTGATGAGAGCGAACAATGCGTGCATCCGTTTTTCGATCGTCTCGTTATGTTTTCTGGTGTTTCTTCGTCAACTCACGCATCTCATCACCGAGTTTCATCAGATCACGAATTTTCTTTTCATCTGCTTTGTCTGAGGGATTCAGGCCTTTTTCAAGATCTGACCGATTCCAGGCGGACTGGTAGCGACCGATCCGCGTCATTTTTATCTCGTTCATTAGTTGGCCCCAAATGATGTGTCGCGCTGAACGTTTGTTCTTTGTATTTCGGTGTCACCTTGCATTTTTCAAGAAAAGCATGCACCTTACTTCTCAACCTGAGATCTTCGAGATTTCAGCATGGACGCTTACTGAACAGTGATTGTTCGCACCTCGATGGTCTCCAACAATAAAAAATAGTCGGAGACACCCATGATACCTCCTAGTTTTGAATACCATCGCCCATCAACCGTGGATGAGGCGGTTGGATTGTTATCGACTCTTGGCTCAGAAGCGAAAATCCTCGCTGGGGGCCATAGCCTGCTTCCAATGATGAAGCTACGCTTTGCTCAGCCAGAACATCTTGTGGATATCAATCGCATCCCAGAACTGAAGGGCGTTCGCGTGATTGGTGATGATATTGTGATCGGAGCAATGACATCAGAGAATGCGGTCATCGCTGATCCAGTGCTGAACGAGAAAGTTCCGTTATTGCCTGAAGCCGCTAAATTAATCGCTGATCCCCAAGTTCGGAATCGTGGAACGATTGGTGGGGATATTGCACATGGCGACCCTGCCAATGATCATCCCGCTCTTGCTCTAGCCTGCGATGCCGTACTGACCATCGCAGGACCTAATGGAACGCGACAGGTACCGGCGTCAGAGTTCTTTCTGGGGACTTATTGGACGGCTCTCGAAGAAAGCGACATTTTGACCGAGATTACGGTGAAGGCGTTCCCGTCAGGAGCCGGTTACTCCTACAAGAAATTGAAGAGAAAGACCGGTGACTGGGCGACGGCTGCTTGTGCGGTTGTGATCGCCCTGAGTGGAGGCACTGTTTCGCACATCCGAATTACGTTAACCAACCTTGGGCCAACGGCTTTGCGGGCACACGAAGCGGAATCGATTTTGATGGGTCAGCAAGTATCCGATGAGTTGATTCGTCAAGCTGCTGAAAAAGCAATGGAAATCTGCGACCCAGCAGAGGACCTTCGGGGTGACGCGGAATATAAAACCGCAATGGCAGGTCAGATGGTACAGCGTGCAATCCATGACGCGCTATCGAAAGCAAGATAAAACAGCAGGACAATAATAATGGCAAAGCAAATAGTGAAAATGACGCTCAATGGGCAGCAGATCGAGCAACTGGTGGATAGCCGGACGCTTCTTGTCCATTTCTTACGTGAGCAAATGAACTTAACTGGTGCTCACATTGGGTGTGAAACAAGCCATTGCGGTGCTTGTACCGTCGATATCGATGGTGAAAGCGTCAAGGCATGCACACACCTGGCGGTCCAGTGTGATGGCTCTGATGTAAAAACCGTTGAAGGATTAGCCGAGGCTGGAGCGCTCCACGCTGTCCAAGAGGCTTTTTACGAAGAGCACGGTTTGCAGTGTGGATTTTGCACTCCCGGAATGTTGATGCGTTCCTACCGCTTTCTTCAGGAAAATCCCAATCCCACAGAAGACGAGATTCGCTTGGGTTTGAGTGGAAATTTATGCAGATGCACGGGATACCAAAACATCGTGAAGGCAGTGCAATCAGCAGCCATTAAATTACAACAAAAAGAATCAGCGACAGCCTGATCCGGAGGAACTATGAACGCACCAGTAAAGACGCCCGAAGAGCGTAAAGCGGATCTTCAGGGGATGGGTGATTCGCGTCTTCGGAAAGAAGATGCCAGATTTATTCAGGGAAAGGGTCAGTATTGTGATGACATCAAACTTCCCGGCATGCTGCACATGGATATCGTTCGGTCTCCCGTCGCGCACGGTAGGATCAAACGAATTAATAAGGAAGAAGCCCTGGCAATCCCGGGCGTTCATGCTGTCCTAACAGCCGATGATCTTAAGCCATTGAATCTTCATTGGATGCCAACCTTAGCAGGCGACGTGGCTGCTGTTTTGGCCGACGAGAAAGTCCATTTTCAGATGCAGGAAGTGGCGATTGTGATCGCTGATGACCGATACATTGCGGCTGACGCTATTGAGGCGGTTGAAGTCGAATATGAAGAGCTTCCCGTGGTCATTGATCCTTACGCGGCGCTTGAGCCTGACGCCCCTGTGCTTCGCGAAGATCTTCAAGGAAAGACTGAAGGCGCACATGGCCCGCGCGATCATCATAACCACATTTTTACATGGGAGGCCGGGGATAAGACGGCTGCCGATGCTGCATTCGATCATGCGCCAGTGACGGTATCTCAGCATATGCACTATCCTCGTGTTCACCCCTGCCCACTCGAGACTTGCGGCTGTGTTGCGAGTTTCGATCCAATTAAGGGTGAGTTGACGACTTGGATGACTTCTCAAGCCCCGCACGTGGTGCGGACAGTGGTTTCGATGCTCAGTGGTGTTCCAGAATCCAAGGTGCGAATTATTAGCCCAGATATTGGTGGTGGTTTTGGAAACAAAGTCGGCATCTATCCTGGATATGTTTGCGCTATCGTCGCGTCGATTGTGCTCGGGCGACCAGTGAAATGGTCTGAGGATCGCGTGGAGAATATATCGAGTACAGCATTTGCTCGCGATTACCACATGGATGGGCATTTAGCGGCGACTGAGGACGGGAAAATCCTTGGGTTGAAGGTTGACGTGATTGCAGATCATGGCGCCTTTGACGCATGTGCGGATCCGACAAAATTCCCAGCTGGCTTGTTCCATATATGTTCAGGAAGTTACGACATTCCTGCGGCACATTGCAGCGTTAAAGGGGTATACACAAATAAAGCGCCAGGCGGCGTTGCCTATAGATGTTCGTTCCGCGTCACCGAGGCTGTTTACCTGATTGAACGTATGGTTGACGTGTTGGCACAAAAACTAAACATGGATAAAGCGGAAATCCGACGAAAAAATTTCATCCGAAAAGACCAGTTTCCGTACACCAGTGCCTTTGGATTTGAATATGACTCGGGTGACTATCATACGGGTCTTGAGAAAGTTCTCGATGCCGTTGACTACAAGGCCCTTCGAGCCGAACAGGAGCAAAAGCGGGCTGATCCAGATTGTCCAACATTGATGGGTATTGGTCTTGTTACGTTTACTGAGGTTGTGGGGGCAGGCCCGAGTAAGACTTGCGACATCTTGGGTGTTGGTATGTTTGATTCGTGCGAAATCCGGATACATCCCACTGGAAGCGCAATTGCGCGGATGGGGACGATTACTCAAGGCCAAGGGCACCAGACTACTTATGCGCAGATCATCGCTAGTGAGCTTGGGATTCCGAGTGAGGTGATTCAGGTTGAGGAGGGTGATACATCGACAGCTCCTTATGGTCTGGGTACTTATGGATCTCGATCAACTCCAGTTGCTGGTGCTGCAATCGCGATGGCTGCACGGAAAATCCATGCGAAGGCCAAGAAAATCGCTGCACATTTGTTAGAGGTCTCGGAAGCAGATCTTGATTGGGAAGTTGATCGTTTCAAGGTCCGGGGTAATGACGAACAGTTTAAGACCATGGCAGACATTGCATTCGCGGCCTATCAGCAACCGCCTGAGGGTTTAGAGCCGGGACTCGAGGCTGTTCATTATTACGATCCACCGAACTTCACGTATACATTTGGCATCTATTTGTGCGTCGTTGATATTGACAAGGGGACAGGTGAATCTTCGATTCGACGTTTTTATGCGCTTGATGATTGTGGAACCCGAATCAATCCGATGATTATTGATGGACAGATTCATGGTGGTCTGACTGAAGGCTTTGCTGTGGCGATGGGCCAACAAATGCCTTTTGATGAGCAGGGAAATTTATTGGGTAATACGCTGATGGATTACTTCCTGCCAACAGCTGTCGAAACGCCCACCTGGGAAACTGACTATACGGTGACCCCATCTCCGCACCACCCGATTGGTGCAAAAGGTGTAGCAGAGTCACCGCATGTCGGGTCGATTCCAACGTTCACTTCTGCTGTTGTTGATGCGTTTGCTCACTTAGGCGTCACGCATATTGATATGCCGCATACGTCATATCGCATTTGGAAAAAACTGAAGGAAGAGGGCGTCCAGCTCTAGGAGAATGGTGTGGAAGTAAAACTGGAAAAACGTTACGAACTTGGGGTGCCTGCGCAAGACGCGTGGGCGATCCTTTCGGATCTCGAGTCTGTAGCATCCTGTATGCCAGGTGCGAGCCTCGGTGAAAAAACAGGTGACAATGCCTTCAAAGGTTCGGTGAAGGTCAAAGTCGGTCCAGCAACGGCTCAGTTTGGAGGAGAAGTGGAAATCCTCTCGATGGATGCCGCCAACCATTCACTGATTCTCAAGGGTAAGGGTGCTGACAAAGGTGGTTCCTCTGCCTCGATGGAACTTGAGGCATCAATTGAAGAGACTGATGGACAATCCGTTCTGGTGGGCTTGGCGACCGTGGTGGTGAACGGAAAGTTTGCTCAGTTTGGTGGGCGGATGATGGTCCAAGTATCTGACGTGATTCTCAAACAGTTTGTCGATAATTTCATCGGAAAAGCGCAAGCGCTCGGCGAAGCGCCTGCTCGCGATGGGGAAGAGTCATCAGATAAGCCAGCAGTCCAGACGGCTTCTGAGCCAGCGAATGAGTTGAATGGATTGGCAATTTTTTGGGCGCTGATCAAGAGTTGGTTGGGCGGTTTGTTCGGTAAAAAGTCAGCTGGTTAATTGAATTCAATGGCTGATCAACTCCAAGTAGCGCTGCAGTCGATTCGGACCAAGCTATTCGAGTCTGACTATCTTTGTGATGAGCAACTGGCTAGCTCAGTGCATCTTGCAATTGAGCTGAGGCGGCCATTACTGCTCGAGGGAGATGCAGGGGTCGGCAAAACGGCGCTTGCTCAAGCCTTAGCAGGGATGGTCGGTCGTCCCTTAATTCGTTTGCAATGTTTTGAGGGTCTTGATCATCATGATGCAGTCTATGAATGGAACTACGGCCGCCAGTTGACCGAAATTCGATTGGCTGAGGCGGCGTCGCAACGTGTTGATTCGTCCTCAATTTATTCGGAAGAATTCTTGATTCAAAAGCCGATTCTCAAGGCGCTTCAGGAATTAAAAGGAGCCGTGTTACTGATTGATGAAATTGATCGCTCTGATGAAGCATTCGAAGCATATTTACTCGAGGCCTTGTCGGACTATCAGGTGTCGATACCTGAACTGGGGACGGTTCGCTCCGCGACCATACCAATTGTCATATTAACCAGTAACGGAACGCGTGACCTCTCGGACGCACTGCGGCGGCGATGTTTGTACCATTATATTGAATATCCCGATGTGTCTCGGGAAACCGATATTCTTCGTCTTAAAGTGCCAGATGCAGATCTTCGTCTGATTGAGCAGGCTGCCCAGTTCGTGAGTACTCTTCGTAAAGAAGATCTGGAGAAAAAACCAGGGATCGCTGAATCAATAGACTGGTTGAAAGCGTTGATGCTTTGTGGATTCCAGTCGATGCCAGACGATCCCCTTCTGATTCGAGGATCACTCAGTTGCCTGATTAAAACTGCGAGGGACCGAGTTGATGTCAACGACGACATGCTCCAACGACTCCTTGCCTGAGTCATCACTCCCATCCGAACGAATCACCGAATTTTGTCGCTATTTGCGTGAAAATGGAATGCAAACAACGACGCGCGACGTTGAATTGTTAACGGAAGTTTTGGTTCTTGCCGGTGGTGCGTTGTCTGCAAAACGAGTTGAGTCACTCTGGCGTCCTGTCGTCTGTCGATCGCTCAAAGAGTGGCGCGCCTGGGCGGAGCTCTTTCAAATATTCTGGTTCCCCCACAAGACGAAGGGTACGGTGAAAGTGACCGGAAGTACTCGTCGTTCGCGTCACCTCAGAGAGATGATTGAGAGGTCTCAATCAATGACAGAATCAGGACCAGGGAGTGCTCCTGTTATTGGTGATACACCTGCTGTTTCTGATGAGATGCAAGATCAAGACAAACGGCCGAAATCTGCAGGTGGAGCTAGTGTTGTAGACCCCCTTGATCGTGATTATGAATCGCAATGGATGCCGGCTGATTTGACGTTACTTGAACGTATTGCGCGTGTCGTCAGGGCGCAACTTCTGACTGTGCCGACTCGTCGATGGAGGATGTCAGATCGTGGTCGGGCCTTGGATCTTCGAAAAACGTCTCAGAGCTTGATTCGCTTTGCTGGTGATGGGCTAATTCCCCACTGGCAAGCCCGCCGCCGTGAGACTCCTCAAATTGTGATGGTGATTGATGTATCGCGTTCGATGGAGTCTTACGCTGCATTTTATCTGCGGCTTGCGCGAGCGTTTGCTCGATTGCTGCCTGTCAGAGTCTTTGTTTTCCACGTTCGATATGCGGAAATTTCAGAATTTTTGAAACGAGATAATCCACAAATCCAAGAAAAAATAGATGCTGTGACAGCAGGGTTTCAAGGAGGCACGAAGATCGCGAGTTCACTGAAAAGTATTTGCTTTGATGAGAAGGCAGTTAGCCTGAATCGAAGAACTCGGGTTTGGGTATTCTCGGATGGTTACGACACCGACGAGCCGACAGCATTGAGAGACGTATTGAAACGGATTCGAGGGCGTGGTGCTGCGATTGAATGGTTCTATCCAAATAAAACAGTGGTCGGGATGAGTCGGTGCGTCCGGTTGGCTCGTGATTTAGTCAAGAATTGGTATAGCGCTGGGAACCTAAGTGAGATTGATTTGTCTTTCCGGCAGTTGAGGTAATAGAGATGAATGGTGAAACAATGAATTCAGAAAATCGAAAAATGAGTTGGGTTGATGCACTCAATCACCACGAGCAATCTCGTGAGCCCTATGTCATTGCAACTGTCATTAAAGCGGAATCCCCCTCGTCGGCAAAACCTGGAGACAAAGCCATCATTTCGGTGGATGGTGTGATCTTCGGATGGATCGGTGGAGGTTGTGCGCAACCGGTGATCACGAAAGCGGTGACAGATGTCCTGGCTAGCGGTCAGCCGATGGTTGTCAGGATTAGTCCTTCTAACGGGGAGACAGTGACCGAGAATGGAGTGCGCGATGTTCACATGGCTTGTCACTCGGGTGGGAGTCTCGAGCTCTTGGTCGAGCCACGGTTGCATCAAGAGGTCACACTTTTGATTGGTGCGACACCCGTGGCTGAGAAGTTAGAGATGATTGCTCCGTTGCTGGGTTTTCCCATGGCTCGTTATGAACCAGGTGACGAGGTTGATGGCTCATTCTCAATCGCGATTGTTGCAACTCAGGGAAAGAAAGATAAAGAGTCATTGAAGCAAGCCCTCCGGAATACTCACGGCAACGTTCTCTTTGTGGCCAGTCGTCGTAAAGCGGAAAAGCTGAATGACCAATTGCTTTCAGATGGTGTTTCCGCTTCCGACTTGAAGCGGATTTGTGCTCCTGCTGGAGTTGATATTGATGCCGAAACGACTGATGAAATCGTCATCTCGTTGCTAGCCGGTTTGGTGAAAGACAAACGACATGCTTCAAGGGTTGTTACCTCGCTCACCGGAGAAGTCGCCTAATGGCCTGTCTTCTAAAAGGTGGTGGTGGGCTGTATAACCGACTATCGCTAGGTGCTGTAGTGCTTGCAGCTGGACAGGGATCACGCCTGGGACATCGGCCAAAATCGTTGATCGAGCTCGCCGGCATACCCCTCATTCGTCGGCAGCTGATTGCATTATCGGGTGCTGGCGTCGATCAGTTGGTGGTTGTCCTTGGTCACTATGCGACCCAAATTCGTCCTTTTATTGAGGATTTTCCAATTACCGTTGTTGACTTATCGGATCACCCCGAAGCGTCTCAGAAATTATCGGTTCAACAGGGGGTTTCTGCGTTACAGGGAAAATTTGACGCTGTAATGGTTGTTCCGAGTGATATGCCATTACTCGGAACAGCTGACTATACAGATCTGATTGGTGCTTACAAAAAACGACCAGAAGGTGCTCGCATGGTTCGCCCGATAGTGAGTGAATCACCGGGTAATCCCGTGATTTTTGATTATGCAATTACTGAAGAATCAGAATCTTCCGTAGAGCCTTTATGTCGACACTGGTGGCAGAAACATCCGGAGCAGTGCCATGGATGGCAGACAATGAATGACCGATTCATGATCGACATCGATACATTCGAAGACGTCACGGCTGTTGAAGCAAGATTAGGGCGGCATTTGGTGGTGCCTGAATCCATAGAGGTGGTCAGTGGAAACGCTTGAATTGTGGCCCTCATTGATTGGGATTCATCATCACGCAGATGCAGACACAGTGAATCCACTGTTCCGGCGAGTATTTGTGGCTATGCGTGCGACCGATCCCGACTGTGTATCTCATCCGGGGCCCTTCTATGCCAGTCGTGATGATCTGCTGCATCGAGTGAAATTGCAGGAGTGGGATGCTTTCCTGAAATTTGCAGCATCAGCGGTGAGAGATACTGCGAAGAAAGCGAACCATGGGATCTGGCCACAGGAATCTGTGGATTTACAGCTAGAGATCAATGGTATTTGGTTTCAAATGTCAAATGAGGGCGCGCATCATGACATTCATACGCATGGTAACTGCTCTTGGTCGGCCGTTTACATCGTCGATGTTGATCCTCAAGCTGAACGATCAAATCATTCTGGATATGGTGAATTGAACGGTGTGACCCGGTTTTATAGCCCACTTTTTGAACGTTTAGGTGGTGCTTACATGGACTATGGAAATTCCTATCTGCAAAATGCCACTGTGGATTTTGAGCCCATTCCAGGACGGTTAATTGTCTTTCCCTCATGGCTTCCGCATCAGGCTATGCCTTATCAGGGGGCACGGGACCGCATTATTATTTCTTTCAACGCAAGTATCCACCGGAGTGGAATGAGTGATTCGATCGCGGGGTTCGCCCACGCATGAGTGATATTCGCCTATATCGCGATCGAGATCTATTGACGATTGTGAACCAATGGGCTGATGCTTCCAGTCGCTTTGCAACAGCAACAGTGATCTCCACCTGGGGTTCAGCTCCTCGCGAGGTCGGGGCATTGATGATTATTCATGAAAGCCGGCAATTTTTTGGTTCAGTATCTGGGGGCTGTGTTGAAAACGCCGTGGTGGAAGCTGCTCTGGAATCGATTGACGATGGTCAGCCTCGATTGATTGAATTCGGTATCTCGGACGAAGACGTTTTGTCGATTGGTTTGGCTTGTGGAGGACAAATTCAGATTCTGATCGAGCCATCCACTCAGTTGACTAGTCATTGGGTGACGCATGCACTGGAAACCACAAGGCAACGTTTATCGTCGACCTTTGTTCGAGAGATGAATAGCCTGGGTTCACAGAATCCGATTGAGAATGCTTACTGGCTCAATCGCGGTGATGTCGATCATGGATCTGCGACGCGCCTTGATCAGCAGCGATCCTTATTTATTCAATCATTTCGACCAGAGCGGCGTGTGATCATTATTGGCGGTGTTCACATTGCGCAGGCTCTTGTGCAGGGATTGGCTGCGATTGATTTAACAGTGGTGATTGTTGATCCTCGTGAGGTCTGGGCAAATCCGGAGCGTTTCCCCGATGTTGAGATTCGAAATCAATGGCCTGACGATGCTTTGTCAGCGCTGGGTGTTGATCCTGACACCGCCGTTATTGCGCTGACCCATGATCCAAAATTCGACGACCCTGCGTTAGCAATCGCTCTAAAATCGGAGGCGTTTTATATCGGCGCGCTTGGCGGAAGCAAGTCAGCGAAATCTCGCCGTGAACGACTACTGCGTCTTGGATTAACCGATAGTGAGATCGACCGCTTACATTCGCCCATTGGATTGCCAATTGGAGCGAAAGGGCCCTCTGAAATCACGGTATCGATTCTAGCGGACGTGATTGCTTCTTATCGGAATGTTGCATGCGGTTGATCAATGTGTCGGTCAATGAAGCGTTGGGCTATCAGGTTGCGCATTCGCAAATGGGTCACCGGAATCGTCTGCAGAAAGCGTCGATGATTACTCAGGCGGATATACTAGACTTGATCGCGGCGGGAATTGATACGCTTGATATCATTGTCCCAGACGACTCTGATGTGAGCGAAGAGGTGGTTGCTGATCGCTTGGTTGATGCGTTGACATGGACCAATTGTGAGACCAAGCGAGCCAATGGTGGTCGCTATAATATTTATGCGAGCTGTGACGGTTTATTGTGTTTCGATCGGGCGATGATCGACGGATTTAATGCGATCTGCGAGGACATTACGCTTGCCACGCGCTTGCCTCAGACACCCGTCAAGCTCGGTGACCATATCGCGACTTTAAAAATTATTCCCTTTTTTGTGCAGAACGATAATGTAGAACTCGCTGAATCTGCGATGCAAATGATGGAGGTGGCTGTCCGACCTTGGAGAAACACTCTCCGAGTCGAGTTGATTCAAACGCGAAACGGAACTGTCTCATCAAAAATACAGGACAAGGCACTCGAGATTCAGACCCAACGATTGGCCTTTTATGGAATTGATCAACTTCATGAGTATCGCGAGCAGCATCGTATCGAGGATCTCGCGATAGAGATCAACAAAGCTTCAGCCCGAAAGACAGATATTTTGTTGATCTTGGGTGCGTCAGCGATTTGCGATCGCAGTGATATCGTTCCCAGTGCGTTGGCCGAAGCTGGTGGCTCAATAACGTATTTTGGAATGCCAGTTGACCCTGGTAATTTAATGCTCATTGGCGCTTTGGGATCGATGACCGTGATTGGTATGCCAGGCTGTGTCAGGTCGCCTGCATTCAATGGATTGGATTTGGTATTGGATCGACTGGTTGCGGGACTAGACGTGTTGCCTGCAGATATTCAGGCGATGGGTGTTGGTGGCTTGCTGAAGCCTTTCCCAAGTCGGCTAAATCGTCCAGCAACAAATACTCTTGAGTTATCTGCTTAGCAGACTGTGCGAGTTGTTCCGCGCTGTTCTAATGCATGTATTAGCGTGTGCCAAGCCAGAGTGACGCATTTGACGCGGGCTGGATTGATCTGAATCGTCGACAGTGCCTCGATTTCGTGCCAAGCACCTGTCAACGACGGTGAAAGGTTTCCTGTTGGATTGCCAGTGATGCTGCTTCGTAAATACTGAGCAAGCGATCTCGCTCCATTGACAGATAAGCCGCTGCAGACCTCGGTGAGAAGTGAGGCCGAAGCTTGCGAGATTGGACATCCTCGTCCTTCGAATGCAATTTTCTCAATGATGGATTCATCGCCGGATAAAAGAACATTGAGCGTGACTTCATCGCCGCACAGCGGGTTTTTGCCGTGACATTGACAGGATGAGCCCTCCAACCTGTAATGGTTTCTTGGATGGTTGGCGTGGTCCGAGATCAGCTCTTTCAGTATTTCTTGGTTCACGACGTTCTCAGCGTAATCGAGGTGTTGTTTACGTTATCCGGTTTTGATTCAATCATAAATCGAAAGAGACAGTTAGACCCCATAAAAAAATCCCCGACTTTGCGGGGACAAGAGCCTTTCAATGGCTCATCGGAGCTTCCCAGTTAGGGCAGTTGCAAATTGATGACCAGCGCACTGGCAAGTAAACAGATTCCAAAGACAACACGGCTTAATTCATCAGTCATTGTTGATACCTCGTTTGATTTCAATGGATTGAGTATCTCAAAACATCATGGAGTGATATTGGAGATAAAAGGGTTTATCGATGAAGTATTCCCGCGGATCTACAGAGAGTTACAGTTTGGATCATCCCCAAGGATAGAGACATGACGCCCTTCGGCGCGATGCTTGTCAGCACGCGCATCAATGAAGCGTTGGAATTGAGGTTCTTTGAGATAGGTTGTCGATGACACATAGTCAAACAACGATTCGACATGAAACGATCTTAGTTGAGCTTCTGCCCGGATCACTTCCGTTTGGCGAGAGTCCATCAGGATGATGGTCGGGGTGTAGGTCACGTTCAGTTCCTGTGCCAAGGCATTGATTGAAAGTGAACGGCCGTCAGGAAGATCGATTGGCCTCTGACTCCATAAATCCAGTTGAACCGTGTAGAAGGAGTCTGCGTGTTGAGTAAAGGAATGCTTGGACAGCACACATTCGTGCAAGCGATCACAATCATGGCAATCGGTCTGTTCGAAAATCAAGGCGATGGGTTGGCCGGCCTGATAGTGATCGAATGACTGATGAAGGAAAGGTTGTTGATTGAATTGCTGTCTCGCGCTGATGCGTGGTTGATCTTTTAAGAAGTTGATAATCGAGGTTGTTCGGTACGCCTGACTTGCAACAAAATCCAGGGATGCCTGCATGTCACTGGAGGATAAATACCCATTGGTACGAAGGGCAGGTTCGCCATCGCGATCAAAGAAAATTAATGTCGGAGTGAACTGAACATCAAGATCAGCAGCAATTTGTTTTTCTGTGGTTGGATTGCCGTGGATATCGAAGACCTCACGATCACCCCACATGTTGAGTTGAACGATGTCAAAATTGGTCTTGAGCGAATCCCGAATCGATTGCTGGGTCAGATTTTTATTAATTAAGGCCTCACAATACGGGCAAAAATCTTGGGTGAACAACACCATCAGATGTTTGCCAGCGTCCTGCGCCTCCAGGTTGTCCTCGGATAAATCGAGGAAGCTCGCTTTGAACCAGTCGGGAATGGCGAACGACTCAGAACGATTTACGGTGTCGTTATCCGCCGCAATGACAAAGCTTGATAGCATTAGGCCAAAGAGTAGAGAGTGACATTGGCGCATCGCGACGGATCCAGTCATGTTTAACCTCGCATTAAAAATGCGAAGCAAAATACCGTTGTTCATCGTTCAGGCACTCGCAATGCGGAAGCCATGCATCACTATCGGCCAGTGGGCGTGGGATTGTCAGCGCCGATGATGCTGATGAAACGATGAGTGTAATGATGACGATGGATAGTTTTTTCATAAATCCTCCTGTTCAATGCTGTTATACCGAGCTAGAGAGAATTTAAAAAAGAATAAAAAACTGTTTGTTTATAACTTTAAAGAATATACAGGCGGGGAAGATCTGGATGGAAGAATCTGATCTCCTGGCCACGAGTGTGTGATGATTCAGGCGAGCCGAGCCAAGGAGTGAAAAGCGGTCGATATGAGAAATGTAGTGAGACATCTTGTTGAACATCCCTATTTTACGGGATTCATCACCCTACTGATTTTGGTGAATGCGGTCACCCTGGGTATGGAAACAGATCAGGAGATCATGGCGTCCATTGGACCCCAGTTGCATGCATTTGATACTGCGGTCTTACTGGTCTTCACTGCCGAGCTCGTGCTGAAGTTCTACGCCTATCGATTATCGTTTTTTAAGTCAGGCTGGAACTGGTTTGATCTCATCATCGTTGGCGTCGCTTGGATCCCAGCGAGCGGAAATTTGTCGGTGATGCGCGCACTCCGTGTCCTGCGTGTCCTTCGCTTAATTTCAGTGGTTCCACAAATGCGTCGAGTGATTTCGGCCATTGGGCATTCAATTCCAGGGATGATTTCAGTCGTTGGTGTGCTTGGGCTGATTTTCTATGTCTCTTCAGTATTAGCGACTCGATTGTTTGGCATGCATCCAGATCCCAACATGCAAGAATGGTTCGGATCCATTAGTGCGTCGGCTTACACGTTGTTTCAAATCATGACACTCGAAAGCTGGTCAATGGGTGTCGTTCGACCCACCATGGAGCTCTTTCCATGGGCCTGGGCGTTTTTCCTGCCGTTTATCATCATTACGAGTTTTGCGGTGTTGAACTTCTTCATCGGGATCATCGTCGACTCCATGCAGATCGCGCAAAAGCTCGAGGCCGAAGAAGAAGGGAATCCAAAGGAACAGCCCGCCACTCGCCATGATATCCAGCAATTACTGACAAAAATCGAGGCCTTGGAAACGATGACCAAGGAGATGCAAAAGCAGCCAGGAACGCGCGGATGACTGACGAAATCGATCCGTTGACCCATCAGATCGACAGGCTGTTGTCGGCGATGAAAAGTGTTGTACTCGCAACCACCGATTCGGATGGCTCGCCATTAGCATCCTATACCCCATTTGCGATTTCTGAGCAGCAGGCAGGGTTGTGGATCTTAGTCAGTGATCTTGCCGGGCACGCTGTTAACTTGGCAGCACAACAACAATGTTCGACACTGATTCTCCGTGATGAACAGGACTCGACACAGATGTACCTCAGAGAGCGGTTGCAGTACGAGATGACCGCGACTGAAATTCACCGAAAGGAATCCTTGTGGCCGAACGGAATCAATGCATTAAGGAAGCGACACGGAGCGTTGATTGACACCTTGACGACCCTTTCAGATTTTCGTTTATTTCTGCTGGCCCCAAACTCTGGCCGATATATTGTCGGTTTCGGTCAAGCTTATGAACTGAAAGCACAATCATTGAACGCGGTTGATCATCATTTGCAGGGACCGACAGGCCCGCAGAAATAACGATGTCAGAGGCTAGCGCGTGTTGCTTTCAGACGGATCAGTAGTAACGCGATTGATCCGGTGATGAAGAACGTCAGGATCAATGGATTGGCGCTATTGCCCATGAATTGGGAGAACACGATGCCAACCGACAAACTGACGGCGGTCATCAATGATCCAATCACTGTCGATGCAGTTCCTGCGATCGCCCCCATCGGTTCTAATGCAACTGATTGCAAGTTTGCGAATGTCAGTCCCATCAAAAATAAAACGGGCACGATGTAAACAAGCCACGCGATAAGACTGATCGGATTTCCATTGACATACAAAGCCAAAAAAAACGCTGACCAGAGAATTTGGACTGCAAACGCAATGCGGCAAATGGTTTCCATGCCAAACCGTCTGACATAGTTGGCGTTAACTAATGAGGAGATCGCGATGGATGCTGCGGTTGAACCAAATAACACCGGAAACCACTCACCGGTCTGATAGATATCCTGAAAAATGTGTTGTGCGCTACTGAGATAGCTGACAAGTCCGCCAAAGCTGACCCCTGCAGCCAGAGTGAAACGGAGGCTTTGTTCGTTAGTTAGTACTGTCCGAAGTGCCTCGCTGAGATGGCTGACTGTGATGGTCCGACGATGCGTGAGTGTCTCTGGTTGCCTCAAACTAAACCATCCAAGAATGATGGCTGAAAATCCACCGAGGGTGACAAACAGCATCTGCCAGTTACCAAACCAGAGAACAACTTGGCCGATCATGGGCGCAAAAATCGGGACGAGGATAAAAATCGTCATGACAAATGACATCACGCGAGCCATTTCGCGACCAGCAAACCGATCGCGAACCATCGCTTGCGTGACGATCCGTGTCGCAGCGCCGCCAAAACCTTGCAATACCCGACCTGCGATCAAGACTTCAAAAGAGTCGGTGAGCGCACAGACACCTGTACCGATCAGAAATATCGCGATACCGATTTGAATTGAGCCTCGCCTGCCGATCGCATCGGATAATGGTCCAAAGACCAGTTGTCCAAAAACGAGCCCGGCAAAGATGCCTAAAATGACCCACGAGATCCTGGTTGGTTCAGACAGCTCTAAATCGATCGCCATTTGTCCCATGGCGGGCAACATCATGTCGATTGCAAGCGCAATGGTGGCCATTAAAAAAGCGGCAAGCGCGATAAATTCGCGAGGCCTAGCGTATTCGGTAACCACAGACATACAGAACCCATTGAGAAGAAAAGCGAACCGCTTTACTGTGTGTGATGGTATCGCGAATCAGGGATTCACTGCTATGGCTAACACACTCGTTTCTGTTGACTGGTTGCATCAGCACCTTGATGACGCGCACGTCATCGTGCTTGATGCGTCGTATCATCTTCCGACAGCCAAGCGAGATCCGGATCAAGAGTTTGTTGGACAGCACATTCCAGGAGCACTTCGGTTCGATATTGATGAAATTTCAGATCATCAGTCAGAGTTGCCTCACATGTTACCGAGTGCGGAGCAGTTTGATCAGGCGATGCAGGATTTGGGTGTTGGCGCTGATATGCAAATTATTGTGTATGACAGCGTGGGTCTTTTCTCGGCAGCTCGAGCGTGGTGGATGTTCCGTTATTTTGGTCACGACGAGGTTGCGGTTTTAGATGGGGGGCTTCCGGCCTGGATCGCGGCTGGATATGACCTCGAGGCGGGTCGCGGAAAAGTGATTCCGCCGCCACACCCATTTAAATCGAAGAGGCACTTGGGGTGGGTCGTTACTGCTGAAGACTTGCTCGAGAATCTAGAATCTGGCGACGACTTAGTCTTGGATGCGCGTGCGAATCCGAGATACGTCGGTGTGGCTCCGGAACCTCGCCCAGGCATGCGTTCCGGTCACATTCCAGGGAGTGCAAACGTTCCATTTACAGATTTACTGGATGCAAACACTGGATGCTTTAAGCCGGTTGCGGAGATTCGTGAGCGATTTGTGAAGGCCGGTGTCGATCACCAGTCACTGGTCGTGAGTTGTGGTTCAGGTGTGACGGCCTGCGTGTTGGCCTTAGGCCTTGAGATTGCAGGAATGCTCGAACCCAAACTTTATGACGGATCCTGGTCAGAGTGGGGAAGTCGAGACGACCTCCCCATCGCAACCGGTGATTGATCGCTAGAGATTTTCAAAGACGCAAGCAATTCCCTGGCCGCCGCCAATACACATGGTGACTAGGGCATAGCGCCCATTGATACGCTTCAGTTCATAGAGCGCTTTCGTGGCAATGAACGCTCCTGAGCATCCAACGGGGTGGCCAAGTGCGATTGCGCCACCATTGGGGTTGGTTTTCTCCATGTTGAAGTTCAGGCCTTTGGCTACCGCTAGTGCTTGCGCTGCGAATGCTTCGTTGGATTCGATCACATCCATGTCATCCACCGATAACCCGGCATTCGCAAGGGCTTTCTGACTGGCCGGAATTGGTCCTTCACCCATGATGTGATTGGGGACGCCAGCAAGTGCATAGGAGACCAACCGAGCCATTGGTTGATGTCCGTCTTTCTCTGCTTGTTCGCGATTTGCCAGGATGAGGAATGCAGCACCATCGTTGATTCCTGACGCATTGCCAGCGGTCACTGTGCCGTCTTTCTTAAAGGCGGGGCGCATCTTGCCCAAATCGCTCAGTGTGGTTCCCGGGCGGACATGCTCATCAGTGTCGATGGTGATATCGCCTTTCCGCGTTGATTTGATGATTGGCACGATTTGCTCTTTAAAGCGTCCAGCGTCAATAGCGGCTGCGGCGCGGCGATGGGATTCCACCGCTAACGCATCTTGTTCGTCTCGAGTCAGCCCCCATTTTTCAGCCAAATTCTCTGCAGTAATGCCCATATGTCCAGCGCCAAATGGATCAGTCAAGGTGGCGACCATGAGATCAATCATTTGAGCATCACCCATGCGTTGACCAAAGCGCAGGTTGGCAGACATATAGCCGCCCCTCGACATCACTTCCACTCCACCACCTGCACCATAGTTGATATCACCAAGCATGATCTGTTGTGCGGTGGTGACCACACCTTGAAGGCCAGACGAACAGAGACGGTTAACCGTCAACGCGATTGATTCCATTGGCATGCCGGCTCCAACAGCAACACACCGAGCGACGTAGGCGAAGCGTGAGTCAGTGGGGATGCAGTTGCCACAAGTCAGCGATTCGAGTTGGCTTGCATCAACGCCTGAGCGGTTGATCGCCTCTGCTAACACAGTGGCTCCGAGTTCTTGTGGTTCAAACGACGATAGCCCGCCGCCAAATGAACCGATAGCACTGCGTGCGGCAGATAAAACGACGACTTCTTGAGACATGATTGATTCCTTTGATGATGATGGCCCAGAACACAAGGGTCTGTGTTTGCGTTGTACAGGCCGATCGCGCCAAGGGCAATGCGCCCTTGGTTGAGTCAAACCAAAGTCTCGTGTAGTGTCCCGGCTCTTTGCAAGGGACTGTCGCACAAGGAATTTTCATGCTCCAAACGTTTCAGCGGGATTGGTTATCCAATACTCGTGGCGATTTATTGTCTGGACTGGTCGTCGCACTGGCGTTGATCCCGGAAGCCATCGCGTTTTCCATCATCGCAGGCGTTGACCCTAAAGTTGGTCTTTACGCATCCTTTTGTATCGCTGTGGTCATTGCGGTGACCGGCGGTCGCCCTGGGATGATCTCGGCCGCCACGGGAGCAATGGCGCTATTGATGGTGACCTTGGTCAAAGACTATGGTTTGCAATATTTGTTAGCCGCGACAGTCTTGACTGGGGTTCTACAAATCGGCGCGGGCTATTTAAGGCTCGGTAGCCTGATGCGCTTCGTGTCACGCTCAGTCGTCACAGGGTTCGTCAATGCGCTTGCAATTTTGATCTTTATGGCGCAATTACCTGAACTCACAGGAGTGACCTGGCACGTCTATGCGTTCACGCTGTTGGGTCTTGCCATCATCTATGGATTCCCTTATTTACCGGTCATCGGCCGCGTGATCCCCTCACCATTGGTGTGCATCGTTGCGGTGACAGCGATTGTCCTTTCATTTGGGGTCGATATTCGGACCGTCGGTGATCTGGGTGAGTTACCCGATTCATTGCCGATATTTTTATGGCCTGATGTACCACTCAATCTCGAGACACTGCTGATTGTTCTACCGTACTCCGTGTCGATGGCAGTGGTTGGGTTATTGGAATCTCTGATGACCGCGACCATTGTGGATGACTTCACGGATACTGAGAGTGATAAAAATCGGGAGTGTCGCGGACAAGGGATTTCTAATATTGTCGCCGGATTTTTTGGTGGTATGGCGGGTTGCGCGATGATTGGTCAGTCCGTCATTAACGTCAAATCCGGGGGGCGTGGGAGGTTGTCGACCTTCGTCGCCGGTGTATTTCTCATCATCATGGTGGTGTTTCTTGATGATTTGATTTCGCAAATTCCGATGGCTGCGCTGGTTGCCGTGATGATCATGGTGTCGATTGGAACGTTCTCGTGGGATTCCATTCGAAAAATTCGTGAATATCCACCCTCATCGAGCATGGTCATGATCGCAACAGTGATTGTGGTGGTATTGACGCACAACCTAGCGCTTGGCGTCTTTGTCGGTGTTCTCTTGGCGGCTTTGTTTTTTGCCAACAAGGTTGGACGCTTTATGGGGATTCGTTCTGAGCAGGTGGACGATGTGACGAAGCGCTATACCGTGGTCGGTCAGGTATTTTTTGCGTCTTCAGATGCCTTTATTCGCTCGTTTGACTTTAAGGAAGTGAATGAAAAAGTCATGATCGATGTCTCGCAAGCGCATTTTTGGGATGTGACTGCGGTCGCGGCACTTGATAAGGTCGTTATGAAATTCCGGCGCGAAGGTGCTGAAGTTGAGTTGGTTGGGATGAATAAAGCGAGCCAAACGATCGTTGATCGGTTTGGAGTGCACGATAAAGAGGATGTCTCGGACATCCTTAAATCGCATTAAGGGGCTGTGATGAATCAGATATTTGCCTGTGTCGATGGTTCGCGTGTGACGGAATCCGTTTGTGATGCAGCTGTTTGGGTCGCGACGCGTGTTGAGACACCTTTGACGATGTTGCATTCACTTGAACATGACAGCGTACCGGTGACTGGAGATCTCTCGGGATCGATTGGCTTGGGTGCTCGCGAAGATTTGCTTGCCGAGATGATTGAGCTTGAGTCACAAAAAGCAGCACTTGAGTTAAAGCAGGGAAAACTCGTGTTGGAAGCCGTTTCGAGTCGGGCTGAGCAACATGGGATTCACCAGGTCAATACGATGCAGCGTCATGGTTTACTCACTGAAACCTTGAGTGATTTGGAACCACAGATCCGGGTATTGGTCATCGGCCGGCAGGGTGAGGCTCACGACCTATTTTCGAATGCCATCGGAAGCCATATTGAAAGCGTGATTCGGACACTTCATCGGCCTGTGCTGGTGGTTGCTGAGGGCTGGCGGGTGCCTGAGTCCTTTATGCTCGCTTATGATGGAAGTGAGACGGCCAATAAGGCATTGCAGATGGTCGCCGACAGCCCGTTGCTTCGGGGGCTTAATTGTCACCTGGTCGCCGTGAAGACACCGTCAGCCGTCGCGATTGAGTCCGCACTTGCCGAGGCATCATCGCGCTTGTCAGGAGCCGGATTTACGGTAACGGCCGCCATGCTTGAAGGACCTGTGGTTGACCGTTTGATTGGCTACCAATCCGAACAGTCCATTGATTTGACCATTATGGGCGCCTACGGCCATTCCCGTATTCGTCAATTTTTTGTGGGAAGTCAGACCACCAAGATGCTGGGTCGGTCGCAAACACCGTTATTGTTACTTCGGTAGGGCCTTTAATCCGGCTTTCCCAGCGTGCCGCGATCCCGAATTGAAAACGGAATTTCGAGGCTTTTCACGGGCTCATTATTAATGACGGCATCGTACAGTGCTTGAGCCGCCATTTCTCCCATAAACCGATGCGGCAGATGGATGGTCGTGAGTTGTGGCCTTAAGATCTTGGCAAGCGCAATGTCATCAAATCCGGTGATTGAGAGTTCGTCTGGAATACTGATTCCACGCTCATGCGCTCGATGCAGCGCTCCTGCTGCGAGCACATCATTACCACAAAAGATGGCGGTCAAGGAGGGTGCTTTTGCCAGTAACTGATCTAGGGCGACCGCGCTATCTTCCGGATGATAGGGAGTTTCAAGCACCAGCTCGTCGTCGATTGGATGGCCGTGATCTGCGAAGCATTGACGGATTCCTTGGATACGATCTGTCGCGCGATCGTTGTAGTGGGTCAGCCCCCCAATTATTCCAATCTGTCGATGCCCACTCTGAATGAGTTTTTCGCCCATCTGGTAGGCCGCCTCAACATTATTGAAACCAATTTGAGGATTGTCTGATTCCGCTTGAAAACTCCAGGCGGTACAAAATGGAATGTTGTGGGAGCGGATAAACTGGATGGTTTTTTCTGGTCTGGCATTACCGATGAGCATCAGAGCGCTGACGCCATGAGCCACCAATCGACGCACTTGCTCAAATTCAACTTCTGGATTGTAACGGGTACTCACCGTCATCAACATAATATCTCGAGCCATTAACCAAGACTGCATTGCTTCCACGCCTTCGGCAAAGATCGCATTCTCCGTGGTCGGAATAATGGCGCCCAATGTCGACGGCCTTCGGGTTGCTAGGGCGCGAGCGTTCAGGTCAGGGTAATAGCCAAGGCGCTCGATGGCTCGCTCAACTTCCCGAATCGTCTCCGGTTTTAAGGCAGATTGATTATTCAAATATCGAGACACTGTCGCCGTGGACACACCGGCTTCGGTGGCGACATCTTGCAGTGTCACACGCGTTGTTTTCGACCGTGGCGTTGCATCCATGAAGAGACTCCCTTTGTGTCAACAATATTCGATGTAAACGCTTGCATCCAGTTTTGTAATCGCTTACATTTTATTTGCAGCATTAAATAACGTTAAAAAAAGGTGCTCTATGAAATTACTTCAGACCAGTTTGGTTCTCGCCGCTCTCTTTTTTGGTGTGTTCCTATTTAATGTTGTTCTCGGTGCGTTTTTCACAGCCTCTTTCTTGTCCGATGTAGGGGAAGCAGTCACGTTGTTCGTGAGTGTGATCTTCTTTGTCGTCGCAATATTGCGCTCTGAAAAGTCCACTGCCTTTGACTAATAAATCCAAACCCAAAGGAGTTGGAAACAATGACTGATAATAATGAGATTAAGTCTCTCGAGCGTCGTAACTTCCTGAAACTGTCTGGATCTGCTGGCTTTACTGCAGCAGTGGTAGCTGGAGCTGGTGGTGCATTGCTGTCGTCACCTGCGATGGCAGTAACAGCCAAGGAAGAAAAGGAACGCGAAAAAGCAGCTAAGTACACCATGACAATCGCAACAGCCTACAAACTGGGTGCGAGTCGGGAATATCCGATCATGCAATTGGATATGAAAGAAAATATTCAAAATGCAACCAATGGTGCGATTTACGTCAAGCTGGCTCCGAATAAGCAGTTGGGTGCAGGTGGAGCGCTGGTCCAGAAAGTCCAGAATGGCACAATTCAATGTGCGCAGCATTCATTGTCTAACTTTGCGCCTTTCGCATCGGCAGTTGACTTGATCAACATGCCTTACTTCTGTGGCGCGAACCAGCGTTTCGTTAATTTGGTTCAGTCAGATGCATGGAAGAAGCATGTGCATCCAAACGTTGAGAAGAATGGATTTAAGCCACTGATGTATGTCGTGATCGATCCGCGCGTTGTTGCCGTTCGTAAGGGCGGAAATGCTGTGATCACGCCAGACGATCTCAATGGGGTGAAGTTCCGTGTACCTGGATCAAAGATGTTGCAGCAGTACTATCGGATGGTTGGTGCCAATCCGACGCCAATCGCCTGGGGTGAAACACCGTCTGCGATTAAGCAGGGTGTAGCCGATGCACTGGATCCATCTGTGGGCGCGTTGCTGACATTTGGATTCAAAGACATCTTAAGCCACGTCACCTTCACGCAGGCTGTCCCTGATGCACAGGTCTACTCGTGCAACATGGAGTGGTTTAACAGTTTGCCTGCAAAAGTGCAGGACGGCGTTATGTTTGGTTCAGAGATTTCGACGCAACAGAACTTGGCGAAAGTCCCTGGCGCGCGCAATTACGCGATGGCTGAGCTGACCAAAGCAGGGGTTGAGTTCCACTCATTGTCCGACGCTCAGTTGGGTCAATGGAAAGACGCCGGTGGTTACCAGAAGTCAGAGTGGGATAGCTTTAAAGTCGAGTTAGCAGGATCGATGAAGATCTTCGGCGAACTTGAAGAAGCTGCAAACACTCGCGGTAAATACTACGTTCACGACGCGTAATCTGAGTCACTTATAAGCTGGCGGCTACTGCCGCCAGCGTCCCTCAGTTCTGGAGAAATGTATGCGATCTCGATCGGACTATAATATCGAGGCTTGGGCTTTGCTTGTCTTTTACACGATGTTAGTGATCACCATGGCGATTGAAGTCTTGCGTCGTGAGCTCTTTGCTTATTCCTCGATATGGGGTGAAGAAATCGTTCGGTATAGCTTCATTTATCTGGCATGGATTGGAGCGTCCGCGGCTGTCCGCGAGAGAGCTCATATTCGCATTGATGTGTTATTTAACTTCTGCCCGGTCAAAGTCAAAGCAGCGCTTTACATCCTAGGAGACTTAGTGATGTTGGGTGTTGCTGTGATCGCCCTGATATGGTCTATGGATTCCGTATTGACGGCAGTTAAATTCGGGTCTGTGACCCATGGTCTCCGCGTACCTTTTGCACTTTTCTTGTTTGCCGTTCCTCTGGGTTTTTCGCTGATGACCTACCGACTTCTTCAATCGATCAATTTTGATATCCAATGCTTTAGAGAAGGAAAGGCCCCCTTCGAAGGCGGGCAATTATTTGATGAGGAGCATTCCTCATGATGTACCAAGCATTGCTGATGCAATCCGTCGAACTGGGATGGGATTTTTACGGTCCTCTATTGATCTTTGTTGGTCTCATCGTCCTTGGAATTCCCATTTGGGCATCAATTGGTGTGGCGACGACGGCGTTACTGATCTGGTCGGGCGCCTTACCGTTATCACTGCTTGGTGAATCGTTATTCGATGGGATCGATCATTTCGCATTGACTGCGGTTCCATTATTTATCCTCACAGGCGACGTTTTGGTGCGCACGGGGCTGAGTAAGAAGTTTCTGGATGTAGCTGAAGCGCTCACTTGTTGGACACGCGGTGGTTTTGGCTCGGCGACGGTGCTGGTTTGCGGAATGTTTAGCGCGATTTCCGGTTCAGACGCAGCCGGCGCTGCTGCTGTCGGACGCATGACCATTGCGCGCTTGGTCGAGTCTGGCTATCCAAGGCCCTACGCTTGTGCATTGGTGGCCAGTGGAGCCTGTACTGGGATTTTGATCCCTCCATCCATCGCCTATATTGTGATCGGCCTAGTCTTGGGGATCTCTGCCAGTACATTGTTTCAAGCAGCATTAATTCCAGGTGTCTTAATCCTGCTGTCGATCTTGATTACCAATACGGTGGTTAACCGACTGTCGAATTATGAAAATTCTGATCGGTTGACTGGAACTGAGTGGTTGGTCAATGTCGGCCGTTCGCTCAAATCCGGTTGGTATGCATTCATCGTCCCAATTATTATTTTCTGGGGAATCTTCTCGGGAAGCCTGACGCCAACAGAGGCGGGCGCTACTGCTGTTGTGGTCACGATCATCTTGGGTTTCATCCTTGGGACGCTGAAGTTGAGTGATTTTCCGTCAATGTTGCTCAGTTCAGCGAAAGTCAACGGCGTGATTATCCCAATCATTGCGTTCTCTTTGCCACTCGCACAGGCGCTCGCGGCCATGGGTGTTCCGCAGGGCTTTGTGTATGCCATTACGACCTTAACCGAGTCGCCGGAGCTGATTATTTTATTAATGATCGGCATTTTAATTGCGGCTGGCTGTGTGATGGAAACGACCCCAAATATCGTGATTCTCGCGCCGTTATTGAAGCCGTTGGCCGATGAAATCGGCATGAATGAGATTCAGTTCTGCGTGATGATGATCACCACCTTGGGTGTGGGTTTTATTACACCACCCTTGGGCCTGAATTTGTTCGTGGTGTCTGGATTGACGCGCGAGTCGATTTTGAAAATCTCGAGTCGAGCAGTGCCCTTCGTGTTATCGATGTTGGTTGTCGTTTTGATGATTGCTTACATCCCAGAGCTATCGACCACACTGCTTCCCGATATTTATAAGTGATTTGTATAGGAGAACGTCTGATGACTGTCGAGTATTTAAAAAAAGCAACAAAGACCTCCGCCAGCGATGCGTCGGATGTCACGAAAATTGTGCAAGGGATCCTCAATGACATTGAAGCCGGCGGTGAAGATGCCTGTTTGAAATTTCGTGATCAGTTTGATCAGTACGACGGAAACGTTGTATTAACTGCTGAAGAAATTCAAGCCGCCTGCGATCAAGTCCCTGAGAAGTTAAAGCGAGACATCCAGTTTGCACACGCGAATGTGAAACGGTTCGCCGAGGCGCAGAAGTCGACCATTGTGGATACAGAGATCGAAGTAATCCCTGGATTGATCGCTGGCCAGAAAGCCATTCCATGTAACGCCGCTGGTTGTTATGCCCCGGGCGGTCGATATGCGCACATTGCGTCGGCACTGATGACAGTAACGACCGCCAAAGTGGCTGGCTGTCAAAACATTGTGGCTTGCTCTCCACCAAGAGCGGGCGTTGGGATTCATCCAGCGATTGTCTACACCGCTCATATCTGCGGAGCGGATCATATTGTCGCCCTTGGCGGTGTCCAGGGGATTGCGGCCATGGCCTTTGGACTTTTTGGGCTGCCGAAGGCCGACATTCTGGTGGGTCCGGGTAACCAGTTCGTTGCTGAGGCGAAACGAATTCTGTTTGGTCGCGTGGGAATCGATATGTTCGCGGGACCGACGGATAGTTTGATTTTAGCGGATGCATCGGCTGATCCTGAATTGGTTGCGGCTGATCTCGTTGGTCAGGCAGAGCATGGCTACAACTCGCCAGTCTGGCTGGTCACAGACCATGAGCCTCTGGCACGGAAAGTGATGGAGCTGGTTCCGGCTTACATCAGTACGCTTCCAGAACTCAATCGCGACAACGCGACGAAAGCCTGGGATGACTATGCAGAAGTGGTTCTTTGTGCAGATCGAGAAGAAATGGCAGCGACTTCAGATCGTTACGCGCCGGAGCATTTGACCGTGCAAGCTGACGATTTGGATTGGTGGCTTGATCGGCTGACGTGCTACGGATCGCTATTCCTTGGAAACGAAACCACAGTTGCGTTTGGCGATAAAGCCTCAGGACCGAATCACGTATTACCGACGTCAGGGGCGGCGAAATATACCGGTGGACTATCGGTTCATAAGTACATGAAGCTTGTGACCTGGCAACGATCTAATAAGGATGCGATGAAGTCTGTGGCTGAGGCAACCGCCCGGATTTCGCGACTGGAGGGAATGGAAGCGCATGCCCGGTCTGCTGATATTCGTCTGCAAAAGTTCTTCCCTGAAGAGACGTTTGATCTGACAGGGACTGACAATGCCTGATTTGTTCTCGGTTGAGGGCAAAGTTGCGCTGGTCACCGGTGCATCCAGTGGGCTCGGAGGTCATTGTGCCCGAGTCCTTCATGCCGCCGGTGCACGTGTTGTTGGGCTATCGCGATCTCTCGGCGAGTTCCAGGCGATCGCTGACGACGATCGCGCAGCATTCCTGAGCGGGGATTTATCAGAAGCGCAGGATTGGACCCAACTGGGTGAACAGATTCAGAGCTACTTTGGATCTCCAGATATCATCGTTAATGCGGCGGGAGTGAATCTGCGGAAACATGCAGACGACACATCTGTTGACGACTGGGCAACAACGATGGCGTTGAATTTGACCGCACCTTTTTTTGTCTCTCAGGCCTTGGTTCCGGCGATGAAGCACACAGGTTTTGGGCGCATTATTAATTTTGCCTCCCTACAGAGTGAGCGTGCCTTTAAAAACGGGTTGGCTTATGGTGCTACCAAAGGCGGTGTTGCACAAATGACGAGGGCGATGGCCGAAGCCTGGTCTGCTGACGGTGTCAACGCCAACGCATTGGCGCCGGGGTTTTTTCCGACGCAGTTGACCGCTCCCGTCTTCGGTGACACCGAGGCTTCAACAAAGCTTGCTGCACAAACCTGTATCGGCCGAAACGGTCAGATGAGTGATATTGACGGTCCTTTGTTATTTTTGAGTTCGGCGGCATCTGCGTATGTCACCGGGCAACTGTTGTATGTGGACGGAGGATTCACAGCCAAATGAAAGCATTGGTTTACGAAGGCAATCATCAACTGGCCATTCGAGATGTCGCGGCGCCTGAAGTGCGAGCTGGTGATGCCCTGATTCACGTGCATTCGGTCGGAATATGTGGTTCTGATCTCCACGCCTATCACGGTCATGATGAGCGGCGACCACCCCCTCTGGTCTTGGGCCATGAGGTTTCTGGTTATCGAATCGATACAGGCTCTCAGACGCCGGTGGTGGTCAATCCTTTGGTGACTTGTGGAGTCTGTGCGGCCTGCCATCGCGGTGAAGAGAACTTGTGTCCTGAGCGGCAGATTATTTCGATGCCACCGCGGCCGGGAGCTTTTTCTGAACAGTTCGCAATTCCTGAGCGCAACGTGATTGAACTTCCGGTCTCGATGAATTTAACCAAAGCAGCGCTGTCAGAGCCGATCGCTTGTGGATGGCATGCCGTTCGATTGGTTGAGCGGATGTCGTCAGCCAGCTTGTCATCCCTTCGTTTAGTCATTATCGGCGGTGGAGCTGTGGGTCTCGGTTCGGCGCTCTCTGCCCGAGCACTTGGAGTTGAGCCTCTGAAAGTCGTTGAGAATAATCCTGGCCGACGGGATACAGCGATTGCTGCAGGCTTTGATTGTATCGATTCTGAGGAGGCGGCGGGTGTGTTAGGTCGTGATATTGATGCGGTCATTGACGCCGTGGGTATTCAGCCGACACGACAGCTTGCGAGTCAGATGTTAAGGCCTGGCGGCTGTTTGGTTCATATTGGTCTTGGCGACGCGGATGCGGGAATCGATATTCGTCGGATGACACTGCAGGAATTGCGTGTCACGGGGAGTTACACCTACACCATGAATGATTTTCGTGAGACTGTTGAAGCGATGATTCAAGGAAAACTGGGGGCCTTGGATTGGTTCGAGGAAGCCTCCTTGGAGGATGGTCTCGGCTGCTTTGAGCGATTGGCTCAAGGTCAGGTCAAGGTCCCTAAAATTTTGTTGACGCCTTAGCTCGATGACGAGACTTGTGTGGCGAGATCGATCGCTTGGATCATGAGATCGATCAAGGCCAAGCCGATCAGGCCGCAGGTGATCTGTTTGATGAGCCGATCTGAGAACAAGTGAAACATGCGTGTGCCGAGTGGAATCGCAATGATGGCACCGAGCATCAACGACAGGATCAGTGGATAATCGAGAAGACCACTTGAGCCTAAGGTGATTGAGACAGCGAGAGAGAGGATTAATCCGATTGGAATGGATGTTGCCACAGCGATTTTGATTGGCAAGCCACCCGTTGTTGCAAGAGCAGGGACAACCATGACTCCGCCACCGACACCGGTGAGGCCCATTAACAAACCAGTCACGCCACTCAATGAGGACATCGGCCAGGTCGAAATGATGGTTTTGATTCGAGCACTCAACAGCGCGATCAAGGCAAGCGATCCAGCCATGATGATGGCAACAACTAGGGTGAGTTCAAGCATCGGTCCTTGATGAGTTTGAGACAGGATAGCCATGGTCGCGGCGGTCGCCACGGTGATTGGTAAGCAAATGCTTAAAAATTGAATGGCGGCGCGCCAATTCACACTGCCATGTTTGGCATGGCCGAGGGTCATCAGGATTTTTGAAATAAAAGCAAACGCGCTACCAGACGCCACTGCCACCAAGGGATCAATGTGAAACAGGGTGATCAGCGTCGGAATCACCAGCACACCGGCGCCAACGCCTGACCATAAAATTAATAACGAAAAAAAGAAGCCGGCAAGGCTGACATAAAAATCCATGTATTCCATATTGTTTCCATTGAGTGGAAAAATTATTATCACCTAATGGAATTAAATGTCCAGTTGGTGTTTACTTGAACCAACCATGCAGCGGAATCAAATCATGAAAGCCCAACCAGTGATTAACACTCAACCCATCGTCAGCGACGAGATCCGCAAGACCACATGCTACATGTGCGCCTGTCGCTGCGGAATCAATGTGCACCTCAAAGATGGTGAGATCCGCTACATCGAGGGAAATCGTGATCACCCAGTCAATCAAGGCGTACTCTGCGCAAAAGGGTCGGCTGGCATCATGCAACACAATTCACCGGCCCGCTTGCGTGCTCCACTCCGTCGAGTCGGTCCGCGTGGCTCCGGCCAATTTGAAGAAATCAGCTGGGATGAAGCGTTGTCAACAGCCTCTGAGTGGCTTGCTGATGTGCGCGAAAAAGATCCGAAGAAACTCGCTTTCTTCACCGGTCGCGATCAAAGCCAAGCATTGACGGGATGGTGGGCTCAGCAGTATGGAACTCCCAATTTCGCGGCTCACGGGGGATTTTGTTCGGTCAATATGGCCGCAGCTGGAATCTATACCTTGGGTGGGGCGTTTTGGGAATTTGGCAGTCCCGATTGGGAGCTCACGAAGCTCTTTATGATGTTCGGTGTTGCTGAGGACCATGACTCGAACCCAATCAAAATGGGAATTGGTCAGCTCAAGTCTCGCGGGGTTCGGGTGATCTCTGTGAATCCAGTGCAGACAGGATATTCCGCAGTTGCTGATGACTGGGTTTCGATCACTCCAGGAACTGATGGGCTGTTGATTCAGTCACTGATTTATGAGCTTCTTCGCACAAACCGGATCGATCTGGATTATCTGATTCGTTACACCAACGCCCCTTGGCGAGTGATTCATGCTCCAGGAACTGAGAGTCATGGATTGTTCGCTCGGGATGATCATGGCGATGCCATGGTTCTCTGTCAGTCAACGCAATCCTTGATCTCTCATAAAACGCCGGGAGTCACGCCGAATATTACTGGGAAGACCGTCGATGCAGAGGGGCGAGAGTTGGTCTCGGTGTTCTCCCTGATGGTGGATGCCTGGCTTGATCAAGATTATGCACCTGAGGCAACAGAGGCGCAGACCGGTGTCTCTGCAGATCGGGTGAGGGCATTAGCCGCAGAGCTTGCCAGAGTTGCATTTGAAGAAGAGATTGAACTGCCTATCGAATGGACCGATTGGAAAGGTGAAACCCACCAAACCATGAAAGGCCGGCCGGTCTCGATGCATGCGATGCGGGGGATTTCCGCTCATTCCAATGGTTTCCAAACCTGTCGTGCGCTACATATTCTGCAGTTGTTACTCGGTAGCGTTGATGTGCCCGGGGGATTCCGGTTCAAGCCGCCTTATCCGAAGTCAGTCGACATGCATCCAAAGCCGGCCGGAAAAGCCGATTCTATTCGCCCGGGCCAGCCACTCACCGGAGCTCCTCTTGGATACCCAAGAAGCCCTGAAGACTTGTTGATTGATGATGACGGCCAACCGGTGAGAATTGATAAAGCATTCTCGTGGGACGCCCCGCTGTCAGCACATGGCTTAATGCATATGGTGATCTCAAATGCACATGCAGGCGATCCTTATCCCATTGATGTGTTGTTTATGTATATGGCCAACATGGCTTGGAATTCCTCAATGAATTCGGCTGGGGTGATCGACATGCTGACGGATGTTGACCCGGCGACTGGTGAGTACAAGATTCCGAAACTGATCTATTCCGATGCCTATTCCTCAGAAATGGTGGCTTACGCCGATTTGGTGTTGCCCGATACCACCTATCTCGAACGTCACGACTGCATATCTCTCCTTGATCGTCCGATCTGTGAGCCAGATGCTGTCGCAGACGCGATTCGATGGCCTGTTGTGGAGCTCAAACGGAACGTGCGAGGGTTTCAGTCGGTCTTGCTCGATCTAGGGGCGAGGTTGGGACTGCCGGGCATGGTCGATGATAGCGGTGCTCCCAAATATCAGGATTACGCAGACTATATCGTCAACCATCAACGGAAACCTGGTGTGGGTCCGCTGGCTGGTTTTCGGGGGGCAGATGGTCAAGCCATCGGTCGCGGGGATAGCCATTCGGATCAGCTCGATCGTTACATTGAGAATGGTGGGTTTTGGATTCATAAGCTTCCCAAAGAAGCACGTTATTACAAAGCGCACAATCAGCAGTACCAAGACTTCGCAGTTGACATGGGTTTTTATGACTCGCCGGCACCTTATGTGTACCAAATCTACAGCGAAGAGCTGCAAAAATTCCGCTTGGCCGCCGAAGGGTTTGGGCAGATTCAGCCGCCTGAGCATCTTCGCGAACGCGTGCGCACAAGTTTTACGCCACTGCCTGAATGGTATGCGCCGTTTGAAGGATCCATGGTGTCGGAATCCGATTATCCAATCTATGCACTGACACAACGACCGATGGCGATGTATCACTCTTGGGGATCGCAAAATCCATGGCTGCGTCAAATCCATGGACACAACCCCTTGTTTGTGTCATCGGAAATTGCAAAACAGCACCAACTCAGTGATGGCGATTGGGTTTGGGTCGCCTCGCATCATGGTCGGATTAAAGTCCAAGTGGTTGTGATGCATGCATTGAATCCGAATACCGTCTGGACGTGGAATGCGATTGGGAAGCGTAAAGGTGCCTGGCAACTGAATCCTGATGCACCTGAAGCCACGAAAGGGTTTTTGTTGAATCATTTGATTCATGAATTACTTCCCGAAAAAGGTGATGGGCTTCGCTGGGCCAATTCGGATCCGATTACCGGTCAAGCGGCCTGGTACGATCTGAAAGTATCGATCACTAAAGCCGATCAAAGTGATCCAGGTATCTACCCGGATTTCCCAGTAATTGAGTCGCCGGGGGAGTTGGTCAAGCCAGCATCAACGGTCACCTATGGGATTCAGTTTCAACCGACCAAGGGAGATCGGTCATGACGATGTTGCCTGAGAACCCCAGTCCGAAAAAACTGGGATTGGTGATTGATCTTGATATTTGCGTTGGGTGTCATGCCTGCGTCGTGAATTGTAAGGAATGGAACACCGGGTCAGAGGGCGCTCCACTGTCTGACATTAACGCCTATGGAGCGGAGCAATCTGGATCTTGGCTGAATCGGATCCATACCTTTGAAGTCACGACTGAAAAGACCGCGCAGGTGGTGCACTTTCCGAAGTCTTGCTTGCATTGCACGGATGCCCCTTGTGTCACTGTGTGTCCGACGGGTGCTTCCTACAAGCGCGTTGAAGACGGAATTGTGTTGGTGAATGAAGATCACTGCATTGGTTGTGGCCTCTGTGCCTGGTCCTGCCCGTACGGGGCTCGCGAAATGGATCCGGTGGAACAGGTCATGAAGAAATGTACGCTCTGTGTCGATCGCATCTATAACGAGAATCTCCCCGAAGAGGACCGGGTTCCAGCCTGCGTGCGGACCTGTCCAACAGGTGCCCGCGCATTTGGTGATTTGGGTGACCCTGAGTCGGAGGTCAGCGAAATGGTTCGTGAGCGTGGAGGTTTTGATTTGATGCCGGAACAAGGGACCGCGCCGGTGAACAAATACCTGCCGCCTCGCCAGAAGCAACATCTCATTGCTTCTGATACGCAAGCCACCGAAACGCAAGCGAAGAACCAAGCACCCGATGTTGATGGATTTTGGGGTTGGGTGGATTCGGCATTGGCGAAGTTGGGTTAAGGAGAAGGTTATGCGTCCAGCTTGGTCAATTATCGTATTCACTTCGCTCTCAGGCCTTGGCCTTGGCATGTTATTTTGGTTCGGTCTCGGTTTTGTCACCATGACACAGCCGATCGATCTGTTGATCTTCAGCGGCCTTGCATTGGCTGCGGTGATTGGTGGTCTGTGTTCCTCGCTGTTCCACCTTGGGCATCCAGAGCGCGCCTTCAGGGCGCTATCGCAATGGCGATCATCTTGGTTGTCACGGGAAGGTGTCTTCGCCGTTGTGACCATTGGTGTGGCCTGTCTTTATGTCATATTCTGGTTAACAGAGGGTCTGCGGTCTGCCGCGCTTGGGATGCTGCTAGCGGCCTTCAGTATGATCACAGTCTGGGCAACAGCGATGATTTACGGCAGTTTAAAAACCATCGCTCGCTGGTATCACCCATTAACGCCTTGGGTGTATGTATCGCTCTCGATCTGTGGCGGTTTGGTGGCTGTCGTTGCCTGGGAGCAGGTGATGAGTGGCTCACCTGCCTTCGTTGAGTTAACGACCGGTATACTGGTGCTTGCATTGATCGTGAAGGTCATCTGGTGGCGCCGTGCTGGACAGTCGGGATCGGGCTCAACGCCAGAATCAGCGACCGGTCTTGGGGCGATGGGTCAGGTTGATTTATTGATGTCTCCACATACCGAAGAGAATTGGCTGCAGCACGAGATGGGTTTTGTCGTCGCGAGAAAGCATGCTCAGCGGTTGTCACAGATTGCTGTTGTTCTAGCGTTCATCCTGCCACTGTTGGCCTTATGGTCTGGTGTCTCCTGGGCGATTCTGCTGATTCCCCTTGTTCATTTTGTGGGAATCATGATCGAGCGCTGGTTGTTTTTTGCTGAAGCAAAGCATGTGGTCACTTTATTCTACGGAGATCGTCATTAACCAGGTTCACCTGATGCCGGAGCTCATGGAAACAGAGATTCCTTCAAATTTAAAACCCTTGATGGTTCTTGAGTTTGTGGCCGATCATGACGGTGATTTGACGTTGACCGAGATTGCCGATGGGCTTGGTCTTCCGAAGCCGACTGTGCATCGATTGCTACACCTTCTTGAGCGACACGACTTTTTGCGCCAAGTGGATGGCGGTCGGTCTTATATCTTGGGTGAGCGAGCGCAAATATTTGCTGTCAATGTGTTGGGCTCGCGTCGTGCCCAAACTTCTCGAAAGCAGATTTTGTTGTGGTTACGCGATCAACTCAATGAAACCTGCACATTAGTGATTCCATCAGATGAAGGCATGCGCTATGTCGATCGTGCAGAGGTCGACTCGCCACTGAGAATCAGTTTTCCAGTTGGGAGTATTGTGCCTTTTCACTGCACAGCATCTGGCAAACTGTATCTCTCCACGCTGTCGAAAGACGAGGTGCGGCATCTCATTGAGGTGGCAGGTCTGACGCAGTTTAGTGTGGAAACGATTACCTCGATCGATGCCTTAGAGGCAGAGCTTGAGGTGATTCGTGGACAGGGTTTTGCAATCGACCACCAGGAATTTCTAGCGGGAACGATTGCCGTTGGAGTTCCTGTCTTCGACTTCAAGCGTCGCCTGTCGCTGATTCTGACGGTTCAGGCACCGATCTTTCGATTGCCGTTGGATGCGGTTGAGCGTTGCCTGCCAGTCCTGCGTGAAGCCGCAAATCGTCTTGAATTGATGATGCAACCGGATGCGGCTAGTTGAGTGAACACGCGTAGACGAAGTCTCCGGTGACGCATTGGCTGATGCGGATCTCAACCGGTTGATTGTGCAAATCATAAGCAATGCGTTGGATCTCAATCAACGGAGTGGTCTTCTCGATCTCGAGATGGTGTTGCATCGTTGCATCCGGCAGGATGCCTTTGATCTGTTCTTCAGCGCGCGTGATGTAGACGTTGTATTCATCCCCGTAGAGCTCGTAGAGCGTATTGGGTAAATCGCGCTTGTTGAGATCGGGAAACAGTTGCTGGCTAACCAGAATGGTTTCCAAGATCACCGGTTGGCCATCAAGCCGTCTGAGCCTCAGAATCTCGATGAGCCGTTCCCCGGTGGGTCGCTGGAGAGCGGCGCATTCATGTTTCAGTCCTTTGCGAGTTTTGCAATGGAGATTCATGCTTTCAGGGACTGGCTTTGATCCATCGGCTCGCGCCAGATTAAAAAAGCGAAACAGGCTTTGTTGTTCATCATGCCGGCGAATGAAGGTGCCACGGCCCTGGTGTCGGTAAAGAATGTTCTGAGCAACCAAGTCATCAATGGCTTTGCGAATGGTTCCTTGACTGACTTCAAATTCGGATGCCAGCTTGGTTTCTGAGGGAAGTGGATCGTTCGCAGCCCATCGTCCAGAACGCAAGGCATCGAAAATCTGCTCGCGGATCTGTAGATACAATGGAGTGTTGAACATTTGCTGCATGTCAAAACCTTACCTGAAGATTGAAATGATGTTAACTGAATTTCAGACGCATTGATACAATTCATATATAAGACTTAGATGACTTAGTTGTATTATTGATGGGTTGGGAGTAAGCTCAGCGCACAACAATAATCTGGTTCACGTACGGAGGATTTATGTCGCAACCTGATTTTCTAGTCCACGATAAGGCTGACAATGTTGGTGTCATCGTGGTCGAAACGGTAGAAGCCGGTAAACAACTCAGTGGTTTGATCATGGAAACAGGTGAGAAAGTCGAGGTGAAAGCCCTTGACGCGATTCCCCTGGGTCACAAGATCGCTCTGATCGAAATGAGTGAGAACGACACGGTGCTCAAGTATTCAAGCGACATCGGCCGAATGACCGCTGATGCGAAAATGGGTAATCACGTCCACGTCCACAACTGTAAAACAAAGAGGTGGTAAGCATGAGTCTTCCAAAATCATTCCTTGGCTATCGCCGTGAAAATGGCCGTGTTGGTGTCCGTAACTACGTTGTGATCCTGCCCCTCGACGATCTGTCAAACGCGGCAGCTGAAAAAGTGGCTTCAAATACCGCCGGTTGTATCGCTCTTCCTCACCATTACGGTCGTCTACAGTTCGGCGCAGACCTTGATCTGCATTTCAGAACATTGATCGGAACTGGATGTAATCCAAACGTCGCTGCTGTGATCGTAATCGGTATCGAAGCCGGATGGACTGGACGTGTGGTCGACGGAATTCGGACGACTGGCAAGCCAGTTGAAGGCTTCGGGATCTCGGGTAATGGCGAAATCCAAGTGGTTGCCGATGCATCTCGGAAAGCGAAAGAATTGGTTCATTGGGCGTCTGAGCTTCAGCGTGAGCCCTGTGACATCAGCGAGCTCTGGATCAGCATGAAGTGCGGTGAGTCAGATACAACCTCTGGCCTTGCATCAAATCCAACCGTTGGCAATTTGGTTGATAAGCTCGATCCGTTGGGTGTGACAACCTGTTTCGGTGAAACCTCAGAGTTGACCGGTGCCGAAGCGGCCTGTGCACAACGCGCAGTGACACCTGAAATTGGTGAAAAGTTCATGAACACCTGGCAGGCGTATATGGACGAGGTCATTGAGCCTCACAAGACGTCGGATTTGTCGGAGTCTCAGCCAACGAAAGGTAACATCGCTGGCGGTCTGACAACGATCGAAGAGAAAGCGTTCGGTAATTTGCAGAAAATTGGTAAGAAGACGAAGTTTGTTGATGTCTTGGAACCAGCCGAGATGCCAACTGGTGGCAAAGGCCTCTACTTTATGGACAGCTCTTCCGCTGCTGCTGAATGCGTCACATTGCAAGCTGCCGCAGGGTTCGTTGTGCACCTGTTTCCGACAGGTCAGGGCAATATCATTGGTAATCCCATTGAGCCTGTGATCAAGCTCACTGCGAATCCAAAGACTGTTCGTACCATGGGTGAGCACGTCGATGTCGATGTCTCTGGAATTTTGCGTGGAGACATGACCCTGGATCAGGCAGGGGACGCATTGATCGATATGACAATCCGGACCTGTAACGGTCGCATGACAGCTGCGGAAGTGTTGAAGCATCGGGAATTCGTGATGACAAAACTGTACCGAAGCGCATAAATCGGACGTTAAGGGGGCCTTCGGGTCCCCTTTTTTTTGGAGAAAACGATGGCCACAGTATTAGTGAGTGAATTCATGGACGGCTCAGCTCTCGCCTTCTTGGAAAATCGCTTATCGGTCGACTACGCGCCGAATCTCTTCGACGATCAACAAACCTTGATGCAGCGCGTTTCGGCAGTTGACGCCTTGATTGTTCGGAATCGAACACCGGTGACCCGTGAATTACTGAATCATGCTGGTCAGTTGAAGGTGATCGGTCGCCTTGGTGTTGGCTTGGATAACATCGATCTCGACGCAGCGAAACAAGCCAACATCCAAGTCTTGCCAGCAACCGGTGCGAACGCTGTGGCAGTGGCTGAGTATGTGATGAGTGCCTTACTGCATCTACGTCGTCCGATGACCAGTGGCTTCCAGGCGATGGTTGGCGGAGATTGGCCGCGAGAGCAATTTATCGGTGGTGAGATTAGTGGCAAAACACTCGGACTGATTGGATTCGGACAGATTGCGCAGATCGTCGCGAAGCGAGCCGCTGCTTTTGGAATGCGGATAGCCTATTTTGACCCCTATATTGACGCATCAGAGCACGATTCGGTCGCGACTGCTGTCTCATCCTTGGACGAATTGTTGGCGCTTTCAGACAGTGTCAGTATTCATGTTCCGTTAACGGAAGACACCCACCGCTTGATGAATTCACAGCGGCTGGCCTTGATGAAAAGCGGGGCGATTTTGATCAACACATCGCGTGGTGGAATTGTTGACGAGAGAGCTCTCATTCACCATATCCAGACAGGACATCTTGGCGGAGCTGCTCTCGATGTTTTCGAGCATGAGCCATTGGATGAGCTCAAGGGCGCGCGTTTCGATGGTATTGATGCGTTGATTCTCACGCCTCACATCGCTGGTGTGACACACGAGTCGAACCGGCGCGTGAGCCAGGTGACTGCAGAAAATGTATTAAGGGCCTTAGGTTATGAGTGATGTTTACCTGTTTCGAGACCAATTACAGTCGTTGATTCAACGAGCCCTTGAGAGCTCTAATGTCTCTCAGGAGAACGCGTTGAGCGTGGCTGCGGCCCTGACCCAAGCGCAGATCGATGGACAAGTGGGGCATGGGATCTCAAGAGTCGCGAGTTATTGCGCCCAAGCCCGCTCGGGCAAGGTTCATGGGCATGCCACACCGCATATTGCTGCTGAGACCGCAAGCGCGCTTCGCATTGATGCCCAGCATGGATTTGCCTTTCCAGCCATTGACCTTGCGATCAAGGAATTGCCCAATAAAGCCAAGTCGATGGGGATTGCGGCGGCGACGATCTTCCGCTCGCATCACTTTGGTGTCGCTGGCTGGCATGTTGAACGTTTGGCGATGCAAGACACTCTGGGATTAATCGTGGGTAATAGTCCTGCTGCGATCGCGCCGTTTGGCGGATCGACCCCCATTTTTGGAACCAATCCCATCGCTTTTGCTGCGCCACGTCATCGCAATCATCCATTAGTGATTGATTTGTCATTAAGCCAAGTTGCACGCGGCAAGGTCATGGTCGCTGCCAAGGAAGGTCAATCCATTCCTGAAGGTTGGGGCCTTGATCAGGACGGTCAGCCGACAACGGATCCGAAAGCAGTGTTGCAGGGATCGATGCTACCGATGGGTGGCGCGAAAGGGGCGGCTTTGGTGTTATTAGTTGAAATATTGGCAGCTGCCCTTGGTGGAGCTCATTTTGGCTTTGAGGCTTCTTCCTTCTTCGACGCTGAGGGCGAACCACCGGCTGTCGGTCAAACCCTCCTGTGTATTGATCCTAAGCTGTTTTCTGGTGGGGGCTTTAGCAATCGGCTCGAGGTGTTGCTTGAGCAGATTTTGATGCAGGAGGGAACGAGACTCCCTGGAACAAAGCGCTTGACGCTTCGCGAGCGTTCGGCGACCGAAGGGATCGCTGTTTCACAATTATCGCTTCAAGAAGTCGAACAGTTAGTCCGCTAGATCCAGTGGGATTGCGGCTTGGCACCAGGTGTTGAGGACCTCGGGCCGAGGCTCAATCCCAAGACCTGGGTGATCAGTGGACTGAGGATGCCCTCGCGTGATCGGAAGTGGTTCTGATCCGAGAGCGTCGCGAACCGCGAACCGTGGTCTCAACAACAGTTTCCTTAAAAAAACGAGCAAAAGA
>OCRN01000011.1_pt1 | contig 40513 bp, 43 predicted proteins | sample 1534761 | NCBI WGS metagenome assembly OCRN01 (sample SAMEA3275602, study PRJEB22092) | marine metagenome | biome: ENVO:01000047 "MEDITTEREAN SEA BIOME"; feature: ENVO:00002042, "SURFACE WATER"; material: ENVO:00002010, "SEA WATER" | collected 2014-06-21T10:50:00+00 | depth 0 m | reverse complement strand
CTCTCACATTTGGGTTTGCTGGACTCTCCAACTATCCGATCCAATTTGAATGGACTTTCATTTATGTTGGGTCATTGCTGTATTTGGTGATTTTCGGATCTGTGATCGCATTTGGGTCATATTTGACGTTAGTTGGTCGCATTGGACCCGGACGCGCCGCCTACGCCACCGTCGCGTTTCCTGTCGTCGCGATCTTGGTGAGCGTTCTGTTTGAAGACTATCACCTCACGCCTCTTGCCTTGGTGGCTGTTGCGTTGGTTGTTGCAGGAAATTGGCTTGCGCTTTCCAAGTCCAAAGTCCAAAAATCCTCTTGCAGAGCCTGAAGTCGATGACTATACTCCGCACCCACTGTTGAGCGCCTGTGTGCTCAGTCAGGCAATCGGGGTATAGCGCAGCCTGGTAGCGCATCTGCTTTGGGAGCAGAGGGTCGTTGGTTCGAATCCAGCTGCCCCGACCACTACTGACCATGCGCCTGTAGCTCAACCGGATAGAGCAACGGCCTTCTAAGCCGTAGGTTGCAGGTTCGATTCCTGCCAGGCGTGCCAGCCTGGCGTCGACGGTGGGTGTAGCTCAGTTGGTAGAGCCCCGGATTGTGATTCCGGTCGTCGCGGGTTCGAGTCCCGTCATCCACCCCAATTTCTCGAGTACAAATTCGTTAAACATTTCGGTATCGTGAGTGATCTTTGAACGAGCGAGCAGTGTATGCGTTTTTTATTGGTCTTCAATCTCGTGTTGATGTCGTTCTGTGCTCAGGCCCAAGAACGTGAGATTCCAGAGGATTGTGAGGTTTTGGAAGGGTGGGTGACTGTTTGGATTGACCAAGTTCGGCAAGCGAGAGAGCAAATCATCAATTTGAAAATGGAAGGGCAGGCGCCTGACTCTGACCTTGAATCCAAATATGAGTATGTGAAATACGAGTCAGAACGGTTTTCGAAAGCGTTTGAGACGCGCTGCAATAGCCAGGGATTTCAAGCGCAAAATTAAGGTTGCAGCGTTGAGACTTCGTAGCGAGGGAACGGAATCGTGATCTTTTCTCGATCAAAGGCTCTCTTGATCTCTTTGAGTAGGGCCATTTTTCCTGTGATGACAAAGTCATTGTCGACCCAGACCCGAACCAACACGTTCTGACCGAAATCACCCAAATTATCCGCGCCAACCACGGGCTCTGGATCCTTCAAACAGAAATTCTGCTGTTCGATGACTTCGCGGATGATGCGTTCGGCTTTGTCGATGTCATCGTCGTAAGAAATACCAACAAGAAAGTCGATCCGACGCGACGGGTATGCGCTGTAGTTGATCAAGCTCGATTGCATTAGCGATCCATTTGGAATGAGTACTTTCTTGGCATCAGGAGTTTTGAGTTCTGTGGTCAACAAGTCGATTTCCATCACGGTGCCAATCACCGAATTGACCTCAATGGTGTCACCTTGGCGAAACGCCCCATTGAAGGCGAGAATTAAACCTGCTGCCAAATTACTTAAGGTGTCTCTCAACGCAAGGCCGACGGCAAGACCCGCAGCACCAAGGGCGGCAATCAAGCTGGTGGTGTCGACACCGAGCGTCCCCAGAGCAGAGATGACAGCGACAACATAAATTGCAATGCGAGCTGCTCGGGCTAAAAATGCAGCGGCAAGACCTTCGAGCTTGGTTCGACTGAGCGCAAGATTCACCGCTCGATTGGCCATTGATCCCAAAAACAAACCGAATACCAGAATCAAGATCACCATAAAGATCGATTCGATGTTACTTGGAATCAATGAGTGTAAGTAATCAAGAGGCATGTCGTCATCCTTCAAAGAGTGCAATTAGACTACTGCGTTTGGGCCATTTTTGCTTGATATTTTATAGCAAATGCTTCAATATCCGCCGCCTCATAACGCGTTCTGCGTTCTGTTGCGGATGTGGTGAAATTGGTAGACACGCCAGATTTAGGTTCTGGTGCCGCGAGGCGTGGGGGTTCAAGTCCCTCCATCCGCACCATCACTGTACTGCTAGGACTGAAAGCAGTATCCTATCGCGTTTAATTTCAAACGATTTGAATAACTGAGGTTAATCCATGCAGGTTGTCCTGGAATCCCCGAGCGCATTAGAGCGCCAATTTACGATCACTATCCCAACCGGGGATGTTGAAACCGAATTCGAAGCCAAATTGGCTGAGACTGCGAAGCGCGTGCGTATTGATGGGTTCCGCCCAGGTAAGGTACCCGCCAAAGTCGTGCGTCAACGATATGGCCAGGCCATTCGTCAAGAAATTGTCTCTGACCTCATGGAAAAATCCCTCGGTGAGGCATTGAGCGAACACGACGTCAAGCCCATTGGGCAGCCGAAAATTGATGATGTGAAATTTGAAGAAGGCTCAGATTTCTCGTTTAAGGCCACATTTGAAGTCTTTCCAGAGCTGGATCCGATCCTTGTCGACGGTGACGAGATTGAGCAGACCACCTGTAAAGTCGGCGCCGCTGACATTAAAGAAATGATCGCGACTCTTCGTGAGCAGCGCAAGAGCTGGAAAGAATCTGCCCGCGCGGCCTCGAAAGAGGGTGATCGCGTCACGATTAATTTCGAGGGATTCGTCGACGGCGAAGCCTTTGATGGTGGCAAGGGCGAAGATCACGCGCTGGTGCTCGGCTCAGGCGCAATGATTCCTGGATTTGAAGATGGCATCGTCGGTATGAAGAAGGGTGATTCCCGTGATATCGAAGTGACCTTCCCAGAAGACTATCAAGCCGAAGAACTGAAAGGTAAGGCGGCGACCTTCAAGATTGAGGTGACCAAGCTCGAGCGCGGGGAATTACCGACAGTCGATGAAGCATTCATTCAGTCATTTGGCGTTGAGTCAGGTGATGAGAAAGATTTCAAAGCCGAGCTGAAAGAGCAAATGCAGCGTGAGCTTTCTCTGACGCTGAAAAACATGAACAAGACCAAAGTGTTTGACGTGTTGCTCGAAAAAAATGCAGACACTCCAGTTCCGGAGTCGGCCATTAAATCCGAAATTCATACACTGAAGCATCAAGCTGTCGAGCGATTTGGCGGGGGTCAGCAATTTGATCCGCATCAGCTCCCAGATGAGTTGTTCGCTGAGCAGGCAGAGCGTCGGGTTCGATTAGGAATTTTGCTCGGTGCGACGGTGAAGAAGCTCGGTTTAGCGGCGGATCCAGATCGCGTGCGTGCGTTGATTGATGAAATGGCTGCTGCTTATGATGATGCGGAGCAGGTCGTCAATTTCTACTATTCAAATGACGAGAACCTGAAACAGGTTGAAGCATTAGCGGTAGAAGAGCAGGTTGCCGAGAAGCTCCTTGAATCTGCGAAAGCCAAGACCATTGATATGTCATATGCTGACGTCATGAAGAGTCGTCAGAGCTAATCAACCAGAGGTATTTACATGGCATTGGTCCCGATTGTTGTCGAGCAAAGTTCGCGTGGCGAACGCTCTTACGACATCTATTCCCGGCTCTTAAAAGAGCGCGTCATCTTTATGGTTGGTCAGGTGGAAGATCACATGGCCAATCTGATTGTTGCGCAGTTGCTGTTTTTAGAGTCTGAAAACCCCGATAAGGATATTCACCTCTATATCAATTCGCCCGGTGGATCGGTGACAGCTGGGATGGCCATCTATGACACCATGCAATTCATCAAGCCGGATGTCTCCACCTTGTGTATCGGTCAAGCGGCCAGTATGGGCGCCTTCTTGCTGGCAGGTGGAGCCAAAGGCAAGCGTTTTGCGTTACCGAACTCGCGAATGATGATTCATCAGCCGCTGGGTGGATATTCAGGCCAAGCGTCCGATATTGATATTCATGCGAAAGAGATATTGAAGATTCGCACGAAATTGAATTCAAAGTTGGCACTGCACACCGGCCAAACCATGAAGCAGATCGAGAAAGATACCGATCGTGATCGCTTTATGGACGCCGATGAAGCGAAGAAGTACGGACTGATCGACGATGTGTTAGAACATCGTGCAGATTCGACCAAAGAGTCTTGATTTTCCGTTGTCGACAACGCACTGTTGACATAGCGGAGTGGGTAAAAAAATGACAGATACGACAGATCAATCTTCGGACAACAATGGCAAGGTGTTGTATTGCTCTTTTTGCGGCAAAAGCCAGCACGAAGTGCGTAAGCTCATTGCTGGGCCAAGCGTGTTTGTTTGCGATGAGTGTGTTGATCTGTGTAACGACATCATTCGCGAAGAGATTCAAGAAGCTGATGATGCGGAGTCATCCGATGGATTGCCTGTTCCTCAGGTCATCAAAGCAACACTGGATGATTATGTGATTGGTCAAGATCGTGCGAAGCGCGTCTTGGCAGTCGCTGTCTATAACCACTACAAGCGACTCCGTCACGGTGAAAGAAATTCCCGTTCCGTCGAACTTGGAAAATCGAATATTTTGTTGATCGGGCCAACGGGCTCAGGAAAGACGTTACTCGCTGAGACGCTCGCTCGTTTACTCAATGTGCCCTTTACCATGGCCGATGCAACCACCTTAACCGAAGCTGGGTATGTGGGTGAAGACGTCGAAAACATCATTCAGAAGTTGCTTCAGAAGTGCGATTATGATGTTGAAAAAGCTCAGCAAGGCATTGTTTATATTGATGAAATCGATAAGATTTCCAGAAAATCCGATAACCCATCGATCACTCGCGATGTCTCGGGTGAAGGAGTTCAGCAGGCCCTTCTCAAGCTGATCGAAGGAACAGTGGCTTCAGTGCCTCCTCAGGGCGGTCGCAAGCATCCTCAGCAAGAATTCTTACAAGTCGATACGTCGAATATCCTGTTCATTTGTGGCGGAGCGTTCGCGGGTCTCGACAAGGTAATTCGTGATCGTAGTGAAAAGGGGGGCATCGGCTTTGGTGCCGAGGTTCGCTCAAAGAACGAATCCAAGTCGATCGGCGAGGCCTTTGCTGAAGTTGAACCCGAAGACTTAGTGAAGTACGGCCTGATTCCAGAATTCGTGGGACGCCTCCCGGTGGTTGCGACCCTAACAGAGCTCGACGAAGAGGCATTGATTCAGATTTTATCTGAGCCAAAGAACGCCTTGGTGAAACAGTATAAAGAATTGTTTGACATGGAAGGTGTTGAGCTTGACGTTCGACCCGATGCTCTTCGGGCCGTTGCAAAGAAAGCGATGGAACGAAAAACAGGTGCACGCGGCCTGAGGTCGATTCTTGAAAGTATTCTTTTACACCCCATGTTTGAGATTCCTTCAGAGAACGATGTATCAAAAATTGTCATCGATGAAGGGGTCGTCACAGGCGACAGCGAACCGCTGAAAATCTACGCGGGATCATCAGACGAAAAACGCTCGGCAAACGCTGCCGACTAAATAGGAAGCACGCAATGAGTAGCCAGCAGCTGGACCTCCCTTTACTCCCGCTGAGGGATGTGGTCGTCTATCCCCACATGGTTCTCCCTCTATTTGTTGGTCGAGACAAGTCGATCAAAGCCCTGCAGAGCGCCATGGACGGGGGCAAGGAAATTTTATTGGTGGCTCAGAAAGTCGCCAGTGAAGATGAGCCGCGTGCTGGGGAACTTTACGACGTCGGCACTGTTGCTTCCATTCTTCAGTTGCTTAAGCTCCCGGATGGAACCGTGAAAGTTCTGATCGAGGGTGGTCAGCGCGCGACTGTGTCGAACTTTGATCTCGATGGTGACCATTATCGTGCAGAAGCGCAGATCGTTGAATCGATTCCGCTCAAAGAACATCACCAAGAGGCGCTACTCCGCGTCTTGATGGATCAGTTTGATAAGTACGTCAAAGCATCCAAGAAAATCCCTGCCGAGGTCTTGGCTTCGTTGCAGAGTATCGAAGAGCCCGGCCGTCTCTGTGACACCATGGCAGCTCATCTGACGCTTCCACTCAAAGAGAAACAGGCACTGCTTGCGCAACACGAGGTGAAAGAGCGACTGGAGTATCTGGTTGCGTTAATGGAATCGGAATTAGATCTCCTACAAGTTGAAAAGCGCATCCGTGGACGCGTGAAAGAACAGATGGAGAAGAGTCAGCGTGAGTACTATCTGAATGAGCAAATGAAAGCGATTCAGAAAGAGATGAATGACCTCGATGAGACGCCGAATGAGGTCGATGCCTTACAGGCACGAATCGAAGAGTCTGGTTTGTCCAAGGAAGGCAAAGAAAAAGCCGAGGGTGAGCTCCAAAAACTGAAAATGATGTCTCCGATGTCTGCCGAAGCCACAGTGGTTCGAGCCTATTTGGATTGGTTGTTAGGCTGCCCGTGGACCAAGCGCTCTCGAGTTCGTCACGATTTAATTAAGGCACGCGATATTCTTGAGGCGGATCATTATGGTCTCGAGGAAGTGAAAGAGCGGATCCTTGAGTATCTGGCAGTGCAAATGCGGGTGAAAAAATCAAAAAGTCCCGTGTTGTGCCTCGTGGGACCTCCTGGTGTTGGTAAGACCTCGTTGGGTGAATCCATTGCGCGTGCGACGAATCGAGAGTTTGTTCGTATGGCACTTGGTGGAGTTCGGGACGAGTCTGAGATTCGGGGTCATCGCCGGACTTACATCGGATCGATGCCAGGCAAGATTATTCAGAAATTGTCCAAAGCGGGTGTGAAAAACCCACTATTTTTGCTCGACGAGATCGATAAAATGGGGATGGATCACCGTGGAGATCCAGCGTCAGCCTTGCTGGAAGTCTTAGATCCTGAGCAAAATCATACTTTTAACGATCATTATCTCGAAGTGGATTTCGATTTATCTGAGGTCATGTTCGTTTGTACGTCCAACTCGATGAACATGCCGGCACCATTGCTTGATCGGATGGAAATCATCCGCATTCCTGGTTATACCGAGGATGAGAAGCTCAATATTGCGAAAAAATATTTGGTTCCAAAGCAAATTAAGAACAACGGTCTCGGCGCTAAAGAAATTGAAGTGCCCGATGCGACTCTGACGGATCTTATTCGGTATTACACCAAGGAAGCTGGTGTTCGTGGACTGGATCGAGAAGTGTCGAAATTAGCGCGGAAAGTTGTCCGTCGCCGGATTGAAGACGGGCACAGAAAGATTGGTGGAAATGATTCAGAAACCATGCTCATTACACCGGACGTCCTTGAGGATTACTCAGGTGTTCGTAAATACACCTATGGACTGAAAGAAACTGAAGACCGGATCGGACAAGTGACTGGTTTGGCCTGGACTAGCGTTGGCGGTGAATTGTTAACCATCGAAGCAGTTGCGATGCCGGGCAAGGGTAAGCAAATCCGAACGGGTTCCCTCGGTGATGTCATGCAAGAATCCATCCAAGCTGCACTGACCGTCGCTCGGAGCCGTGCGGTCAGCCTTGGGATTGATCCGAATTTTCATGAAAAAATGGATCTTCATATCCACGTACCTGAAGGAGCGACTCCAAAAGATGGTCCAAGTGCTGGCATCGGAATGTGTACAGCGCTGGTGTCAGTCCTGGCCAATGTCCCAGTGAAAGCAGATGTTGCAATGACGGGAGAGATTACCTTGCGAGGCCAAGTGTTACAGATCGGCGGGTTGAAGGAGAAACTTCTCGCCGCCCATCGCGGGGGGATTAAAACCGTCATTATTCCGGAAGAAAACGTGTCCGATTTGAAGGAGATCCCGGACAATGTGAAGGCCGACTTGGAGATTAAAGCTGTCTCTTGGATTGACCAAGTCTTCGACATTGCGCTGGCGTACATCCCTGAGCCATTTGTCATTCCAGAGAGTGCAAATGGTTCAGAAACAGAACAGAGAACGGAAAAAAACACGCCGAGAGCGCATTAACAGGTTGTTTCATGCAATCAGCGTTGGTATAACTGACATGCGCTAGTTTTCGAGGTCGTTTTTGAACAATATCAATCCGGCGCCACAAAATTACTTACAAAAAAACCAATAGGGGTACTACGAGTGAATAAATCAGAATTAATTGATGCAATCGCTGCTGATGCAGGTTTATCGAAAGCCGATGCGGGTAAAGCTCTGGATGCGACTCTGGGTGCAGTGACCGGTGCTTTGAAAAATGGTGACACTGTTTCATTGGTCGGGTTTGGTACATTTCAAGTGAAGGCGCGTGCTGCTCGCACAGGCCGGAATCCACAAACTGGTGCGACGATCCAGATTGCTGCAGCTCAAGTTCCTGGCTTCAAAGCAGGTAAGGCACTGAAAGACGCTGTTAACTAAGTTAACCATTGTCTTTTATCATAGAGGGGCCCTAGGCCCCTTTTTTGAATCTATAGGTTACAACTCAACATGCTTCAAAATATTCGAGATAACTCAAGCGGCATTATCGCCAAAATTATTGTTGGTCTGATCGCGGTCACTTTTGTCATTACAGGCGTCAATTTTATGAGTGGCAGCGATGGCGATGCAGTGATCGCAGAGGTTGATGGCGTAGAAATTACCGAGCGTCGATTTGTCAGTAAGCTTGAGCAGGAACGACGCCAACTGTTGAGTATCTTGGGTGATCCAGGCGCGATCAATGAAGACCTGCTCCGGCAGAGCGTACTCAATGCATTGGTGGAAGAGGCAGCTGCCACCAGTTATTCAGCAAAGCTCGCTTTTGGGGTGACCGATCAATTGGTGGATCAGGTCATTGTTGAGATCCCACAGTTTCAAACAGATGGTCGATTTGATCCGAGAGCTTTTGACCGTGCTATCGGTCAGATGGGAATGTCTCGCCTCGATTTTAGAGACGAACTGAAGCGTAATTTAATCGAGTACCAGGTAAAAGGCGCTGTGGAGACCTCGATGCTGATCACTCCGTCAGAGCTTGCGCGGTTGGATGTTCTGCAAAATCAGAAACGGTCGGGTGAGTTGGTCGTCGTGAAAGCCGATCAATTTCTTGATCAAGTGACGGTCGATGATGAGGAAATTACATCGTTTTATGACACGAATTCGTCGCAATTTGTGACCGATGAATCGGTGGCTCTTGATTATGTGTTGTTGAGCTCTGATGACTTCCGTGAACAAGTGACCATTACGGATGACGACTTGCGCGATGCTTACGATGCAGAGGTTGCACAGGCTGCTAATGAGTCTGAGCGTCGTGCTCGACACATCTTGATTGCGGATAGTGACGATGCGCTTGAAAAAGCGATGGATCTGAAACAGCAAATCGATAATGGAGCCGATTTTGCTGAACTGGCCTCTGAATATTCTGACGACATTGCCAGTAAAGAAACTGGGGGTGACCTCGGATTTGCGCCAAGCGGAACCTTTGTCCCTGAATTTGAAGCGGCCCTCAATGCACTGACACCCAATGTCGTCTCAGATCCTGTCAAAACTCAATATGGGTATCATCTGATTGAACTTTTGGAAAGTCGGGCGAGGCCGGTCGAGAGCTTTGACGCGCGAGCGCCACGCTTGCGTGAAGAATTAGTAGATCGCCAGGCGTCACAGCGATTGGCGAATAACCTTGAAGAGTTTTCAAATATTGCCTTCAGTGGAACGCTGGAAGAGCTCAATAGCGCCTATGGCGTCAAGATTCAGTCGACAGATCTCTTCGGTCGATCAACAGCAACAGGGCTTTTTTCGCAGGAGACTGTCCTTCGACGAGTCTTTAATGAAACTCTCTACAACGGTGAGTTAAATGCAGAAGTGTTCGAAGCTGAACCCGGCTTATGGATGACATTTCGAGTGAAGACGCATGAGCCAAAGGCTGTGCGTCCATTAGCTGAGGTGCGCGATACCATCATCGAGCGATTACGCAACGACAAAGCGCAATCGCGCGCCAAAGCGTTGGCCGATGCAATCCAAGCACATTGGAAAGGTGGAGAAAAAGGGCTTCCAACGGGAGCTGATGGATTAGTAGCGCAATCATTTAATAATCTTGATCGGAACGGAGACGACTCGATTGCTCGCGATCATCTTGCTGTAGCCTTTGCAGCCCCTGCGCCAACTCAAGACCGCCCATCGACGTTTGTCGCTGAAACAGCTGTCGACACGGTGGTTGTGGCGCGAGTGGATACTCTGAATTTGGAGAAGGGAGCGACTAGTGAATCGAATCTCGAGGCAGCATTGGCTCAACTGAGAACGACGCAAGAAGGTAGCGAGTTCTGGTCAATTGTGACCTCAGCGGCTGAGGTGGTTAAACGCTAATGGATTTCTTGGCCGAATACGGTTTATTTTTCCTGCAAACAATGACTGTCGTGGTTGCGGTCATTCTTGTGATTGCGGTCAGTTCAAAATTGTCGGGCGGCGACGAGGCAAAGGGGACAATCAAAGTCACTGACCTCTCAAAAAAGATTGCTGACCAAAAAAAATATGTGAGCGCGATTGTTGAAACGGCCTTGAATAATGATCAACCATCGTTTCTTGAACGGTTAAAAAATCGACTGAAAAAGACATCGCCGAAGAAATCGACAGCAGAGAGCGCTGGTCAGAAGAAGCTCGCTGTGGTTCTCGAATTCAAAGGGGATATGAAAGCGTCGCAAGTGAACGGGTTGCGAGAAGAGGTATCTGCCATTCTCTTAATGGATCCGATCCCTCATCTTGTGGTCCTGAAATTAACCTCGCCCGGCGGATTGGTTCACACTTATGGTTTAGCGAGCTCCCAGCTTGCGCGTTTGCGAGATGCCGGTGTTGAGTCAGTGGCTTGCGTGGATACAGTCGCAGCCAGCGGTGGATATATGATGGCTGTTTGTGCGGATCGGATTGTCGCGGCACCGTTTGCGGTTCTTGGGTCGATCGGTGTCGTCGCTCAGATTCCGAACATCTATCGCTTTTTGAAAAATCGGGATGTTGATATTGAATTACACACCGCTGGGGCGAATAAACGGACATTAACGCTCTTGGGTGAAAACACACCGGAAGGGCGTAAGAAGTTCAAAGAAGATCTCGAGCAAACCCATGATCTCTTTAAAGCATGGATCGCAGAGCGGCGACCTGACCTCGACCTAGAAGCGGTTGCCGATGGATCCATTTTCTATGGAACCGATGCGCTGACGAAAGGGCTTTGCGACCAAATTGCAACCTCTGATGATGTGCTGATGACACTCAATGAAGACCATCACCTGATCGCGTTGAAGTGGCACGAGAAGAAATCGTTGGCAGCACGGCTCAGCCGTGATACGTCGGCAGCAATTGCTGATCAGGTCGATGCCTACATCAACCGCTCCAACCAGGATTATACTCGGCTGTGACTGAGAAGGTTGTCACGCTCTATACCGACGGTGCATGCAAAGGAAATCCCGGCATTGGTGGCTGGGGTGTTTTGATGGAGTACGGCGAGCATCGTAAAGAGCTCAGCGGTTGTGATCCCGAAACCACCAACAATCGAATGGAACTGATGGCTGCCATTGAGGGGCTTTCAGCACTGAAAGGTTCTTGCACCGTCCATGTGTTTACCGATTCCGTTTATGTGAAAGACGGAATCACCAAATGGCTCGCCAATTGGAAGAAAAATGGTTGGAAAACGGCATCGAGAAAACCCGTCTCCAATCAGGATCTCTGGCAACGACTGGACACTGCGGCATCCTGTCATCAGGTGCATTGGCATTGGGTCAAGGGGCACGCCGGTCATCCTGGCAATGAGCGTGCGGATGAATTGGCGAATCAGGGGGTGAGTGAGCTATGCGGCAAATCATTCTAGATACTGAAACTACCGGACTCGATCCCAATCAAGGCCACCGTGTGATTGAAATTGGCTGTATTGAAATGGTGAATCGGCGTCTGACCGATCGTCATTTTCACGCCTACATCAATCCAGAACGAGCGATTGATCAAGAGGCCATCGAAGTTCACGGGATCACCAATGAATTTCTGACCGACAAGCCGAATTTTGCCGGAATTATGGATGAGTTGATTGAGTTTATTCGTGGTGCAGAATTGATTGCTCACAATGCATCATTCGATGTGAATTTTTTAGAGGCTGAACTCAAGCGGATCCCAGGCGCCCCCAGTATGGTCGAATTGATGCATGGCGGAGCAGCGGTTGATACCCTAGCGATGGCAAAAGAGAAGCGTCCTGGAAAGCGGAATTCGCTGGATGCGCTCTGCCGAGACTACAAGATCGATGCCAGTGAGCGGACGCTGCATGGCGCACTCCTGGATGCTGAGCTTTTGACTCGCGTCTATCTGGCGATGACTCGCGAGCAGAGCCGAATGTTTGGTGGTTCCGAGAATCTCCAACAAGGCTCCAGATTTGAGCCGATCCAGAAAATGACCGATGCTGCCCGGCAACAACGCGTTGTCCCTCCGAGCGATGACGAGCTGTCTAATCACCAAGCGTTTCTCGATACATTACGGCAGTCCAATGCAGACATTGTATGGGATCGGTCCTCGTTGTGAACTGGCTTGGCGATCATGAGGTGAGTTGGTTACCTGGGTTGGATACCGGCCATTCATCACGTGTTGTCGTGACTTCAAGCGAGCGCTCAGTCGCTGTCACAGAGGTTGGGGGCCCTTGTTTACTCGAGCTCGATGATGCGTTGATCCGAGGCCTTGACCCAGTGCTTGCAGGGACACTGGATGGCATCACTTATTATGGCGTTCGCACACAGCCCATCCAAGGCCTGACCTATGAGGCGCTCAGGCCTGCTCTGATCCAAATGGATAGTCGTCAATTTATTCCTGTCAGCACCGTGATACAGGTCCTCGATTTTATTGATGAGCATCAGTACTGCGGGCGCTGCGGTCAGCCGACCGAAGCATCGCGATCCGATCGTGGACGGCATTGCGAACCTTGTCGTTTGACGCAATACCCACGAATTTCCCCATGCGTCATTGTGTTAATTACTCGCGGTGACGAGATTCTACTGGCGCGGGCTCCACGATTCGTGGAGGGGATGTATTCCACACTGGCTGGGTTTGTGGAGGCAGGGGAGTCTGCGGAACACGCGTGCCATCGCGAGATTTTTGAAGAGGTGGGAGTGTCAATCGAACAACCCATTTTCCAGGGCAGTCAAAGTTGGCCGTTTAAGCACTCATTGATGCTCGGATATCGAGCTGAGTGGAAGTCTGGAGATATCCAGATTGATGGTGAAGAAATCGTGGATGCACAGTGGTTTGCTATCGATCGGTTACCGAAACTTCCACCCAAAGCATCAATCTCTCGTGGGATGATTGATGCCTATGTGTCTGAACGCCTTAGTTAACCGGAACGACTAACCACTCACCGGGACGAATCAGGTTTGACGTGGCATTGAGTTTTCTGAGATTTTTCACTGTCGTCTGAAATCGTCTGGCGATTTTCCACAGAGAGTCCCCGCTTCGCACTTTATAGCGAATGGTTTCTCCGTAATCGTTACCTAATTCTAAATTCACTAATTGTTTTGAAATATTTTCGCTGGTACTTGGCACTCGAATGGTTCTGCCTGCGACGATTCGGGAGGTCGTCATGCCGTTCAGCATCATGAGCTCAGGCACAGTGGCTCCGATGCGGCCTGCAATCTCACTCAATGTGTCACCGGATTTCACCTCATAAGGTCGAGTTCTCACGTAATCCCGCACCGATACACTGACCAACCGCGTAGAAAACTCTTGGACTGCCGTGTTTGGGAGAACCAACTGGTAAGGTTCCTGCGCCGGGGTAATCCATGAGCGAATACAGGGGTTGTAACGCCGGATATCTTCAAGCGGTAACCCACTTAATTCCTGAACCAGAGAGACCTCCATCGGCGCCTCTAGCGTCAATGTTTTAAATGGAATTGCAGGATCGATATCAGGTAATTCAATCCCTTGATCCTTCGCATCAAGAATGAGATCTCGCGTGACCAGTAGGCGTGGGACGTATCGGCGTGTTTCACGAGGCAGTTTGAGTGACCAAAAGTCGGTTGCTTTCCCAGCTCGCTGATTCTGACGAATCGCGCGATCAATGCGGCCAGGACCGGCGTTATAAGCGGCAATGGCCAACAGCCAATCACCAAACTTTGCATGCATCTGTTCAAGGTAGTCCAGTGCCGCTCGGGTCGAGTGAATCACATCACGACGCTGATCACAGGTTTGACCTAGCTTTAAGTTCAGGACACGGGCTGTTCCAGGCATAATTTGCCACATCCCAACCGCTCCCATCCGTGATACTGCCCAAGGGCTATAGGCTGACTCGACGTATGGCAATAGCGCGAGCTCTGCAGGCAACCCACGACGCTTCACTTCATCCCAAACATAGGGCAGATAGATATCCGCCTTAACGAGAAAATCGGAGAAAAACCCTGGACTGTGAGTCAACCGACGGCGATGCAGATCAGCATATTTCGTTTCTTGCAGCTCACTCAACGCGAAGCCCTGGATAATGTCCGCCCAGATTGTGGTCTCAATCGCTGCTAAATCCGTTGTTGACTCAATAGGTGGGTCTTCTTGAGTTTCAGGTTCCGAGATATTTGGGCTATCGATTGCTTCCCCTAGCTCACGAATAATCGCCAGCGGATCATAAAGCGCTGAGTCATCCTTGGCCTCCAGAGGGTCTTGATCAATGGGCGGAAGGTTCTCTGTACTTGATTGAGGCTCCACGCTTACGCTTGAAACCGCAGTCTCGCTCATCGTCTGTGGGCTTTGTTGCACAGTCTGACAACCGGCCATCAACAAGAGAGCCGCGAACCAAGCGCTGTGATGACTATTGATCATTTGCATTAAAACTGGTCTTTTTGTAAGCGGCGTTCAGCCAATTGGGCAACAGTGGTTGCACGTAAAAATGGGTTCGTCAGTCGTTCAAGCTCGAGCGTCGTTGGGACAGTGGCTGCGCCTTGCGCTCTCATCTCACTGACCTGTTGCCGACGCTTGTGAGTCTCTTGATTATCAGGCTCAGCGACAACCGCAAAATTGAGATTGGCCAAGGTGTATTCATGCGCACAATAAATCTCAGTATTTGCCGGTAACTGATTGATTTTATGGAGACTAGAGAACATATTCTCTGCACTTCCTTCAAACAACCTGCCGCATCCGGCGGCAAATAGTGTATCTCCGGTAAAGGCAACAGGCTGCTGGAACTGATCAGATACCGAGGTGTAAGCCACATGATCTAAGGTATGGCCGGGAACTTCGATCACTTCAAAGTTAGCACCTAAAACACAGATGATGTCACCTTCGGAAACTGGCTTTGACGGTCCTTTCAGGGGTTGATGCGAGCCGATGACCTCGATTCCAGCGAAGCGTGAGCACAAATCGAGAACACCGCCTTGATGATCACCGTGCCAATGCGTCAACAGAATGCCTTGAAGGGTCAGTGCATGACTCTCCAAAAAGGCGATCACGGGCGCTGCATCGCCAGGGTCGACCACCCAGGCGTTCTCGTCATCGGCAACGACCCAGATGTAGTTGTCATCAAATGCGTGAACTCGGTGAATCTGGAGCATTAGGCGTTGTCCGAGTCAGCCATCGCGGTGATATTGAAGCCGTTGTCGACATAAATGGTCTGGCCTGTAATCCCCGAGGCTAGATCGGATGCTAAGAATGCAGCTGTATTGCCGACTTCTTCGATCGTTGTATTGCGGCGGAGTGGGGTACGGGACGCGTTGTAGTTCAACATGGAACGGAAATCCTTAATCCCACTGGCCGCTAATGTGCGAATTGGGCCTGCTGAAATCGCGTTGACCCGGTGACCCTTGGGTCCCATCGAGGTGGCGAGAAACCGAACACCGGCTTCGAGAGACGCTTTTGCCAATCCCATCACATTGTAATTTGGCATCGTCTGAACAGCTCCAAGGTAGGACAGCGTTATAATGCTTCCTTGACGTCCCTCGAGCAGTGGTTGGGCCGCCTTCGCAAGCGCCACCAAACTGTAGGAGGAGATGTCATGTGCAATTCGAAAGCCTTCGCGCGTCGTTGCATGGACGAAGCTACCACTGAGCTGATCACCAGGAGCGAAGCCAACCGCATGAACAACGATGTCGATTCCATCCCAATGCTTGGCCAACCCCTCAAAGACCGCATCAATCTCTTCGTCACTTCCAACGTCACACGGGAAACACAGCTCAGGAGGGGTTCCCCAGCCTTCGGAAAACCCTAAAACGCGGTCTTTTAGCTTGTCATTTTGGTATGTAAACGCAAGCTCTGCGCCTTCGCGATGCATCGCCTGAGCAATCCCATAAGCGATCGACAGTTTGCTTGCGACACCGACGATCAGTGCGCGTTTACCGGAGAGCATTCCCATTGCATATCCTTTTTCTTGTGTTGAAGCGATAGCGGGCAATGTTACCATGAAGTCATGGCAGTTCAGAGCGTGTTTCGACTTGGCGTGCATGATAAACAGCGAGCTTGGGATCGCTGGGTTGGCGGTCGTCTTGGTCACCGAATTCAAGTTGAGGAGCGCAGGCTGGCTCGACGTGAGCTTCGGCGGCTGTTCGGACAGGTGGTCCTTCAAGTTGGTGGCACAGCAGGTTTCCCACTGATCGCCGATTCGCTTGCCCCCGTTCGTTTACACGTTGTGTTTGGAGGGGAGGTTCCGAAAACCTCACATTGCCCTGTGATTTTAGCGGAAGACAATTTGCTTCCGTTTCCAACCGACTCGGTTGATATTTTGGTATTGCAGCATTCGCTGGATATCAGCGCTCATCCCCATCAGGTATTACGTGAAGCAGAACGTGTTCTTCGACCCGGGGGAAGACTCTTGTTATTTGGTTTTAATCCCGCATCCAGCTGGGGATTGAGGAAGCTCATCAGTACGCCACTGGATAGTTTGCTGCCTTGGCATGCTCGATTTATGCGTCGAAGCCAGATTGAAGACTGGTGTCGTTTGTTAAATTTAGTTCCCGAGCTCTCACGACATGCGGTGTACAGTTTACCGCTCGCTAAAACCGGCATACGGAAACTCTTTAAGCGCATTGAGCACTCAATGGCTCGGAAAGAGTGGCCAATTGGCGCTGTCTATTGTTTGCGTGCAAAGAAAGAGCGAAACGCCTATATCCAAGGAAAACCAAGCCCCCTTGGACGTTTCGCCAACGTAGGTCAGACGCTTAAGCCGGCTGTTGGGATGCGGCGGAAGCCAATATTACGCGTAGTGCAGAAACCGGATGACGCATCGTCTGATTGGAGAAGCGTTTAACCTGAGATCGGCAAGAGTAACCGGTCGCCAAAATCTCTCCATCTGATTGAGTCTGAGCCTCGACTTTGGGTTTCCAGCTCTGCGCATAAATCGTTTGAGAGGTCTCCACGTTCGCCTTTTCATGCCCATAGGTGCCAGCCATCCCACAACACCCGACAGATTCAATCTCCAATGATTGACCAGCCATCGCAAAGATCGGCTTCCATAATGCGAGAGATTCCTTCGCATTGGTTGCCTCAGTACAATGCGCAAAGAGACGGAAACGTTTCACCGGCAAGGTGGTTGCAATGGCCCCTTCAACCAGATGGGTAGCAATGAACTCTTGAACGAGCAGGACAGGAGGCGTCTCAATGTGTGCTTCTTGATACTCAGACCGATAGGTCATCGTCATCGAGGGATCTAATCCAATCATCGGCACGCCGATGGCATCGATTGCTCGGAGTTTTTCGGCATTGGATTCGCCAAGGCGTTTAAACCATTTGAGGAAACCATGGACGTGCAGCGGCTTTCCGTTGGCGTGAAACGGCATCAAGGTAGGTTCAAAATCCAGAAGCTTGAGTAACTCAAACAGGTCAACCACGGCATTGGTTTCGAAATAACTGGTAAAGGCATCTTGAACGACGACCACTTGACGACTGAATCGTTCGGGATCGGAGTCTTTCATCGCAAGCAATCGGCTCGTGTCGGCAACTTGAAAGCCTGCTTCGGCGATGGCTCGATGAGGATCTATCCCAGACAGCGAAGGGGAGTCCACCAATCCGAGCATCGAAAACAGACCGCGACCCAACCGCGACTCGACCAACAGGTTGTAAAGTTTCGGTACCTGTGCCGCGATCGGCAGTGCATATTCGAGCGTCCCCACAATCCAGTCCTTCATTGGGCGAGAATATCGGGTGTAATAGGCACTTAAAAAATGACTCCGGAACGTCGGAACACTGACTTTAATCGGACATTGGCCCGTGCAGGATTTACAAGCCAAACACGTCGACATCGATTCAAACACTTCGTGGTTAAAATCGTAGTTTGCGTCTGATTTTTTCCACGTCCGCAGGATCCGCGCCGGAGCTCCAAGAATGTGCTCGCCAACCGACAAAGAGGGAATTGATTGAACGCCCTGATCTGACAAGCGCGTGACCCATTCGCGCATTAAGCCAGCGCGACCCTTGGGTGTGTATCGGCGATCACGTGTTGCCTTCCAACTTGGACACATCCGATCGTCCAGATCGTAATTGTGACAAGCTCCATTCCCATTACAGAGAAGGGACGTGCTTGCCGATGACTGAAGGCTCGGCGCGATCGCGCGATCACTCGCGCCACGCGTCGGGACCTGATCAATCTTCAACAGCGGCGAGTCGACTGTTGGCCCTGCAATCTTACCTGGATTCAATCGGTTTAATGGATCAAACAGCGCCTTGACTTGGCAAATTGCTGGATAGAGCGAACCAAAGAAGATCGGCGCATATTCTGATCGCACCCCTTTACCATGCTCACCCCAAAGAAGGCCGTGGTATTTCTTCGTTAAATCAACAACTTGATCAGTAATCGTGCGGACCATCTCCATCGTTTCCGGAGCCTTCAAATCGAGCAACGGACGAACATGAAGAACACCGGCGTCAACATGACCAAACATCCCATAATCCAGATCATGTTCATCGAGTAACTGTCGGAACTCACCGATATATGGCGCTAAGTTTTCTGGGGGAACGCAGGTATCCTCAACGAAGGCAACCGGCTTTTTCGCACCTTCAACTCCACCCAATAAACCGACCGCTCGCTTGCGCATCGCCCAAACCTGAGAGACTTGCGCGCGTCCGCGTGCGATCGCATGAGCAAAGGACCGACCATTATCCGCCGCAACCTGTTCAAGGTATCGACGAAATTGATCCACGGTATCGGCCAGTTTGGCCGCATCAAAATCCGTGAACTCCACCAAATTAATTCCCTGGAGGGTTCGATCAGATGCCGGGAAATAATCAGCGACACTGTCCCAAATAAAATCATTCATTGCTAAATTCAGGACCTTGGAGTCAACGGTTTCGATCGACGTCGCCCCATGAGTCATGAGCTCTCGGGCATCAAACAACGCATCCATGAACGATTCGTACTGCACAGCAACCAAGGCCACTTCCGTTGGCAGCGGTTCTAGGTTGATTCTCGCCTCACTAATGAGCGCCAGAGTCCCTTCAGAACCGCAGAGCACAGCATTTAAATCAATCTTGCCATCATCAGTACGCACGTGTTTCAAATCGTAGCCGGTAAGGCATCGATTCAGTTTGGGGAAGCTGTCATCGATCGCCTGCTGGTTGGTGTCGTGGAGCTCACGAAGCGCCTGCCCGAGACGGTATTCAGGTGTTGAGCGCGACAACTGATCTAATTCATCATCTGACATCACGCTGGTTTCCAGTGTTTCTCCGGTCAAGAGTACCGCCTTGAGATTCAGAACATGGTCTCGTGTCTTCCCATATCTGACTGATCCTTGCCCACTTGCGTCGGTGTTGATCATTCCGCCAATCGTCGCTCGATTGGATGTGGATAGATCCGGTGCAAAAAAAAGTCCATGTTGGCGGATCTCGGCATTCAGGTGGTCTTTGACCGCCCCGCATTGAACCCGGGCCCACCGTTCTTCAACGTTGATTTCAAGGATCTGGTTCATGTGTTTACTGGTGTCGACCACAACGCCTGCACCCAGACTTTGCGCATTCGTTCCGGTCCCGCCACCGCGTGGATAGAGCGTGACCTCATGGTCATGGGCTGCACGAACGATACGACAGAGATCCTCGTGATCCTTCGGAAACACGACAACTTGTGGATACACCTGATAGATGCTGTTATCGGTGGAAAGCACTGTGCGAGTAGCATCATCACAGTGAATTTCGCCCTCGAAACCTAATGCATGAAGCTCCCGCACATAATGCTGAACGGTTTCAGAGACAGGCTCGCGATGGTCAAGACGCGGAATCATCGAACGGGGATCTCCAAGGATCGACAACTAAAGTCGAAGTGTGTCATAAAATAGCCATAGAAACTACGCAGAGGCACAGTCTTCAATGGCTTTTTGGGAAGAGAAGCAACTGCACGAGATGTCCGATTCAGAATGGGAATCGCTGTGCGATGGTTGCGGGCTATGTTGCCTACACAAGCTCGAAGACATTGAGACCTTGGAGGTGGAGTTTACCTGCGTGAAATGTCGCTACCTCGACCATCATCGATCCTGCGAAGTGTACGAGGAACGCGTCAATCTAGTTGAGGATTGCTTGAATGTTCGCGATCTCGATCCCGAGTACTATCGTTGGCTACCCGAGAGTTGCGCCTACCGACGGATTCATGAACAACGACCGCTTCCTCAGTGGCACCCGTTACGGACAGGGAACCGTGAAGTCATGGAGAAGGGTGGATATGCTGTCGGTGATTGGGCCATCTCTGATCGTTTAGCAACACCTGATGTTGATTTCATCGTTCGAATCAAAGCCAGCGACTCCTGATCTATCCGTTTGATAGAAACGATTGAATTTCCGAGATTTGCTCTTGTGTGTTGAGGAAGGGGGCGTGCCCAGTGTTGGGAATCTCGAGTCGTTCGACTCGAAGCGCGCTATGCACCATTTTATCGGCAATCTCTGCGGGTAGCACGTCAGAATCCATGCCTCGAATCACCAGCATACGACAGGTGATCGAGGCAAACATCGCCCAAGCCAGGGTCGGGTTTTGGCTGCCTCCGAATTGTTTAAGAATAGCGGGGTCGTAATGCTGGGTGAGTGATCCGTCATCCAAACGTCGTAACGAATGCACCAACAACAGATCCCATTCTTCAGAGGACAACTCGCCGAAAGGGGCATAAATTTCCTCAAAATAATCCCTTGCGTCAGATAAGTGTCGAAACAACTGTTTGTCTGAGCTGTATTGCCGAATTCGATGAATGGCGTCCTCGGGGACTTCGGGGCCAATATCATTAATCACTAATCGATCAATCAATCCACGGGTTTGCGGGCTTGACGCCATCATCATTCCAAGCACACCACCCATGCTGGTTCCGATCCAGTGTACCCGACCAGACACCTTAAACACTTTCAGCAAATCAACGGCAACTGATTGATAAAACGAAAATTGATACCGGTCAGGATCGACCCAGTCACTATAACCGCGACCCGGAGTATCAGGACAAATCACATAATAATGGGACGCGAGGCTGCGTGCGAGAGTCAAAAAATCAGACCCGTTGCGTGCAAACCCATGCCAGCAAATCACCGCTTGACTGGATGGATGCCCCAGGGTTCTGACAAATACATGGATCCCTTGAACCTGAATCAGATGCTCGCTGAACCCGCAGCCCGCGATTGGCGGGCTAACTTCAGGAATATTCGCAGAGGTAAGCGGTTGGCTCTGTAACCTCGACAGCAAACGTTTGATCTGCTGGAACATGAAACTCCTCGCCATCAGAATAGAGTAAAGGTTCTGGATCGTCGTGTCGTTGTACTACAAGAGCACCACTGATCACCACCATTCGCTCATTTTTTGATGTCGAAAATTCATACGATCCAGGTGCCATAACGCCAACTGAGCTTTCGCCATTGGAATTGTCGAAGCCAAGGGATAAGACCTGGTCATCAAAATATCGATTCAGTTGCATGAGAGGGGCCTCCACTGAATGGCGAGTCTGAATCGTCGCCATCTCTTCTATTTAACATAATAATGATTATGCGCAAATTATTCGGGGTCAACACCGATAATCGTAAATGTTCCAGCGCTGGCTCGAAGACTCAATAAGTCATGATAGGCATCGGACTCGTACCAGTCAGTCATGGCTGCTTGGGTCGGAAACCAAAATAATGCGATCTGAGAAAAATCACCCAATCCATTTTCATCATCCAGCGTCATGGGCTTTTCGGCGCGAAAACGGATCTCTCCACCGTAAGGCTCGAGCGTTGCCGGAACCTGTTCTCGGTAGGAATTGAAATCGGACAAGTTATTAATCCGAATTAATGCGATCATGCGAACCATCGTAGGGATTCCTTTTTTTCTTAATATGATGTCATCTGATTCAGCGTTTGACGCTAGCCAACATCTAACCAAGCTCGGCTCAAAAAAGCTATCTGATTTTATTGGGAACATCGGGCCAATTGTTATTCCACAGCGCTATGGTGACGATCCCCTCATGGGGCTATGTCAGATTATCGTCTCTCAACAACTCTCCAATCAGGCTGCTCGATCAATTTGGTCACGTCTCTGTGAACAATTGCCAGATCGGTCTGATCGATTGCATGCGCTCGCTCAGGATGAATCTGAACATTTAGGATTATCAAGAGCCAAACGACGCACACTCAGCAGCCTTCTCAAGCAAGATGAGTCATGGTTTGAAACACAGATTCAAGCCACTCCGGAGAATCGCTTTCAAGCCTTGACTGACCTTTGGGGAATCGGTCCATGGAGCGTCGCGATGTTCGAGTTATTTGTATTGAAAAATCCAGATGTTTGGTCAGATGGAGATTTAATTCTCAGGCGCATCAGCGAATTACTTGCCGGTGAGGCCGACACGGATCGAGCTGAGTGGATCTCAAGCGCTGCCCCTTTTCGGAGTTTTCTCGCGTTGTATTGTTGGAAACTGAACGATAGCTGATCACTCATCGATAATAAGCAATACTTCCCATTGAGATTATCGTTTGTACTTTGCAAGGTCTCATCCGTATAACATCGCTATGAACATGCAAGCTTCATCAATCTTTAATCAGATTGGATTCGACAATATTAGGGGGGACACCTTCGGCGGTGTCACTGCTGCTGTCGTAGCCCTGCCCATGGCTCTTGCCTTTGGCGTAGCCTCTGGTGCGGGCCCAGAGGCGGGGTTATATGGCGCGGTCCTCGTCGGTCTTTTTGCTGCATTATTCGGCGCAACACCCACACTCATTTCAGAACCGACAGGCCCGATGACCGTTGTCTTCACGGCAGTGCTTGCAAGCTTAATCGCAACAAATCCAGATCAAGGTCTTGCCATGGCATTTACTGTGGTGATTCTGGCTGGTGTTTTTCAGATCAGTTTCGGGATTTTTAAAATTGGTCATTTCGTCACTCTGATGCCCTACACCGTAGTCTCTGGGTTTATGAGTGGCATTGGGCTGATTTTAATTATTTTACAAATCGGCCCTCTACTTGGCTCTGCACCTCCTGCTGGCGGTGTCATAGGGACGTTAAGTGCGCTCCCGCTTCTATTGAGTTCGATTGCTTGGACTGAACTTGCCCTCGGAGCCCTGACGTTTTGCGTTCTCATTTATACACCAAAACAACTGCGGCGCTATTTGCCTCCACAGTTATTAGCACTGGTGCTCGGAACCATCGTCAGTATCTTTATTTTGAGTGGTGAAATCCGCATCATTGGTGAGATTCCTACTGGATTGCCTTCCATGCAAATGCCCGCATTTGATTGGGGTCATTGGCAAACGATCTTGGTCAATGCACTTGTTCTTGCCATGCTTGGCAGTATCGATGCCCTTCTCACTTCAGTCATTGCAGACAGCATGACGAAACAAGAATCCAATGCCAATAAAGAACTGATCGGGCAAGGAATTGGCAATATCGCCTCAGGTTTGTTCGGTGGACTTCCTGGTGCCGGAGCAACGATGGGGACTGTGGTCAACATCCAAGCCGGTGCTCAAACTGCCCTTTCTGGCTTAATTCGAGTCCTGGTTTTAATCATCGTGATTATTGGAATCGCTGATCTCACAGCCATGATTCCACTAGCTGTATTATCCGGCATCGCATTGAGTGTTGGGCTGAACATCATTGATTGGGGATTTTTGAAGCGAGCACATCGCGTCTCCCCCAAATCCGCTGCAATTATGTACGCCGTTATTGGTCTCACGGTGTTTGTTGACCTAATTATCGCTGTCTCCATCGGCGTCTTTGTCGCCAACTTACTCACGATTGACCGCTTAACCAAAGTGCAAAGCGACAGCGTTAAAGCTATTCGAGATGGTGATGAAGACGAATTAACGCGCGGTGAGCAGACAATTTTAAATGATGCGAATGGAAAGATTCTCGTCTTCTCTCTTGGTGGACCTCTATTTTTTGGCCTAGCGAAGGCCATCTCGCGTCAGCGTGCTGTTTTATCAGACCATGAAGTATTGGTCTTGGATTTTACCGATGTACCAGTCATTGGAGTCTCCTCCTCGCTCGCCATCGAGCAAATGGTGCACGATGATTTAGCTGCCGAGAAGCCTGTGTATCTGGTGGGTATGGTCGATAGCGTCCAAGAGCGGATGGGTCGTTTAGGGGTTCTCGATCATATTTCAAGCAATCATATCTTTACCGATCGTCAATCGTGTCTTGAAGATGCATCGGTCTTTCTCAAACAAAAGGCGGACACGTGAATCAACCAAAGATTTCCCTAAGAACTTATGTGTACTGTGACGCTTTGCAGCCGCAACTGGCAGCCTATATGGCAACGGTCTCTCAAGGATTTCTTCCAGTCCCCGGGGATGCATGTTTATGGGTCGAGGTGTCGCCAGGCATGGCTGTCCACCGGTTGACTGATGTCGCGCTAAAAGCCACACGCGTTCATTTAGCACAACAGGTGGTCGAACGCGCCTATGGCGCGATGGTGATCCACCAAAGAGATCAATCCGACGTCCGGGAAGCCGGTCATGCCATTCTTGGAAAAATGGGAGCAAGTCAAACTCATCGGACACTGCCAACCATCGCCTGGCAGGAAACCATTCGAGGCATGACTCCAGATCATACGGTATTGATTAACCGACAAGATCGACGCGGATCCATGATTTTGCCCGGGCAAAGTATGTTTATCCTTGAGACAGAGCCTGCCGGATATATCATTTACGCGGCGAATCAAGCAGAAAAAGCGGCTAACATTACACTAGTCGATGTGCGTGCTGTCGGTGCTTTTGGTCGCTTAACGATTGCTGGCTCAGAATCTGATGTGGATGAAGCTGCACACGCTGCCATCGATGCCATTCACCACCCAATGGGGACCTAAATGGATCGCCAGCAATTGCTTCGACAGCTCACCGCTCATCGCCCAATCGACAATCATGAAGCTGGGTTTCTCAAGAGAACCCAACAATTTGTTGCTTCAACTCCCCATTGTTTTGAGCGATCGTACTTAAACGGACACGTGACAGGCTCCGCCTGGATCGTATCACCAGACCGAACGCACGCAATTTTGCTGCATCATCAGAAACTCGACCGCTGGTTTCAGCCGGGAGGGCATGCCGATGGCGAGCCCGATATCCTTAAGGTTGCCATGACTGAAGCACAGGAAGAAACGGGGCTGTCAGCCAATCAATTGACAATCATCAGTCACAGGATTTTTGATATTGATGTTCATCGAATCCCAGCCCGCCCAGGTGAGCCCACACATGACCATTTTGATATCCGATTTTTGTTTGAGGCATCCCCGGACATTCCATTGCCGGGGAATCATGAATCCCACGCGGTTCGATGGTTTCCTCTTGACGAAGTGCAGGTTATGAATCACACCGCCTCATGCCACCGGATGGTCATCAAGACTCGTCAACTGCGTGATCACTCAGCGTTCTGAAACACCAGTGGCCATTGCTTCGCCATCGCATCACGCATTGTTTGCTCCTCAGAAATTGCAAATTCCAAGAATGACTGAGCAACCAATGACAGCGACCGCCCTTTTGGATGAACAATAAACCACTGGCGCATGATCGGAAATCCGTTGACGTCTAATAGTGCAAGTGGACCCTGAGGTCCTTCTAAAGTCATCGAGTGTAACGACAGAACAGACAGACCAAGACCTGCCAGTACGGCATGCTTAATGGCTTCGTTACTCCCCAGTTCCATTTTAATGTGTGGACGAATATTCGCTTTTTCGAAGACTTTCAACGTCGCATCTCGAATCCCAGAACCAGGCTCTCGAAGAATGAATGGGGTCTCGGCAAGTTCTTTGAGCGAAATTTGAGACCGTTGCGTCAGCGCATGGCCTTTTGGCGCAACCACCACCAAAGGATTTGGTGCAAATGGGTAAACTTCGACGTCCTCAAATTCGTGAGCGACCTGCCCCATGATGTACAAATCGTCTTCATGGCTAGACATACGCTCCAGCACGCGATCACGATTAGAAACCTTGAGTGATAGCTCAATATTAGGATATAACTCATTGAATTTCCCTAATAATTCTGGAGCAAGATACTTCGCTGTTGAGACCACTGCGAGACGGAGGCGCCCACGCTTCAACCCTTGGATTTCCGCCAAGGCAGCATCAAGATTGTTGAGTGAATCAAACATTTCACGGATCGTGGAATAGACGATCTCACCGGCCTCTGTGGGACGAACCTGGCGACCAATTTGAGTCAGTAACGGAAGTCCAAAAGCATCGGTCAGCTTTTTTGTCTGCATGGAAACAGTTGGTTGAGTCAAGAACAGTTCTTCGGCGGCTCGGGTAAAGCTCCCATTACGAACGATCGCTTCAAAAATTTGCAGCTGCCGCATGGTCGTATGCCTGACAATAAATTCAGGTATCTCGCTGGCAGCTTTAGGCCCCGTCACTAATCGTTGATCCATCCCCGATCTCTTTCCTTAAATCTGGCAAGGTGTTCGGGGTAGTGTATGTCAATCAGGCCATACACGGGAGGTTGAGTGGAATGCGTTAGATTTCACCGGCACCGCTTTAACCGTCTTTTGTGTCGTCGACGCTGATGTTTTCGTGGTTGCACGGGGCTTCCGAACCACAGGCTTTTTCGCCTTAGGCTGCGCGGCAGATGCTTGACTATTCGCCACCTTAGCTATGCTTTGCGCCAGTTTGGCACTGCTCGTTTTTTGAGTCGTCACGTTAGGCTCCTAGGATTGGATTTCATGGAATAAAGCTTCGATTTCGGACGCGGCCTCTCGGCCGGGCCGCCCAATTTGATCCACCGTAAGGCCATCTAAGATGGCATTCCGATAGGCAACCCTCCGATGGATTCGAGTATTAAATGCCTGCAGTTGTAATTGATCCAAGATTTCCTCGGCGTCTTTCGAAAGCCTCGTCCTCGATTCAACTTGGTTTAGCACGATCCGAATCGGAACTTGATCGCCTGCCAAGGTATCTGACACGGCCAAAGTCGCCCAAAGGTCAAGAGGTGAAGGCAGGACTGGGATTAAGACCACCTCTGCTTCACTGACAGCCAATCGGCTGTCTGGATGATCGATTGATGGAGGACAATCAAAAATGACGTGCGAGTGTTGTTGACACAATTGACGCACAGCACTCTTGTCACCAAGCGGCTCGACTCGAACGAGTGCGTCAGTGTCTTGTAAAGTGGCCCAGTGAGACGACGACCGTTGCGGGTCTGCGTCTATTAACACTGTGCTTCCGGTTTGCGCAAATCGCCCTGCCAAGTTAATTGCAAGCGTTGTCTTCCCGACTCCACCTTTATTACTGGCAAGTGCAATAATCACATTTAACTCTCATACCCACCAAGTGCTTCAAGGTCTGCACTCAATTGACGATGCATCTCGGATAGCACTTGGCCGTCTTCAGGCGCAATTGTGATGTTGAGATAATCACGGCCGAAGGCCATATCTGGGTAGTAGCCCAAAGCTTCCGAAATTAATGAGGCGCGATCCAAAAAATGCCGAAGTGCCTCGTAGTCAACAAAGGTGTATCGACGTTCAAGACGTTGCGGACGATCCCGCTCTTTCCACTCGCTCATGTTCACTCCAATTCGCGCCAGAAGCTGCGCGGTATGGATTGATTCCATACCGCGTCAAACCAAGGATCAACCTTGGGGAGACGGAAGCACTGGCTCCACTTCACGATGTGGGCGTGCAATGATGTGTGCCGCGACTAGCCCATCGCCAACGCGCTCGCACGCATCTGCACCCGCACGGACAGCCGCATTCACGGCGCCTGTTTCGCCACGGACCATGACCGTGACGTAACCGCCACCGACAAAGTCCCGCCCGATTAAGCGGACTTCAGCAGCTTTTGTCATCGCGTCAGCCGCTTCAATCGCTGGGACTAACCCACGTGTTTCGATCATGCCCAAGGCAATTCCATAAGATTCATTAGCCATCGTATTTCTCCGTTTATGCTGTTTTCAATCAATAATTCGATTATTTCTGAGTTAACACTGGTTCAACTTCGCGATGTGGACGAGCAATAATATGAGCGGCAACCAATCCGTCTCCAACTCGCTCGCAGGCATCTGCTCCAGCGCGAACTGCGGCATTCACAGCCCCAGTTTCACCACGCACCATGACAGTGACATACCCGCCACCCACAAAATCCCGACTGATCAGACGTACTTCAGCTGCCTTCGTCATGGCGTCAGCGGCCTCAATAGCGGGCACAAGGCCACGTGTCTCGATCATACCTAGTGCGATGCCGTAATTTTCTTCAGCCATCGTGCTCTCCTATTCCCTTTATTGTTGAGATCCAGGGCTCTGACAGTCGTCAATATCCGCTGGAGGCCACTGATCGATCACCCCACAAATGGTGAGATCGGTCAGTACGTCGTAGTCACCGGCGGCAAATCTTGCCGCTGTGCCTGTTGTCAAAAACACCCAGTCTCCGTCTTTAGCCCCAACGGGATCCGTTGCTGCCTGCGGTTTTCCAAGTGCATCCCGGACGACCCGGAATACCGTATATTTCAGTCCATCGATTCGTGATGAGCACACCAACGAACCGGTGACCTGACAAATCATCATGCTGATGCCTCGCTCGGAGGCGGCCAGTGATCAATAATCCCAACAATGGTCAGATCGCTCGGATAACCTTTACTTCCCGCCGCTTCTCGAGCGGCTGAGCTTCCTACGCAAATCACCCAGTCACCCGGTTTTGCCCCAACTGCATCAACAGCGACTTGTGAACTGGTGCCATCACGGACCACTTGTAAATGTTTGTGCTCCATCTCCGCTATTCGATTAGTGGCCACCAGTGGCCGTTCGACCTGACAAATTTTCATGAAAGGTTGTCCTCTGTCAGTGATGGGAGGTTAGATCCTAAGAATTCAGGCGCTGCACGGGTATCCAAATCGCGCGAAAGTTGCAGGTAGTGAATATCACCGGCTGCAAAATGATCTGGATAACGAGATTTCAGTGCGTCAGCGACACGACCTGCTCGCGCCACCGCTCGCTCACGAGCGCCAGCAACAGAACCGTAATAGTCGAATCGAATCACAATTGGAGTGGACAGACCGCGAGACTGGTTGAGCCCCTTAAAAATTTTAAGACCGACATCAACATCGGGCGCACCCTCTTCGATGGTCGTCAAGTATCCGAAATACATGAGGTTACGAAGTTGTATCTCATCAAACCCAACACCTATTCCAATAAAACGCTCTGCATGCCCAACATCTGGATAGCATCCGTCATGATTGGTCTTCACGTAGGCCAACTGCGCGAGATTATTTTCGATTAATTGACTGACCAGTCGCTGCATCCCTTCTGAACTATGAGACGCATAGCTCCCAACATAAGCTCGAATCTTGTCTGATGACATTCCGACACAATCTGTCGACTGAAGAGATGAGTCGATATCGATCGAGCCCTCCAAATCTGGAGTGTGCAAAACGATTGAATCAGTGGCTGTATCAATACCAATCAGTAATCCTTCCACTGCATCCGGTCGTGAAAAGCCCTGGGCAACGGCATTTTTAAAACCTAACAACGCATCACGCCCGAATTCAGCGGCCTTCCGGTCGTCCGATCCATGCGCTGCACAACCTTCCCGCTCTCCATCGATTGAGCTGAAATGATAGGCCACCACCTTTAAATACTTCGTGTTCGTTCCAGGCGCAGATTGCTGACGTTTCAATTCAACTTCAGCCCACTTGGCAACATTGTCATCAACGGCAAAGGCTGCACCGGCATAAGCTTTGCGACGCACGACCTCGGCAGGTAATCGCAGTACATAACGAATCACATGGGCTAACCGTCCATCAGCGCAGGGTGTAATGTCCATGCGGTGATAACCACAGTCAGCCAGAAATGAGACAAAATCAGCGCACTGCGGATGCGCAAGCGGATTGACGTGTTGCACACCACTCACAAATCGATAGTAAGTCGCCAACGTCAAATGCGAGACCAGTTGTTTCACATCCAACTGTCGAGTCCAGGCCTTTTGAAGAACGTCGGTCGGTGGAGTAAGATCGAGTTCATCGATGATTCTCTCAGAGGCTAGAGGGACAAAATCTTCTTCATACTGGATCGCAGCAAGCTTGCGCACACAGGGAATAATGCGGTCGAATGCATGTTTCACTTGGTGCTCATACGCTGAAAGCCGCTGGTTTTCGTGTTCCATTGAATCAGTGGCAGAGACCGCGTCAAGATATGGCAAGCCGGCGCCTGGCCTGCGTAAAGGAGCCCGTCCCTCAGGCAAACTATGCGGCATTTTTCGTGTATGTCGCTGCATGCTCATGACGTTCACTTATCCTCTTGCCCCACCTGAGTAGGTGATCAAAGCGCCATCAGAGGTATTGCCACTCGATCCTGTCACCTTACTAACCGGAACCTCACGGCTTCGGTGACCAGGCTGGCTAACGGATGTCGTCTTCGTTGACTCGGCACCACGTCGAGTCGTGTTTCGACTTTTCGATGACCGTCCCTCGGTACCTGTGACGTTCGGATTACGATCCCAGTCGTCCCCCGTAATTTTTTGACCCGCCGTTGCACCTTCACCGGTCACCAGTTCTGTTGGTGAATCCTGATCGGTTCCGTTCGGTCGAATAGCGAAGGATTCGTCGTTTACTCCAGTGACTTTGCCGCCACCTTTTCCAAATGAACCTGTAATCCCGGAGGTCACGCGCGTGTAAGGCTTGCTCGCATGTCGTTGCGTCATTACGCTAAATTGCCGATCTGGACGAGCGACAGGCTCATATCCAAAGCTGGTAGCTAAATGATCTTCACCCAGGTAAGGAGTCCCAGAAACCGGTCCGTCAGCGCCGCGGGAATCCCCTGTGACTCCAGAACCGATTGCTGGCTGTGTTCCAGTCACAGCATGTGCCGACATCCCCCTAGGACGAGCGTCACTCCCAATGTAAGGAGTCCCAGACATTTCCTCGCGAACAGCATCAGGCGTACCTGTGGTTCGATCAGACTCATCTCGGATTCCGCTAATCCGGGTACCTGAATGAATGCGACGCGCTCCATCTGTCCGCGATGGGGCTGGCCGTTGAGCACGAGATGTTCTGCGATTATCAGCATAATTATCTCCAGTCACATCAGAGCCTCGATCTTGAGTTGCTCCTGTCAGCGTGCGATGACCATCCAAAAAGTGTCCGGTTAACCGTCCTGAATCCATCAGTTGATCGCGGCGACGTGAGCGGGCATTGCTGCCTAGTTGCACATTTCGATACTGACTGCCTGACATCCGAGGGCTTCGATCGGCGTCGGTTCCAGTGATTCGACTGTGGACTGATTCACCGCCTGTGATGATAAGACCGTCTGCCGTCACATCATTTGCATATTGAGTCTCAGGTCGTAACAACTGACTGGTTGCAACTCGACCGGTAATCCGGGACTCATGATTCACCGGTCTACTGCGGTTCTCTGAGCGCGGGCAAAGCTCCTGAAAGATTTCGCCACTGAAATATTCCGCTCCCGTGATCTCTCGGCACAAACCACGATCAACGCCGGTGGTGTCCGGGTGTTGTGCTAGGGGAGTACCTGAAACACGATCACTGTCATCCAATTCAATTGGCGAAGTGTCCACTGACGGTGTCGTGGATTCTTGGGAAACACCTTGACCAACTTGGCTTCGCATTGCTCGCAATGATTGAGCACGTGTTCGACTTTCCATGGCTGGACTCTGCGAAGCAGATAATCCAGCCTTCCCGTATTTAGATAGCTGCTCGCGACGACGTTGAGCGTCTGACTTGGGCGTCTGAACCGAATGATCTGGAGCTTGAGTGCTTGGCTTGACCACATGACCATCTTGCGATGTCCTCTGGGAGCTGTGCTGCTCGACCATGGCTCGAGTACGCTCGACGACCGGCAGGTGTGCTTGCCCAGTTTGTGACATACGTTGACGGCGCTCGCGAGCTGACAAAGTCTTCATAGGCCCATCGAATTGAGTTGTCGCATGTGTCTCCGATGACGCCACCAATGACTGCTCTTCGCCGCCACTTGCCTTGCCGTGAGTCGACAGCGCGGCTCGACGTTCAAGAGCGATATCGCGGCCTGTTTTCGTAGTGGTCATAGCAAACAATTCCCGTGGTCAGTCTCGATTAACGCGCATTGCCTTCATGGACAACGAAGCATAAGCCTTGGCTCTGCGTGTAAGAGTCGTATCCGAGCAACCGAATATGATGATCAGGGTAAGCTCGTCGGCAGGCTTCGATTTCACTCATGATCGTATTGAGATCACGCTCACCGAACATCGGAAGCTTCCACATCGTCCAGTAATGATTGGCACACTGGCTGGGATGCTCATGCTCAATCGCTGGCGTCCAGCCTTGACGAATCAGGTACTCAACTTGCGCCACCACCTCGTCCGGTGTGAACTTCGGTAAAAAACCGAAGGTTTCGAGCGTCTGCGCGGTTTGAAAGTCACCAACTTCTGGTCTATTTACCATTCTATTAATCCTCTACATATCCATCTTTTCAGCAGTTTAAAGATCTAACTTATCAACCGTATCAAACTCGAATTTGATCTCTTTCCAGGTCTCAAGCGCAATCGCCAGCTCAGGACTACTCTGCGCAGCGGACATCAAAATATCGCGAGCTTCACGCTCAAGATGGCGCCCCTCATTGCGTGCTTTCACACAAGCCTCTAAAGCGACTCGATTGGCAGCAGCGCCGGCAGCATTACCCCAAGGATGTCCCTGTGTTCCACCACCAAACTGCAGAACAGAATCGTCGCCAAAAATAGTAACCAGCGCTGGCATGTGCCACACGTGAATACCGCCAGACGCCACGGCAAATACGCCTGGCATCGAGCCCCAATCTTGATCAAAAAATACGCCACGCGATCGATCTTCTGGAACGAATGACTCACGCAATTGATCGACATAACCGAGCGTTGAATTCCGGTCACCTTCGAGCTTGCCGACGACGGTCCCGGTGTGGAGATGATCACCACCTGACAACCGCAAGCATTTCGCAAGAACGCGGAAATGAATCCCGTGCTTTGGATGACGATCAATTACCGCGTGCATTGCTCGGTGAATGTGCAACAACATCCCGTTATCTCGGCACCAATTCGCCAGTCCAGTATTGGCTGTGAATCCACCGGTCAAGAAGTCATGCATGATAATCGGCTGTCCGAGCTCTTTAGCAAACTCGGCGCGCTTGTACATTTCCTCCGGCGTAGCTGCTGTCACATTGAGGTAATGACCTTTGCGTTCTCCGGTTTCTTGCTCAGCTTTTTGAATGGCTTCGGCACAGAACTCGAAGCGATCCCGCCACCGCATGAAGGGCTGTGAATTAACGTTTTCATCGTCTTTTGTGAGATCAAGGCCTCCGCGCAAACACTCATAAACCGCACGGCCATAGTTCTTTGCTGACAAGCCAAGTTTCGGCTTGATGGTCGCTCCCAGTAATGGACGACCATATTTATTCAGTCGATCACGCTCCACTTGAATACCAGCTGGCGGCCCACCACAGGTTTTGATGTAAGCAATTGGAAAGCGGATGTCCTCAAGGCGTAAATGTCGCAGCGCTTTGAATCCAAAGACGTTACCGACCAAGGATGTCAGTACGTTAACGATCGAGCCCTCTTCAAACAGATCGATTGGATAGGCGATAAACGCGTAAAAAGACTCGTCATCACCTGGCACGTCTTCAATGCGGTACGCACGACCCTTATAAAATTCGAGATCTGTTAATAACTCGGACCAAACGGTACTCCAGGTTCCAGTCGATGACTCGGCGGCCACGGCGGCAGCAACCTCCTCACGAGGCACACCTGGTTGCCCTGTGCATTTAAAACATGCTAGTAGATCGGTATCCAGCGGAACATATTCCGGGGTCCAATACATGTCACGGTATTCTTTAACGCCTGCATCATATGCTTTTGAGGCCATGTCCAACTCCTGTGCTCAACGTCCAAAAGGATCGTGTGTCGACTCCTTGTTATTGAGACTGAGGATAGGAAGCCCGTGAAAACTAATCCAATAAATGTTTTCTGGCTAATTCATCAACGATGATCTATGGATTAACTGAGAGTACTTAAAGTACCCTGAGGTCTGAACTGATACGAACGCCTTCGCGGATGAGCAAAGACCGTTTGAGAGGAATACCCCAGGCGAAGCCACCAAGTCCTCTATCGCGACGAATGATCCGATGGCATGGCACCACCACCACACAAGGGTTTTGACTACAGGCTGAAGCAACGGCACGAGTCGCTCTCATATTACCCGCACGCTTCGCCAACTCCGAATAGCTCACGACTTCACCGGGTGGAATCTGTCGCATCGCCTCCCAAACTTTGATTTGGAAGGGAGTCCCTTCAAACCTCACCGGGATTCCAAGTCCATCACGCTTGCCTTCGATGCACTGAATGACAGGTGTCAGAACGTCTGGGTCGATGGTATCACTGACTCCTTTACGGCTGACCTGCATCACGCGCAACAAGCTATCCCCGTCAAAATCCAGACGAATCGGGCCGAAGATGGACTTGATGAAAACGTGCTTCATTGTTGAGCTCCAGGCGCAAAGGTGCAAATCGCACCAGACGCACCGGATGTCGATCCGAATGCCATGGGATCTGGAGCCCGAAATGGATCAGGTGGGACGCCAAGCGTCCAGTCAATCACGACCCCCCCTAAGACACCGAGCAGTGCCACGATGATCCCGAATCGCCGAGTCATGACTGCCGACTCGTTTGTGCAAGTGACCAGAGCTGATCGCGCAATCGAACGCCCACGATACTGCCCACAAAACCTGCCAATAACCATGCCCAACCATGCAATGAGCCAGATGCAATACCGCTGAATAGCGCGCCGACATTACAGCCAAAAGCAAGCCGCGATGAAATCCCTAGTAATAAACCAAAGAGTGCCGCAACCAGATAAAACCAAACGGCAACGGACTGTCCGAACGGGCGGTCACTCGATTCTTTCCAGGCAGCCAAGGCTGCACCACCCACTAATCCGAGACTGGTGAGCGAGGTTGTATCGGTCAAAATCGAACTTTCCAGTGCCGCGATATTGATTGGGTGTGTCCAAAACGCCGCGGTAGCGGGATCCCATCCGAGCCCTTGCGCTGCTTTTGCAACCCAAAGACCTAACCCATAAACCACGCCCCAGGGTTGCCCGGCAACGAGAACATGCAAGATCGCAAGTCCCGCTAAGATGACAGCCGCAGTCAGAAGCCGTCGATTCCAAAGTGGAGCTTGGCTGTATCGAGCAGCAATGAGTCCGATGACAATGAGTCCGATGACAGTGGCTCCGACACTTCCTTGGACGCCAAACAACGCAGGCAGACTCACGGGGATATGCGGTGTTGACTCGATTGCGAATGGCACCAACAAGGTCCCTACAAAACTACCGAGGCAAAATAGCGGAAGTGCAACCAAAGCAATCGCATTCCCAGAACCTGCATTGATCAGGGTTCCGGACCCACAACCCAAGATCATCTGCATGGAAAGACCGAACACAAAGGCCGCCATGACCATGGTGATTGATACCGGTGCAATCGCCCCTAAAAATGACCCCGGCGCATAAGCAATGATGGGTTGAATCGCAATCGCTGTCAGGCCAATCGCCAGCAGTTGTGCCATCATTCCCTGGGCATTGCGATCACGAATTAACCGACGCCACGGCCCTGCAAACCCAAAGCCCATTCGCTCAAGACTGAAACCGATCAGTAGTCCAAGGCCTAACAGCAGAGAAAAACGAACGCCCGCTGAGACAGCGAGCGTTGAAAGGAGACCAACAATCAGAAGTATTCGTATCACCAAGAATTAATTCACCAAACTGCCGAACCATTTTTTCGTCTTCAAGATCGCAAACTGGACTGAAGTTGGTACATTCTCCATGGGTTTGTTCAATGCAGACCATTCAACCATCGATTCTGCATAGAGCTTGACATCCGGAACCTTCGCCACTTCGCTCAGGACAAACCAGTTGGTTGCGGCCCAATGACCGGTGTTGCAATAGGAAATCGTGCCTGGCTGATCGAGTTGTTGGTTGGTCACAATCGATTGCACTTCGCTAGCATGCTTCAACAAAGGCGTATTCTTATCGAAGAATGCCTCGAAAGCGAACTGTTCAGCGCCCGGCAAAATTCCCGGACGCGCAGCCGCGTCGTGCCAAGCCTCCCCGGCATAGAAGGCGTCGAGGCGAGCATCCAAAAGTTTCGCGGTTCCCTGCCCTGCAACTTGCTTCGCAACTTCAGTGGTATCTGCATACCAAGTTGCATTAAAGACCAGTTGAGGATTCGCAGGTTCTACCGCCGTCCACCCGGACGCCAATTCAAATCCGTCTTTTTGGTATCCCCGGAAACCGCCATTTAAGATCGCAAGAGACTCGAAACCGACGCTCTTTAATGTCCAGTACACCCGAGCGGCGGCCCCGAAATCGGTTGTGGTCACGCCGTCATGGACGATGACTACCGAGTCCAAGGTATCAATACCTCGTGACCCAAGGGATTTCGCCAGTTGTTTAAGTTCAGGAAGTTTTCCAGGGTTCGTCTTTGGTCCGCGGAATTCACCGTAAGGGATATAAACAGAGCCCGGAATGTGGCTGGCGAGGTAGGCTTTTTCATCACTGCGGATCTCAAGCACTTTGACTTGTTGAGACTCCAGCAAATCCGTGAGATGAAAACTATTAATAACCGGCTCCAGCGCTGACGCCTGAGCGGTCGATCCAAGGACGAGGGCTGCTGCCCCGAGTAACGATTTCCATACAGTCATGGTGAAGATCCTTAATGAACAATAGCGACATGCTAGCCACCTGCTGTTAGATCTCAAAAGAATATGTTTTTTTATTCTTATAACTTTTTGTTTTATCGATTACGCTGAGTTGGGCAAACATGGCGGCCGACTGAAAAGCCACGCCGGGCTAAATGCTTGGTTTTCCGTCCAGACACCCGTGCACGCCACATCTTAAAACTGGAACTTTTCATCTCACGCCGCATCAGTTCAATCACTTGGGACTCATTCAGTCCAAAACTTGCCTCAATGGCCTCAAATGGCGTTCGATCCTCCCACGCCATTTCGATCACCCGGCTGATCTCATCGGCTGTTAAGCTTTTTGACTGAGCAACCATTTCAACGTCTCTTGCGTGGAGGTCGAGAATGCGGATGCATCACCTGATTCAAAACTTGGGCGCAATGCGTTGCATTGAGCTTTACCAAGCTCAACACCCCACTGGTCGTAAGAGTTAATATTCCAGATCACACCCTGTGTGAACACTTTATGCTCATAAGCAGCAATCAAGGCGCCTAAGTGTTCAGGAGTCAGAGCATCCATCATGATCAAGGATGAGGGTCTGTTACCCGGGAAGCTACGATGTGGGGCTAAACGCGAGGCTTCTGATTCAGACTGTCCGTGTTCGATCATTTCACGATACACAGCATCCTCTGTCTTTCCAAATGCCAACGACTCAGCTTGAGCAAGGCAATTGGCATTCAATAACGCATGGGATTCAGCATCGGTATTGGTCGGATTGGCAGTTAAGATGAAGTCGACAGGACAGATGAGTGTCCCTTGGTGAAGCAATTGAAAAAATGCATGTTGACCATTGGTCCCAGGCTCGCCCCAAATCACCGGACACGTATCGTAGTTCACGGGAGCCCCCTCCCGATCCACTCGCTTGCCGTTCGACTCCATCTCCATCTGTTGTAGGTAAGCAGAAAAACGATGAAGCCGTTGTTCGTAGGGAAGAACGGCCAAGGTCTCCAGACCAAAACCATTGCGATACCAAACACCAAGTAGCGCCATCAGAACCGGAATATTGTCTTTCGCGGGCGCTGTTTGAAAGTGTTGATCCATTGCCCGAGCGCCGTCTAAGAATCGTCCAAAGATCTCGGGTCCTAGCGCTATGACAAGCGATAAACCAATGCTTGACCACACCGAGTATCGCCCACCAACCCAATCCCAGAACCCGAACATTCGAGCTTCTGAAACGCCAAATGCGGCAACAGCCTCCGTGTTCGTCGACAGCGCCGCAAAGTGATGGCTGACCGCCTGATCACCCAAAGCCTCCACAATCCATCGCTTCGCCTTCATCGCGTTATGCATCGTTTCTTGCGTTGTAAAGGTTTTCGATGCGACTAAAATCAACGTGCTAGCGGGATTTAACGACGCGAGTACATCGTGCAAATGGGCGCCATCAACATTCGAGACATAATGCGGCCTGGGTCCATCGATCAGGGGCTTCAAGGCCTCACTGACCATGAGCGGGCCTAAATCAGACCCTCCGATCCCGATATTCACCACGTCAGTCAAGGCTTCGCCGGTGAATCCCAGAATTCGCCCTTCGCGGATATCTTCAGCAAACGCATAAGCATGCCCTCTCGCCTGAAAGACGTCCGCCATCACCGATTGATCATCGATCCCATACGCATCAGTCGATTGCGCCCGCAGTGCCGCATGCAACACGGCACGATTCTCCGTGGAGTTGATCCGCTCACCAGAAAACAGCTTCGCGCGCTGACCCGAAAATTGGCACTCATCAAGTAGCCGAAGAAGCGCCTGAAGCACCGCATCGTCGATCCAATGCTTCGAATAATCCAGTCGAAGTCCAGCTCCCTCAGCAACATATCTCGAACCACGATCAGAATCGCGCTCAAAAAGTGTCCTAAGTGATTGATTCCATTGTCTTGATAGGGTTGATAGTTGGTCGTTCAAAATGGTTCTCAGTGAATAATTGGTGGCCCAGATTCTGATGAGCCATCATCCTCTTCGGCCTCTTCAAGCTCATCGTCGTAGTCTTCATCGAACATCCCGGCTTGTTCAAGATTGGCAACCAGACCTTCAGGCATCTGTTGGTTGAATTCCTCAATCAAGTCCCGAACGACGGTTTGTAGGGCTTCGACCGCAATTTGATGGTTTTCGCGGATCGCATCGTCTTCAATATCCATTTGCCCGTGCCAATATAAGCAGGCCGCCATGGCGTCATGCGCCTCGTTGGCGACTTGATCATAAAATCCTTGATGAACCCCATCTTTGGATTCAGCACGGTAGATGGTAATGCTCAAATCTGCATCTTCGCTCCAGGGCTCAAGGGTCGATTGACGCAGAATCATGCGGACCAGGTAGAGTCGCTGACGGTTTTCAAAAATACAGATTGCATCATCCAAGCGGACAGGAACTCCGTCTTCGCGTTCGGCAAGGGAAACGTAGGCTGCCATGACTGGCGCACTCAGCCAGGGAGTTTCGTCATCCTCGCCGACGAGCTGATCGGCCAAAAGACAATGCAAGCAGTCAAGGTCAGGCGATTTTAGGGCGTATTCCGCCTGGTAAATAGTCAAATCATCGGTTTGACCCGCATGACGAAAATCTTGATTGAACAAAGTCACCGCATGTTCCGTATGCGGAGCATCATCAAAGAGTTCGAGCGCTTGCAATCTTGCATCCTTCTAGACGTGACGCCATAGTCTTACAAACATTAAGACAAGAACAAAGGGCCGAGTAAAAAAAAGCCCTACTGGTGCAACAATCCAGAATACACTTGGGTGTGAAAGCAACGCGTTGCCAAACCCCGGCAAACATGGGATCAAACGAATGTTCAGATTTTTTTACGACCGAAAATGGTGGCCTTGGAGTATCGGTGGAACCCTCACCATCATTATTGCCGTCTGGTACAGCGTACAACTCGACGTTCAAATTAACGAATGGTTCGGCCGGTTCTATGACGCATTACAGCTTGCTCTGTCGAAACCCGGTGCGCTGACCATTGAAGAGTTCAACGGCTATATGTTTGAGTTCTTCAGCATTGCCGGCATCTACATCGTGGTCAATGTGATTTTCAACGGATTCCTGGTCAACCACTGGACCTTTCGGTGGCGCCGTAGCATTGCTGAGTATTATCAAGACAACTGGGAAAAAGCGCGCTTAATCGAAGGGGCCAGCCAACGTGTCCAGGAAGACACGTTAAAATTCGCACGGATTACCGAAGACTTAGGGGTCGGCCTACTGGAAACGGTCCTCATGCTCTTCGCCTTCATTCCAATTCTGTATGGCTTATCCAAGAACGTGACCGAATTGCCCATCATTGGCCCTGTCGATCATGGCCTGGTTTGGGTTGTTTTGCTGACAGCGATTGGGGGCACCGTCGTTCTGGGTTTAGTCGGCTCCAAACTTCCAGGCATCGAGTATGACATTCAAAAAAATGAGGCTGCTTACCGGAAAGAACTCGTGCTCGGTGAAGATGACGCAACCCGAGCCAAGCCGGACCAGGTGGATTTCTTGTTCGACGATGTTCGCAAAATTCATTTTAAAGCCTATCTCCACTATTTCTATTTCAACATGGCGAAGTGGCGCTACCTTCAAGGTATGGTGATTGCTCCCTATTTTGCGCTGGGACCAACCATCATCACCGGCGCGAGTACGCTCGGCGTTGTCAGTCAAACGCTTCGGGCGATGGGTAAGGTTGCGGAAAGTCTGCAATATATAATCCGCCGTCGGTTGACAATCGTCGTATTGGTTTCCGTGCACACA
>OCRN01000007.1_pt1 | contig 57036 bp, 56 predicted proteins | sample 1534761 | NCBI WGS metagenome assembly OCRN01 (sample SAMEA3275602, study PRJEB22092) | marine metagenome | biome: ENVO:01000047 "MEDITTEREAN SEA BIOME"; feature: ENVO:00002042, "SURFACE WATER"; material: ENVO:00002010, "SEA WATER" | collected 2014-06-21T10:50:00+00 | depth 0 m | reverse complement strand
CCTGTTCGGGACACCATCCCCTTGATGCCTTTACGGATGACTCAAACTGGGTCCTGTTTGATCTCAGTGAAACCAAAAAGCACCCAATGATCTCACCAAGAGAATGACCAGACCCGGGCCTTAGCTTGACATTGATCAGGAATTCAAACGGTGTCAGTGGTCAGAACGATTCATCCTCATCGACAATCCGTACGTAGCTACTCAGGCTATCTTTTTTACAATCAGGAGGCAGATCTGATGGATCAAACAAACGTCATCACATGGATTGGATTAGTCATCGGAATGATCGGAGCCATCTCGCCCGCCATATTTGGCTTACTCGCCATTTTTTGACTGCGTGCTTTCAGGATACTTTCAACGGCGACTCCAATAACCAGTTGATTGATCTCCCCCACTGACGCGGATCTGTGACGATAGGCTGGCACCAAAAACACAAATGCCCCGATCAACGGGGCATTTGCAGGCTTGCATTCTCGATTCAGTTAGAACCGGACGCCTAATAACAATCGAGCGATCAACCCTTTGCGGCCAACTTCATGACTCGACAACGTTTTTTTCCAACGTTTTTCGTTGATTTCTTGCTTGGCAATGCGCTCTAGTGAGCTCATCACACCTCGACCGACACCTACTGGAATCATGTTTTACCTCCATTTGCTCGGTATATGGAGATACCATAGACGCAATAAATGCACAGCGCAACTTTTGCACCACAAATTTTTGATTGTTTTTCAATTAGATCGCAGAGCTATGCGCATTATTTGCTACATCATACGCATCAAAACATTGCGCAATCATTCGTGTCAGTGGACGCCCATCTCTGCGAATCTCCAAACGGTCGGCACTCAATTCAACCCATTCATGGAAACGCTCTCGTACATCATCAATCAGCTCATGGATTGTCGCCAAAGACTGGTCCGGAAACTCCAGTGCGAGACTTGTCAAATCAAGCGAAAAGTCGCACAACAACATTTCAATTGCACGGGCCCGAAGCGCATCATCCCCTGAGAACACATGACCCCGAGTCGTGGCGGAAACTCCGTTGTCAATGCGCTCATAATAACCACCTATCTTTGGATCGTTTTGTGCATAGCCACCAGAAAATTTCGAAATCGATGAGGCGCCCAGTCCAATCAAGGTTGGCGCACAATCATCCGTATATCCCTGAAAGTTACGCCGCAAGCGTCCGGTATTCGCTGCAATCGCAAGGCCATCCGTTGGCTTTGCAAAATGGTCAATCCCAATCGCCTCATAGCCACCACCATGAAAAATCACTTTAGCCCGCTCAGACATCAAAAATCGAGCTCGAGTCGGAGGAAGTGCCTCTTGTGGAATCATCGTTTGACGTTTTGCCATCCAGGGAACATGTGCATAGCCATACAGTGCGACTCGATCTGGATTCAAGCCCATCAATTGCTCAATGGATCGCTCAAGACTCTCTTCAGTCTGATAGGGTAAACCATACAAAATATCAGCATTCAGACTGGTAACACCGCGTATCCGACACTTTGCAATACAAGCTTCGGTTACCTCGAAAGATTGCTCCCGACCAATCGCCTGTTGGATCTTTGGATCGAAATCCTGAACACCGATAGAAACACGGTTCATTCCATGATTCACCAACACGTCTAAACGTTCACAATCGATTTCGTTCGGATCGATTTCAACAGAAAACTCACGTTCTTTCTGCAGCTCAAAATTTTCACCAATCGCGCTCAATAAAGAATCAAGCTGTTGGGGAACCAAGAGCGTCGGGGTGCCGCCCCCCAAATGAATACGACCGACTTGAACTCCCTCCGGCAGATATTGAGCGACGAGACGCATCTCTTGTTGGAGCGCCGATAGATAGCGTTGTAGACGACTGTCGTCACCGAGACCTTGTGTCCGACACGCGCAAAACCAGCATAAGCGCCGACAAAATGGGATATGAAAATACAGCGAGATCGATGTCGCAGGATCCAATGCTGATAACCAATCAGACATGACATCTGCTTGCATGGCATTCGAAAAATGTGTGGCTGTGGGATAACTGGTGTACCGTGGCACATTGAGATCAAAGAGACCCGAAGATTCCAATCGAGAGAGGTTCATCATCAATCAAGCATGCAAAATATCTCCTGTCTGCGCATTGAGCTGCATCAAGAGACGATTGATCAGAAACCTTATAGTGCGCATAAATTGCGCCCAATTGTCATGAAACCTTCACGAAATCAGATTGATAACCCCTGATAATACGGGCGCGAATTAAAGGACTCGACGTAATCATATGAAACCAAGCGAATTCAAAGCCTGGAGAAAAGACTGCAAGTTGACTCAGGAGCAGGCAGCCAAAAAACTGGGTTTAAAAAAACGCACGATTCAATACTATGAAAAAGGCAAACGCGACGGGAAAGAATTTAAGATCCCAAAGACCACTGAGCTAGCGTGTTACGCTGTGTCAGTCGGGATTGAACACTACTTCGGACCGGTCTCTCTCAATACCGAAGATTGATCACCTCACAGCCGAATCACATTCACTAATTGCTTCGGCTTCACGCCCAGCCATCGACGAACCAAAGTGCCGACCTCACGCTGAAGTTCGTTTCTCAGCGCATCGTCAGACTGCAGTGTTCGTGAATTCAATTCAGACAACAACTCTTCCACCGCATATTGAAGATCACTCTGCAAAGATTCGGGATCTATCTCACCGGCTGGGACGCCCACAAATTGGATTTGAGGCTCAGTCACTAACCGGGCCTTTTGATCGAGCACCACAGTTAATGTCATCAAACCACCGTCTGCGAGCGCTCGACGCTCAGTGAGCGCACGGTGATTCAGCGGGACCAAACTCGAGCCCGACAATCCCAAGCGGCCAGTAGCGACCTTTGCAATCATGGTGGCTCCAGACGCGGCTAGGTGCAATACGTCACCATTCACCACTCGAGCAGAGCCAATGCCTAATTCTGATGCTAATTCAGCATGTGCCGCCATATGTCGTTCCTCTCCATGTACCGGAATCACATGCTTGGGTCGCAATGCCCGATACATCCATCGAAGTTCATCTCGACAAGGATGACCTGACACATGAATCGGTGCTTCCTTTTCAGTCACGACATGGACTTTCTTCTGCGATAGCAAATCGTAAAGGCGATCGAGCTTTTTCTCGTTACCAGGAATCACCTTTGATGAGAAAACAACGGTATCGTCAGGTTCAAGCAATAGGTCTTGATGTTCACCTTTTGCCAAGCGCGCCATGGCTGCTCGCGGTTCACCCTGAGACCCCGTCGCTAAAATCAATTGTTCCGACCGCGGCAAATAATCCAGATCTTCGGTTGGAACTAATTCCGGAAAATTTTTCAAATATCCCGTCGATTTCGCGGTTTGTAGATAATTAAACAGGCTCCGCCCTAAGACAGTCACTCGCCGCCCTGTTTCATGTGCGACATCACCAAGACTCGCCAACCGCGCGGTGTTGGATGAAAAACAGGTCACAGCAACCCGATTGGGCTGTTTTGCAATGACTTCGAGTAACGCCTTATGGCATTCCGCTTCCGAACCTGACCAGCCTTCCACCGTCGCATTCGTGGAATCGCCAACCACAAATTCGACACCAGATTCGCCAAGCGCAAGTAGCCGCCGATCATCGTAATGATCGCCTTGAAGTGGATGGGGATCGAGCTTCCAGTCTCCTGTATGAAAAACACATCGCCCCGCCGTTTGAATGACTAACGCATTCGGCTCTGGAATTGAATGCGTCAACGTCACCCACTCCAGATCAAAACATCCAAGTTGCAAGTGTGATCCAGGGAGCACTTCGTGCAGGGGAACTTGGTCGAGCAAGCCTGCCTCGCCCAATTTACGCCTCGCCACTGATGCGGTAAATGGCGTGCAATACACAGGCGCTTTCAGCTGGTTCCACAAATAATGAAGCGCACCCACATGATCTTCGTGCGCATGAGTGATCACAATTCCAACAATTTGCTCACGCACCGAGCGTAACGCTGAGACATCGGGGCAGATCACATCAATCCCAGGCGGCGTGGAATCGTCACCAAAGGTGATCCCGACGTCCACCAGCAAAAATTGACCATCACACTGATACACATTGAGATTCATCCCGATCTCGCCAGAACCTCCGAGCGGAACGAAATATAACTCTCCATCAACAAATGGAACTTGAGAAAGATTGGAAACCGGCTTCACAATACTGTATATATATCCAGTCAAAGATTAGAGGCAAACCACATGGTAACGATCTTACTGCCGCAAACCAAACACTCATCTCCGCTATTGGCGAGCATGAACGATGGACTGATGATGGAGCCATTCCAGAACATTACAATCGTCGGCTGGGTGTCTTGTGGTCATCCAATAGATATGTTTACGCAACAAGAAACAATCGATGTCCCTTCGAGATTGGTGCGAAAAAACACCTACGCACTGCGCGTTCGCGGAGACTCGATGAAGGATGCGAACATTCTCGATGGCGATGTCGTGGTCATCGAACAGTCTCAAATGGCTGAAAATGGTGAAAAAGTCGTGGTACGAATCAATCAGCATGAAGTCACACTGAAGACCTTGAGACTTGATCAAGACGGCGTCAAATTGATTCCAGCGAACAGTACGATGAGTCCCATTATACTGAATAACGCAGACGTCGAGGTCCTCGGTATTGTCAGAGGCGTCATCCGAGACCGCGTTTAATCAGACAACAAATCTAAATAATCGACGGTCACAGGCTTCCCATCACCTCGATCAGACAAGCGGTCGACAATCGCTGTTGCTTGCGACAGATCATGCTCGACTGTGTAAAACGACGGACTCGCAAGACACCGTAAGCCGGCGCCACGCGCTGCTAAAACACCAGCTCTAGCATCTTCAATGGCAATCGCTTCCTCTGGTTTTAACCCCAGTTTCGCCAGGGCCACTTCATACACCTGAGGACTCGGCTTTTTCTCAGGCACCGTCACTCCTCCGACGATAGCCTCGAATTGACTGAGTTTCAAAGCGCCGCCAACAGCTTGATCCAAGGCTTCAACATTCGCTTCAGTCGTTGTGGTGGCAATCGCCAATCGAATCGAACGCGATAGACACTCATCAATTAACCGCTCAACACCAGGACGGAGTTCAACGCTTTGGGGCAATAATTCGGCATAACGGGTGGTTTTCAACCGATGCAAGGACGCGATGTCTTCATCACTGATCCCAGTAATACCCTCTGAGCGGGTGAAGTGCCGGATCCGCTCCTTACCGCCGGTGACTTTTAACAACTCACGATAGAGTTCCGGTGACCAATACCAACCCAAACCGGATTGCTCAAAAACCACATTAAAGGCCTCGCGATGCACTTCTTCGGTCTCGGCAAGCGTTCCATCAACATCGAAGATTACGGCTTTCAACATCGTCAAGCTGCCAGTTGTTCAAGCGCTGTAAATAAGTGATCGAAGCTATCGATCACCACATCGGCACCCAACAGCTCGGGCGCTGTATTGGTGTATCCACCGCGAACCAGGATGCAAGGCATGTGTGCATTCCGAGCGGCTTTCACATCGGCAATCGAATCTCCGATCAGAACTGCGCGACGATCCCCAGTTCCGATTCGCTCAGCACACAACAGCAACGGTTCTGGATCGGGCTTCAGCGCCCGTCCAGGCATGGCCCCGACAAAGTCCGTAAAAAATGGTCTCAACTGCAATTCAGTCAAAATGGTCTCTGCAACAGGCTCTGATTTGTTGGTGCAAACGCCCATAGCAAAGGCTGCTCCTTTTGCAGTAATCAAGGTTTCCCGAACGGCAATCATGGGTTTGGTTTTGACTGCAGGAGCCGACATGTACCGTTTTTTAAAGGCGTCATAAAATACCTCGAGGATCTCTTCAGGACCACCGGTCGCTTCCAGTGCGCGTTCACAGAGTTTCGGCATTCCGTCACCGATAAATGCCTGAGTCTCTTCCATGGAAATACGCCTTAGGCCATGACTTGATAACACAGTGTTCACAGCAGCCTGTAAATCAGGGGCCGAATCAATCAACGTACCATCGAGGTCAAACACTAATGAAAACTCAGTCGCTAGATCACGATAATTGGTCATCACAAGTCCTTCACTGAATCCCGAATTGCTTGAATGTTCTGTCGATAGGAGTCAACTGTCCCACCTTTAAAGACTGCTGAGCCAGCAACCAACGCAGTGGCACCAGCTTTCACGACAGCCGGCGCTGTGTCCGGAGTAATCCCGCCATCCACCTCAATATCGACATCTCGACCACCCAACATGTCTCGAATGCGCGCAATCTTCTCGATCACCGTTGGAATAAACGATTGCCCACCAAAACCCGGATTCACACTCATCACAAGAACCAAATCCAGCCGATCTAAGACGTATCGAAGACAGTCTTCAGACGTATGCGGATTCAACGAAACTCCGGCCCGACAGCCAAGTTCTCGAATTTGGGCCAGCGTCCGGTCCAAATGATCACAGACCTCCGCATGGACTGTGATGATGTCTGCACCGGCTTTTTGATAAGTCTCTAACAATCGATCTGGATTACTCACCATCAAATGTGCGTCAAAGGGCTTTGCACTCGCTTGACGGACCGATTGGATGATCGGTGGACCAAAGGTAAGATTCGGCACGAAATGGCCATCCATCACATCCAAATGAATCCAGTCACAACCGGCTTGATCAACCGCTCGAATCTCATCGGCAAGCTTCCCGAAATCAGAAGCCAGCACCGATGGTGCTATTTTGATATCAGCCATGTTCATTCCTTGTGTTAGGGGTCTAGAGCTTACCTGAAGCATACATAGCTGCCATCTCGCTCAAACCAATCGGTTTGATTTTCGACGCATTTCCGGCGCAACCAAAGCGCTCAAATCGATCAGCAACGAGCGCTTCCATCGCATCCATTGCCGGAATTAAAAATTTCCTTGGGTCGAACTCAGCCAAGTTTTCGCTGGCCACTCGCCGAAAAGCGGCGGTCATTGCCAAACGACAGTCTGTATCAATGTTGACCTTGCGCACTCCACAACGGATCCCCCGCTCGATTTCTTCGACCGGGACGCCATAGGTTTGCGGAATGTCTCCGCCAAATTCATTGAAAAGCTCCTGCAATTCCTGAGGAACAGAACTGGAACCATGCATCACCAAGTGTGTGTTCGGCAGTTTCTTGTTGATCGCTTCGACCACGTGCATGGCGAGGATTTCACCATCAGGCTTCCTTGAGAACTTATAAGCACCATGACTGGTTCCCATAGCGATGGCTAAGGCGTCGACCCCTGTTTGACGGACAAAGTCGACGGCTTGATCGGGATCGGTCAGTAACTCATCTTCAGACAATTTGCCTTCAAATCCATGTCCGTCCTCTTTTTCACCTTCGCCAGTTTCCAGCGACCCCAACACTCCAAGCTCACCCTCAACTGACGCCCCAACGGCATGAGCCATGTCAGTGACCCGTTTGGTGATGTCGACATTGTAGTCATAAGACGCTGGCGTCTTTGCATCCGCTTCAAGTGATCCATCCATCATCACAGAGGTGAACCCGTGTTGAATCGCAGTCAGGCAGGTTGCTTCATTGTTACCGTGGTCTTGATGTAAAACGACCGGAATATCGGGAAACATTTCAGCCAGAGCGGTGACCATCGCTCGTAACATTGGATCCCCAGCGTAGGTGCGGGCACCGCGAGAGGCTTGTAAAATCACCGGCGCATCGAGCTTAGCGGCAGCCTTCATAATCGCCAAACCCTGCTCCATGTTGTTGATGTTAAACGCAGGAACGCCATAGCCTCGCTCTGCTGCGTGATCCAGTAATTGCCTTAGTGAAATCAGTGCCATTGTTGTCTCTCCCTGCTTATGCTCGTTCGATGAGACGATGTGCTGTCTCACAAATTCTTTCTTTGGTGATACCGAAGTGTTGATACAGCTCTGGAGCAGGGCCTGATGCTCCAAAATCATGCATACCAATAAACACGTCTTGTGTTCTCAAGTATCGATCCCAACCAAATCCAATCAACGCCTCAATGGCAATGCGAGGTGCCGATCCAAGGACTGACTGACGGTATTGATCAGACTGCTGATCAAATAATTCCCAACAAGGCATCGACACAACGGCCACATTGTATCCTTGGTCTTTCAGGACATCAGCCGCATCGAGGGCGATCGCCACTTCTGAACCTGTCGCCATCACAGTGATGTCACGAGCACCACGAACATTACGCAAGATGTAACCACCTTTCTGCGTCAAGTTTTCGTTGGTTCGTTCGGTCCGAACAGTCGGTAATCCTTGCCGTGACAAAGCCATGACCGACGGTGTCTCCGATGACTCAAGCGCTATTTCCCAAGCCTCAGCCGTTTCCACTGCATCACAAGGCCGATACACATTCATATTCGGCGTCGCCCTGAGCATCGCCAGATGCTCAATCGGTTGATGGGTCGGTCCGTCTTCGCCAAGACCGATAGAGTCGTGGGTCAACACATAAATGACTCGTTGCTTCATCAGCGCTGATAAGCGCATCGAACCGCGCATGTAATCACTAAAGACGAGGAAAGTTCCTCCGTAAGGGATCATCCCACCATGTAGCGCCATCCCGTTCATCACGGCACCCATCGCATGTTCACGAATCCCGTAATGGACATAATTGCCACGATAATTTCCCGGTGTGATGGAACGCATCTGTGACGTTTTGGTGAGATTTGATCCTGTTAAATCAGCAGATCCACCGACCATTGTTGGAACCGCAGCATTGATCACCTCCAGCGCCATTTGTGATGCTTGTCGGCTCGCAACCTTCGGTAATTCCGCTTTCAATTGCTTTTTATATCGGCGCATTCGAGTCGCCAGCGCTTTGGGCAGTTCACCAGACATGGCCCGCTCAAAGCGTGATTTCTTGACACTTGAATCCAGACGAGACTGCCAGTGAGTCCGCATGTCGAGTCCTCGTGTCGCAATCTCTTGCCACAGTGACCGAATGTCTGAAGGAATTTCAAAGGGTGGGTGATCCCACCCCAACGCTGTTCGTGTGGCTTGAATTTCGTCATCACCCAAGGGTGCACCATGGGTTTTGTGGCTACCAGCCAGTGTTGGCGCTCCAAAACCGATCACTGTCTTACAGGCGATTAATGAGGGTTTTCTGGACTTTTTAGCCACATCAATCGCGGCGCTCACGGCGTCACTATCATGACCATCAACCCGAGTCACCTGCCATCCCGCAGCCTTGAAACGGGCCAGTTGGTTTGTCGATGTCGCAATGTCAGTGTTGCCATCAATGGAGATGTCATTGTCATCCCACAGCACAATCAGACGACCCAACTTCAAATGGCCCGCCATATCGATCGCTTCATGGCTAATACCTTCCATCAAACAGCCATCGCCGGCAATCACGTAGGTGTAGTGATCAACCAGGGCACGACCAAATTGGGACGCTAAACGTCGCTCGGCGAGCGCCATGCCAACAGCAGTAGTAATCCCTTGCCCTAACGGGCCTGTGGTGGTCTCGATGCCATCTGCATGCCCGTACTCTGGATGTCCTGCCGTTCGAGCACCCAGTTGCCTGAACTGCTTCAGTTGCCCGGCATCCATATCTTTGTAGCCAAGTAGGTGGTTCAAGGCATAGTGCAGCATCGAACCGTGGCCTGCCGATAAAATAAATCGATCTCGATCTGGCCATGTTGGGCACGTTGGATCGACATGGATGTGATCTGCGAAAAGCGCGACCGCGGCATCAGCCATCCCCATCGGCATCCCGGGATGCCCTGAGTTAGCGGCCTGAACACCGTCCATTGCAAGGAAACGAATCGCGTCAGCCATCCGTTGACGTTGAGAGCGTTGCATCATGGTTCTCCTTAACCTCGTAGGCGACGCGATTCAGAGGCAAGCTTCCAAATCATTGGTGTCAGAATTAATTGCAGAGCCAATGCCATTTTCCCGCCGGGAATCACAATGGAATTGGGACGTGACATAAAGCTGTCGTGGATCATCGACAAGAGGTAAGGGAAATCAATGCCGCGAGGATTCGCAAACCGAATGACGACCATCGACTCGTCCGCTGTTGGAATCCATCGAGCGATAAAGGGATTTGAGGTGTCAACGATTGGCACCCGCTGGAAGTTGATATCGGTAATCGCAAACTGTGGACAAATGTAGTGCACATAATCGTGCATCCGCCTGAGAATCGTGTCGGTCACCGCCTCAGTCGAATAGCCCCGCTTTGCTTTGTCTCGGTGCAATTTCTGAATCCATTCCAGATTCATGACGGGCACAACACCGACTTTAAGATCGGCATACTGCGCGATGTTGACCTTGTCTGTCGTCACAGCACCATGCAAGCCTTCATAGAATAACAAGTCGGTATCGTCGTCGAACGATCGCCAGTCAGTGAAGGTTCCGGGAGGACAACCCCATTGCTCCGCTTCCTCGTCGTCATGGACATAGGTCCGGGTCCGTCCATTGCCCGTTTCACCATAGGTTTTAAACACTTCTTCCAGCAATTCAAATTCGTTCGCTTCCGCACCAAAGTGTGAAAAGTGATTCGCGGGATTGCCCTGAGCTTCGGCCATCCGTTTTTTCATTTCAGCGCGATCAAACCGATGAAAGGCATCCCCCTCGATGAACGCCGCAGAGACTTTCTCTCGGAAAAAGATTTGCGCGAAGGTGTCGCGAACGGTACTCGTGCCCGCTCCTGAGGAGCCAGTAATTGAGATAATGGGATGTTTCTGTGACATAGCGATGCCTCCGTTTATGAGCGGAATAAGTTGCGATGTGAAAAGAGTGGAGATTGGTCAAGACCCTGACGTGTCTCAGCCTCATAACTTCCGACCCAACGAACTTCTGTTTTCGAACCGAAAATCAACGCTGTTCGCTCATGAATTTCTGTTGGTGTTTTCTCCAAAATTCGAGTGACTCCATCGGTTGCCGCGCCACCGGCTTGCTCAACCAAAAATGCCACGGGGTTTGCTTCATAAATCAAACGCAACCGACCATTGTCGTATTTCGGCCGACGATCACCGGGGTACAGAAAAACGCCTCCACGATTAAAAATGCGACCCGCGTCCGCAACCAACGAGCCAATCCATCGCATATTAAAGTTCCGTTCACGCGGACCTTCATCGCCCAGCAATAAATCGCTAATGTAGCGCTGGATTGGCGTAAACCATTGACGGGCATTGGAGGCATTAATGGCATATTCGGAGGTTTCTTCAGCGATCTCAATCCGTTCTTCGATCAACATAAAGAGTCCAGATGTTGGATCCATTCGATACAGGTCTGTGCCTTCACCAAGAGTCAAATACAGGGTGGTCTGTGGGCCATACACGAAAAATGCTGCTGCTAATTGTTGATCACCAGATTGCATGGCCGATTGCTGCAAATCGCCACCGGGATTGGGAAGTACTGAAATGATGGTGCCGATGGACACATTCACATCAATATTTGAGGAACCATCCAAAGGATCGATTGCGATGACGAGCGGTGCGTGCTCATCAAGAATCACCGCGTGATCCTGTTCTTCACTGCAGTAGGCGGCGACCACGCCGGACTGCTTCGCCGCGTCCAAAAACGCATCGTCAGCCATCACATCCAATGCTTTTTGCGCATCGCCATCGGCGTTTTGGTCTCCAATGGTGCTGCCTAAATCGCCGCCAGCTGCGATAATTCGACTGACTTCCTTAGCCTTGGCCGCGAGTGCGGTAAACAGTTCCATTAATGCGGCTCGCTGTGGCTGCTCCGCTTTCAGTAACTGTAATCGTTCATCGAGTGCGATCATATGTATATTCCATTTAGTTATATTGTTATTCCTTGACCAAATTCTGTTGTACAGACACTAATTACCTAGTACAAACAATAAAAACTGAATTGAATATTTAGGAATTCCAAATAATGAGGTTGAAGAATGTCACTCTAGTACAACTCAGGACCTTTTTGTCACTTGTTCGAAACGAAAGTTTTACAAAAGCAGGTCAAGATCTCGCGGTTTCACCAGCCACTGTGACGTCACAAATCAAACAGCTTGAAGATGCCTTAGAAACACGCCTGTTATTTCGCACCACACGGTCGGTCAAGCTAACAGATGCTGGCGCTGTCCTCGCACGACAGGCAACCAAGATCTTGCATTTAATCGAAGCCATCCCCGAACGGCTCGGAGCGGTTGCAAACCTCGAGCGTGGGGAGGTCTCTGTTGGCATCATCGGCACTGCAGGCTATGTGATGCCAAAAGTCCTCGCGAGCTATCAACGCGAGCATCCGGGGATCCACCTAGACTTAATGATGGGCAATCGCAACACCATTTGGGATGCCATTCTTGAGGGAAATATTGATATTGGTATTATGGGAACACCACCTGAGGACACCAATATCCAAAGTGAAGTGATTGGCACACATCGCCTGATCTTCGTGGCACATCCCAATCACCCCTTGTGCCAACTCGATCGAGAACTGACTCCTAAAGAACTCATCAAACATCAACTGATTGCGCGCGAGGTCGGATCGGGCACACGATTGGCGATGGCCGCGTATTTTGGCGCGCTGTTTCACCAAGCCACCCGCCCCCCAATTGTTCTGGATACCAACGAAGGCATCAAACAGTCGATTTTGGCGGGAATGGGGATTTCGTTATTATCAGATGCGACCTGCGAACTCGAACTGAACCATGGCCTGTTAAAGACCCTGCCGGTCGAGGGTACTCCGCTCGATCGTCAGTGGTATGCAGTTCGACTAGCCAACCTCGAACGCAATCCAGCTGAGCAAAGCCTGTTACGATTTCTAGCGATGCAAGCCGAGCGCTAGGCCTCTTCGCGGTATTGGTGGTGCACGAGAGTTTCAAGGCTGACGTAATCCAAAATCTTCTCGTGGGTTCGATCAAGAACCACAGGCGCGATCACTCCCGCACGCACAGCTTCTACCCAGCGAAGGGCGCAAACACACCACCGGTCTCCGGGTTTAAGCCCTGGGAACTGATACTCGGGCCGCGGGGTCATCAGATCATTTCCCTGGACCATCGAAAACTCGAGGAATTCAGCGGTAACGACAGCACAGACCACGTGACTACCTCGGTCCGATGCGTCGGTCTGACAACAACCATTTCTGAAATAGCCGGTCAGCGGATCCAATGAACAGGGCTTTAAAGCCTCGCCTAGGACATTCAGTTGTGTAGTCTTTCCCATAGAGGGGTAGTTGGGGAGTGTTTCGACAAAAAAAAGCCCCGTCGTTGAACCGGGGCTCTTTCGAGTCGCTCAGACTAACTAATCTGAGTGAGCAACTGATCCAGACTGGCTTTGGCATCGCCATAGAACATCCGCGTGTTGTCTTTATAGAACAACGGATTCTCGATCCCAGAATATCCAGTGCCTTGGCCACGCTTCGACACAATGACCTGCTTGGCATTCCAAACTTCGAGAACAGGCATGCCAGCAATCGGTGAATTCGGGTCCTCTTGTGCAGCAGGATTCACAATATCATTCGATCCAATGATGATCACAACATCTGTGGATGCAAAATCCTCATTAATCTCATCCATCTCAAGCACGATGTCATAAGGGACTTTTGCCTCAGCAAGGAGAACGTTCATGTGCCCAGGCAATCGGCCAGCAACCGGGTGAATCGCAAAACGCACCTCTTTACCCTTTGCGCGAAGCCTGCGCGTCAGCTCACTGACCGACTGTTGCGCTTGTGCGACAGCCATCCCATATCCTGGAACGATAATCACACTATCCGCATCATCTAATGCACTGGCGACACCATCGACGTCGATGGCAACTTGCTCACCCTCAATTTCCATCGCTGGACCAGTTGCATCACCCCATCCGCCAAGAATCACCGATAAGAAATGTCGGTTCATGGCCTTACACATAATGTACGAGAGGATGGCTCCAGATGAACCCACGAGCGCACCGGTCACAATCAACAGATCATTACCCAACAAGAAACCAGTCGCTGCTGCTGCCCATCCTGAGTAGGAGTTCAGCATCGAGACCACAACCGGCATATCCGCACCGCCGATCGCCATCACCAAATGTGCACCGAGTAACAACGCCAGAAGGGTCATCACGTAAAGCGTCCATGAACCGGCGTGATTCATGTACATCAACATCAGTACCAAAGAACCACCAACCATCACCAAATTCCACAGATGGCGACCCGGCAGAATGAGTGCTTTACCGCCAATCTTCCCAGCGAGCTTTCCGTAGGCGATGATCGAGCCGGTAAAAGTCACCGCACCGATAAAGACGCCCAAGAAGATCTCCACTTCATGGATAATCCGCGCGGCTTCGGATGCAAAGTCATGCACTGACAGATCGGAATTGATTCCGATGAACACCGCTGCCAAACCCACAAACGAATGCAAAGCAGCAACCAGTTGCGGCATCCCAGTCATTTCAACTCGCATTGCGACGACGGCGCCGATGACGGCACCAATCACAATGGCTCCAATCAGCATGGAGCTCATCGAGACCTCGGATCCAGCGACCGTCGCAAGGACAGCGATGGCCATACCAATGATGCCAAACCAAACGGCACGCTTGGCCTTTTCCTGATTCGACAGGCCACCGAGCGCCAAGATAAATAAGACTGTTGCCGAAAGATAAGCGGCTGTTTGAAGTCCAATTGTCATTTCATGTCCCTCCGCTTATGACTTTTTAAACATCTGGAGCATACGGCGCGTCACCATAAAGCCCCCGACTATGTTGATGGTCGCGATCAGAACAGAAATTCCTGCAAGGATTGCTACGATGGGAATGCTAGAGTCCACTTGCAGTATCGCGCCGACGATAATAATTCCGGAGATGGCGTTGGTGATCGCCATCAAGGGCGTATGCAAGGAATGAGCGACTCCCCAGATCACCTGGAATCCAACAAACACCGCAAGCACAAAAACGATAAAGTGTTGCATAAACTCTGTTGGCGCATAAAGGCCAATCAAAGCCATCAATGCCGCACCAATCACCAACAATTGTGTCTGCTGACGACCTGCTTTTGCCATGGCTTGCGCTTCTTCAGCGGCTTTCTCTTCTGGAGTTTTCTCAGGCTGTTTCGGCGTCGCCTTCGAAGCAATCGCCTGAACTTTGAGCGGAGGTGGCGGGAAAGTAATCTCGCCTTCAAAAGTCACAGTCGACGACCGAATCACGTCGTCTTCCATGTTGTGAACCAATTGACCGTCCTTCTCAGGAGTCAGATCGGTCATCATATGACGCACGTTGGTTGCGTAAAGCGTTGACGCCTGCGCAGCCATCCGGCTTGGGAAATCCGTGTAACCAATAATGGTCACACCGTTATCCGTGACGACTTTTTGGTCCGCCACAGTCAACTTACAGTTGCCGCCTTTTTCCGCCGCTAAATCCACAATGACTGATCCAGGCTTCATCGCCTCGACCATGTCTTGAGTCCACAACTCCGGCGCTTCGCGGTTCGGAATCAAGGCAGTGGTAATGACAATGTCAATCTCAGGCGCCTGCTCTAAGAACAAAGCTAATTGCTTTTCTCGGAATTCTGGGCTTGAAGGTGCGGCATAACCGCCTGTCGCTGCCCCATCTTGAGCATCTTCAAAATCCAAAAACAGGAATTCAGCACCCATGGATTCGATTTGCTCGGCCACCTCAGGTCGCACGTCGAACGCCCGAACAATCGCACCAAGCGACTGCGCTGTGCCAATCGCCGCCAAACCAGCGACCCCAGCACCAATGACCAAGACTTTCGCAGGCGGTACTTTACCCGCGGCCGTCACTTGGCCTGTAAAGAATCGCCCAAAGTGATTGCCCGCTTCGATCACTGCTCGGTATCCGGCAATATTCGCCATCGACGACAGTGCATCCATCTTCTGCGCTCTCGAGATTCGCGGCACCATTTCCATGGCAATGACATTGGCTTGCCGCGATTTGGCGAGCTCAAGAAGCGTCTCGTTACCGGCTGGGTTGAAGAATCCGACCAGGGTTTGGCCCTTGCTCAAACGGCTCACTTCATCTTCGAGCGGTGGGCGAACTTTGGCAATCACGTCGACTGACTGAAAAAGCGCTTCAGCAGAGTCAACGACCGTGACACCGGCAGCCTGATAATCTGCATCTGAAAAACGAGCTTCTAGACCTGCTCCACTTTCAATAAAGCACTCATAGCCCAGTTTCTGTAACTGTATTGCGGAATCAGGCGTCATGGCGACGCGTGCTTCTCCCGGCATTACTTCTTTTGGGGATCCGATTCGCATCGACCAACTCCCTGTTATATTCGTCCGTTAAAGAATTGAATGTTATATCATTAGAACTAGATGTTATAAAAGTTCTTTAGACTATAAACCACAAAGCATCGCATATCTCGACCCAAGGCAAAAGCTTAACAACCCTCATCCATGGATGATTCTCATCGCTGGATCATCCACTGCAGTTCATCTCTTTCAATGATTTGCTAATTGCTCCTAGACGACTGACGAGCAAATCCATCAGTCGCGCTATTGAAACATGTCAGGCTGCGTTGCCTCGAGGTGCTGATACAGGGTCTGGAAATGAAGCCAACCAATGTAATCACTGCCAACGTGCTCACGACTGTAAGACGCCGTTTGATCATCTAAAAGCTGCGGCTTCACTCCAGTGGATTCGATGAGGATTTGCTGCTTACAACAGCGCTCCAAGGCGATAAACCAAAACGCCGCGTCGTCAATACTGTGCTGACTCGTGGTCAACAACCCGTGATTTTGATGCAAGATGCCGCGGTGCTGACCCATTGCTTTTGCGACGCTCAATCCACTGTCTTGTTCAACAGCCACGGCACCACTCGATGCTCCCACAACGACGTGACTTTGATAAAACGCAGCAGCATCCTGACTGATCATATCGAGCGGTCGTCCAGTTGAGCACCAGGCAGTTCCATACACCGTGTGTGCATGACACATCGCCAACACTTCAGGGTATTCTTCATGCACCGCTGCATGGAGAACAAATCCAGCTCGATTAATGGCGTAATCACCCTCAACGACCCGACCGTGATGATCAGCCAAGATCAAATTTGACAATCGAACCTGTGAAAAATGGACGCACATTGGATTGGTCCAATAGAGTTCTGGAAACTCAGGATCACGAATCGTGAGATGTCCTGCAAAGCCATAGTCAAAGCCATGCAAATCAAACGCTCGACAGGCCGCAACCAAGTGCTTTTTTCGATACTCACGCTCTTCTGCAAAACTCTCAAAGTTAGGAATCTCTGGAAACACCAGACCGCTTTGGTCTGGTTGATATAATGATATTTTTTCAGCCTTAGCGTGCGTCTTAGACATCTTTTTCTCCGAATATTTTCATTATCTGTCCAACCGAGACTATACGAGAGTTTTCGATGGTTGGAATCAAACGGATAAGGCTTAGCTGCCACTCATCGAACCGGAGCGTCCAGCCACAGCGCGTCAATCTCAGCCAAGGCTTCCGCATCAAACCGATCCACACATTCCCAATATCGCCCAGAATCGACGTAGTAGCCGAGGGCGTTCTCTCGGGCCTTGATCGCCTCAAATGTGTCTTGATCAAACTCAACTGGATTCATCTCTGTTAAGGCCTCAAGGCGTGCTCGGGGAAACACCAAACGACTCTCGTCTTCAGAGATGTTGACGCATGCGCACCCCTGTGCAGCCGCCACCAGTTGTAAGCGTGCCGATTTCGCCTCCAGCGACTGCAAGGTCACATCGTCACGTAACGGATCAGGCGTCCCTTGACCATAAAAATGGGTCGGACCGGAGGCGGGATACACCAAATCGCATCCAAAAAATGCCATGACATCCGGCTGTAAAGCACCCAAAGCCCAGTAAGCGGCGGTAAAGGCCATGGTACCGCCGGCATAGACCACTCCCCCAAATTGGTTTTGCACCGGCACAAAGTCATCAGCCTCAACAAGTTGCTGAGCCGGTGACAGCGTGCTTGGACGTCTCTCAACGGGCAAGTCTTCCGGGAAGATGCACATATCCCAATCCGATCGCACCCGCCAAGCATTATTAATGGCAACCAAATGGGTCCAGTACTCAGAATCCCATTGACGCGCCTCAGTTGCCGAAGGCCCACTGCCTAGCATCACCACTGTCGTACTCACGCGACAATCTCTCTCCAATCCATCAAAGGGTGAATGAGCCGACTCGAAGGATCCGATTGAGATTTTTTTGCTCGCAATCACTGGCGATTCAGCGAATCTCCGACCGACACACTCAAAACGGTGCCAGAATACCTTCAGATCCCATGCTTTCAAAGTCTGTGGCTCAAGATCAGAATTTGGGGTGTTTAGCTCAACAGAGGATTCGACGTCCTCCGCGGATTCGCATTGATCAGACGTTTTGTAGGAGAGACGCAGAGCACAGAAATTGGCATGAGGTGATTGATCGTGTGTAGGGAGATCGACTATCCCCCGTTGATGGGGTAGAGCCTGTATTTGGCGGAGACGGAGGGATTCGAACCCTCGATAGGGCTACAAACCCTATACTCCCTTAGCAGGGGAGCGCCTTCAGCCACTCGGCCACGTCTCCAGAGGGGGGCGATTCTAACACGTCTCACGCTGTTGTTAAGTTTTACGATTAAGATCCACCCCACCATTGCCACAGCGAATACAAAATCGGAATTAACGTCGCTGTGGCTAACCCATTGAGGCCAATAGCAAGTGAGGCAAAAGCGCCTGCTTCTTGATTAATCTGAATCGCTCGCGCTGTCCCAATGCCATGAGCAGCCACACCCATCGCAAATCCACGAGCATCCCAGGAAGTAATACGCGCCAGATTGAGCACATAAGGCCCAAGCATTGCGCCGATGATCCCCGTCATAATCACGCAGACAGCGGTCAAGGATGGAAGACCACCGATGCGCTCAGCGATTCCCATGGCTATCGGCGTTGTGACACTTTTTGGAGCTAAGGACAACACGGTTTGCTCAGATGCATCCAAGAGTTCAGCGATGAACACAGCCGAAATAGCCGCGGTCGCAGAACCCAAGACTAGAGCGACCGCCAAAGCACCAAATCCGCTGCGCATCGTTCTCAAAAGGCGCGCTACCGGAATCGCCAAGGCAACGGTGGCCGGCCCGAGCAAAAAGTGCACAAACTGAGCCCCTTCAAAATAGGTCCAGTAATCGATGCCTGTGACTGTCAATCCGATGGTAATCACGATCACTGCAATGAGAACGGGGTTCAAAATCGGCATCTTTCCCGATTTTTGATAGATCCAATCTCCCATCAAATAAGCCACTAATGTGGTGGTCAAGGCCGTCAGCGGACTCGCTGAGAGATAAACCCAAACCTCGCCAAAATCAGGATTCATGTGACGCTCCACGATGCAGCCATTGCAGAACCCAGCCTGTGACCAAAACGGTAATGACGGTCGACCCAATCAACGAACCAATAATCGCTTGCCACTCATTACCAAGCACCGTCAGGTGGGCCACCACACCAACGCCGGCTGGAACAAATAGCAACGATAAATGTGACAAAATTCCTTCGGCCGTGGTCTCCAAGTGCTCCGGTATCGATTGCCGATATAAGAGTGCGACCAATAACAGGCTCATGCCAATCACTGGACCGGGAATTGCCAAATCAAATGCTCGAGCGATGACTTCACCCATCAGCTGACAAAACAATAACTGAGTTAACGCAATCAGCATCCAGCTCTCCTTCTCCTAATCCCTGACTGTGATCCAGATGCTCACGATAAGCAAGGTAGCAACAGCCAGGAAGACCCAGGGCAATATTGTCATTGAAGCTAGAGACGCAATTCCTCCCAAAGTCGACGGAATCACCGCAGCACCGACAGAAAACGCAAGCACTTGCAACGCCATCATCAAATCACGCCGCGCACTCGGCACCAGTCGTGCACCAGCCACCAAAATGAAAGCAGACATCGGAGCCATCGCAATGCCTAAGCCTGCATACATGACGATTTTGAATTCAGAGGGAATCCACAGGAGCAGCAAAAGGACCACAACGATTGAGCCACTCGCCCACTTCAGCATCTGATTTGAAGCCACCGGGATGCGCGTCAAGGTTAAGCGACCGACCGTTAAACCGGTCCAAAAAAATCCCGTTGCAAGTCCCGCCTGGTTAATTTGAGCGCCGTCGATCGAAACCAACAGCGAAGAAATCCAGTTCCCCACACCTTGCTCAAGACCGACATATAAGGCTCCTGACGCAATTGCAAAAAACACAGGTACGGAGACCCGAAAAGCGCCAGAGAGAGATTCCGATGGCATCACGTCAAGATGCCCAAAATGATGCCGAGTCCAGAAAATCACACCCATCGCGGAGAAACTTAGCGTTCCACCAATCAAATACACGGGTTCCCAACCCCAGTCCGTGGTGATCAAAACCCCGCACAAGAATCCGGCCAGCGCAGTTCCAACACCCCAGCCACCGTGAATATTCATCAGATGTTGTGGTGAAATCCGTTGCGCGAAATACGCATTGAGTGATGCATGAGCTAAGCCATTAAAAAAACCGCGCGCTGCGTACAAAATCACCAATAACCAATACTGATTAGTCAGGATGACCAGCATGCAAACAATCGCCTGGACCCCTAACGAAAGCGCCAGTACGTTCAGATGAGAGAGGTTGCGGACGACTGTTGGAAACATCGCAGACCCAAATGCCGAACCAACACCCACAGCGCCCAACACCCAACCGAGCGATTCCAGAGATACCCCTAAATCATCGTGAATCGATAGCCATGCAACACCTAAAATTCCATCAAAAAACCCAAGACTCAGCATCGCAAGCCCCGCGATCATCCGCGGTGAATGAACTATCATTGTCAGGATTCCTTGAAGAAAAAGAGGTCGAAAACAGATTTCGGGTTGCAATTTATCAGAAAATTATTAGTATTCACGCCCTTGACGCGCTCGTAGCTCAGCTGGATAGAGTACCTGGCTACGAACCAGGCGGTCAGAGGTTCGAATCCTCTCGAGCGCGCCAACCTTTTTTCTGAATCGGCTAACAGCCTCTCCCCAAGACTTTCCTATTGAGTGTATTCATCATAACCTCCTGATATTCGGAGGTGACTATGCGTCTCATGATTCATACCCTAATGCTATTGGTTCTGACCGTCTTCTGGGGTCCTGTTCGAGGAGATCAAACCAAGCCAGAGCTCGACGATCTCTTCAACGCATTGCAACAGTCTGACGATTTGGTTGAAATGACAGAACTTCAAAACCAAATCTGGTTCCACTGGTATGAATTACCCGAACAGTCAGCAAAGCTTCAACCGATCTTCGATCAGGGAATGCAAGCGCTTCATTTCGGTCAGCCTCAGGTTGCGATTACCCAGTTCAGCCGGACGATTGAGGCTGTACCAACATTTGCTGAAGGTTGGAATCGTCGAGCCACTGCCTTTTTTATGGTTGGCGATTACCAAGCCTCGCTAACCGATATTCAACAAACTCTAATTTTAGAACCGAGGCATTTTGGGGCATTGGGTGGACTCTCCATGATCTTCGAAAACACGCAACAATTTGACCAAGCGATTCAGGCAGAACAACTCCTTCTCAAGCTCATGCCGCAAAACGGATTAATTAAAGAGCGCATTGAACAACTGAAAGCCAAATCTCGAGAGGCAGGTATCTAACTCAGTACTTACCACTCACGAATTCAAGGACGATCAGAGGCGATGCCAAACTGACAATCACGATGATGGTTAATAACAACCAATCTAAATAACGCGACATAGCGACCTCCAATGCATCAGTGGTATGCGCTAATTATCCAAAATCAAGCACAAGCCAGACTGACATAGCACCAACACCATAATCTTTGATTGGCGCGACCCACAAATATGATTAAGAACAAGGCCTATCCGATACTTCAAGGAAAACAAGATCTACTGCTTGGGGACGCTAACGACGATTCCTTCGCCCATGCATCCGCTAACCTGACCAAAGAACTTAATGCTGGGGTCATCACGACTTACTCGAATGACAAAGCGCGACAATTCGAACACTTTGCAAACGCCTCGAGTTGAGGCGTCATTGTTGAAGCTCGTGCGGCTATCGTACTTGCGATGAGCACAGCATCTGTGCAGTCCCACCTTTCGTCGGCAATCTTCGCCGGCAAAATCGCAGACTGGCTTCGCACCGACAAACCTTGAACTCATGACAGGTAAGCCTCGACGGGTTATCTTCACATGTCCCTATTCGGAGCTGCCCGTGTTAACCATTTCCAATTTAAGCCTCACCTATCCAGGATATCCTCCTCTCGCTACTCTCTCACTGGATCTGCAATCAGGAGAGCAAATTGCTCTGCTTGGACGATCAGGAACTGGAAAATCCACACTTCTCACAGCCATTGTCCAAGGCTCGCCCGACATTCACCTCCAAACAACTCGGATTGCCTATCTATCGCAGCAGCCGGCACTCTTGCCCTGGGCCAGCGTTATCGACAACGTCCTGCTTGGCTTCACATTAAGGGGAGAGGACATCGCAGAGGAAGATGTTCAGCGAGCCAAGCAACTGCTGAAAGCTGTAGATCTGCACATGTTGTCAGAACGTCAAGCCAGCCAACTGAGTGGTGGACAGCGAGCACGAGTCGCTCTTGCGCGAGCATTGGTTGAGGATGCTGATCTCGTTCTTCTTGATGAACCTTTTGCATCGCTTGACCGCTCGACACGCATACAAATGGCACAACTTTGCCAGCAATTGCTCCCTGGAAAAACAGTCATCCTTGTGACCCATGATCCCAGAGATGCGCACCATTGGTTAGATCGAGCGATGGTTCTGACAACAACCACACTGAAAGGACCCTTCAGCTTAAGCGACTTTGAGAGCGACGATCTGCTGATTCAGGTTTTGGAGGACGACCAATGAGTCGAATCCTGCCCCATGTGTGGCCCTTGGTCTTTCTCATTACACTTTGGTGGCTAGTCGTTATCATTTTCAACGTTCCGCATTTTATTTTGCCAGCACCAGATCGGGTGGCCTTGACTCTGTTGACAAGCCTACCTTTACTCGGCGGTCATGCGTTGACGACTGGCTTAGAAATTATCTGTGGATTAATGTTGGGGTCTGCAATTGGATTTTCGGTCGCTTGTTTGATCGGGGACTCAAAACGACTCCAAAAGCTGACCATGCCGGCCTTAGTGATCAGCCAAGCATTGCCAGTCTTTGCCATTGCACCCATCTTGATGCTTTGGCTCGGCTACGGCTTCGCGTCCAAGCTCGCCATGACGACCTTAATCGTCTTTTTTCCAGTGACGGCAAGCACACTTGCTGGGTTTCGAGCATTCCCAACATCCTGGGATACCACCTTTCAAACGCTCAGACCCAAAGCGTCAAAATTATTTTGGTATGTGCGACTACCGTTAGCCATTCCCTATGCAATGTCTGGGGTTCGTGTCGCGGCTTCGGTCGCACCGATCGGTGCAGTTGTTGGAGAGTGGGTCGGGTCATCAAGTGGTCTTGGCTATTTGATGCTCCATGCCAATGGACGCGGCCAAACCGATCTGATGTTTGCAGCACTATTGGTGCTTTGCGTCGAGGCTCTAGTGATTTGGAGCTTGGTGAACCGGCTCACCAACCGGTTCAACCAAAACTCATCATTACTGTGAAGGTGGATCCTAAAATTTAAGGTAACGAGCCTTCGATTCCTTCAACATAAAAGTCCATACCCAAAAGCGTTCCGTCATCCGCTGTCTCGCCGGTAGCCAACCAAGCCGAACCATCTTGCTTATTGATTGGGCCTGTGAACGCATGAAGACGTCCTTCGATAATTGCCTTACGAGCTTCCTCAGCCATTGCCTTCACGTCGTTTGGTACTGCTTTTCCATAAGGCGCAAGCGCAACCATCCCAGTATCAAAACCACCCCATGTGTCAGTTGATGTCCACGAACCATTCATCACTTCATTGACGCGGCGGACATAATAGGGAGCCCAATCATCAATAATTGCAGTGAGCTGAGCGTTCGGGCCATATGCCGCTTGGTCCGATGCCTGACCGAACGCATAAATACCGCGTTCTTCAGCAATCTTCATGGGCGCGGCCGAGTCAGTATGTTGCATCAAAATGTCTGCGCCTTGATCGATGAGCGCTTTAGCGGCGTCGGCTTCCTTACCTGGATCAAACCAAGTCGAAACCCAAATGACTTTGAACTTGACTGATGGATTAACGCTTTTGGCAGCCAGATATGCAGCGTTGATCCCCCTCACGACCTCGGGGATTGGGAATGAAGCAATGTAACCAATGGTATTTGATTTGGTCATTTTGCCAGCGATCAGACCGAGAACATGACGCCCTTCGTAAAACCGCGACGAATATGTAGCGACGTTGTCTGCGCGTTTATATCCAGTCGCATGTTCAAACTTCACATTCGGAAATTGTTTGGCGACTTTAATGGTCGGATTCATGTAGCCAAACGATGTTGTAAAAATCATGTTGGCACCATCAGCTGCCATCTGAGAGATGACTCGTTCGGCGTCGGGGCCCTCAGACACGCTTTCGACGAACACTGTCTCAACCTTATCACCGTGCTCCTTTTCGACCGCCAACCGCCCTCGGTCGTGCTCATAAGTCCATCCAGCATCCGCTACAGGACCGACGTAAACGAACCCAATTTTCGTGGGCTCTGCAGCACTTACCGAGGTTACAAATGCCAAAGACGCAAAAAAGCATCCCAGACCATACAAGCTTCTGATACTCATCATGAAATGTCCTTATCTAGACTCTTTAAAAGTTTTACCCAATGAACCCGGAGCAGCGTGATTTGAATCAGCTCGGCTAGCAATTAAAACCAACGCAGCAATCGTCACTAAGTAGGGTAGCATCGACAACCACTGTGAAGCTATTGACATGCCGAGCGCCTGACCATGAAGCTGGATAATCGAAACGCTCCCAAACAAATAGGCCCCAGCAATCACCCGGAAGGGTCGCCACGAGGCAAATACCACCAATGCCAGAGCAATCCATCCTCTGCCTGCGGTCATTCCTTCAACAAACAGCGGTGTCTGCACCAAGGTGAGATAGGACCCACCGATACCAGCCAGTGCACCACCAGCGGCAATCGCCAAAAACCGAATTCCCATCACAGAAAAGCCTAAACTGTGCGCGGAGGTGTGATTTTCGCCGACTGCACGCAGAATTAAGCCCGCTCGGGTTTTCTTCAAAAACCACCAAATCAAGGCCGCCATCAAAATCGACAGATAGACCAACGGATCGTGTGAAAAGAGCGCATGCCCGACCACTGGTAACTGACTCAACAATGGGATTGTCCACACAGATACTTGAGGTGCAGCCTGCCCAACATACTGCGATCCAGCCAAAGCACTCAACCCCAATCCAAAGAGCGTCAATGCAAGTCCAGTCGCCACCGGATTGGCGTACAGACGCAACACCAGGAGCGCAAAAATTGCGGCCAAAGAAGCACCAGCTAACGCAGCTGCAATCACTGAGAATAATAGTGGATAACCAGCCAGAGCAGTTGCAAAACCAGCCAAGGCGCCAACGATCATGAGTCCTTCAATACCCAAATTCAATACACCAGCGCGCTCTTGGATCAATGCACCAAGACCCGCAAACACCAAAGGGGTTGAAGCTACCAAAATCGCATGCAAGATAGATGACAATAAGCTGTAATCCATCACGCCACCTGCCCCAGACGAACCCGATAGTTCACAAACAGTGAAGTCCCAAGTAGGAAAAACAACAACAGCCCCTGAAAGACCTGCGTGCTCGCAGCCGGAACCCCGAGCGACAACTGAGCAGCCTCACCGGCTAAATACGACAAGGCCACCAAAAGGCCTGCAGGAATCACAGCGAGCGGATGCAGCCTTGCCAAGAAAGCAACGATAATCGCCGTGAAACCATAGGATGGAGAAATCGTCGGAACCAATTGGCCGATATTACCAGTCACCTCGACCACTCCGGCAAATCCACTGATGGCTCCACCCATCAATAAAGCCATCCAAACGGTTCGATCACGGCTGTATCCAGCAAACTTCGCAGCACTGGCCGACAGACCCGTGACTCGCATCTCAAACCCCAAATGCCATCGCTTGACGACCCAGGTTCCGACGATCGCGAAGGCGATTGCAAACACAAAACCCAAATGGCCACGACCCGCGGAAAAGAGTTTCGGCAGGGTTGCTGCATCATGGAACAAGCGACTTTCGGGAAAATTAAACCCATCGGGATCGCGCAACGGACCATGCACCATGACACTCAACAATAAAATTGCCACATATGTCAGCATCAAGGAAACGAGAATCTCATTCGCGTTAAACCTTACCTTGAGAAAAGCGGGAATCGCCCCCCAAAAGAGTCCGCCGATGGTTCCACCGAGAAGCACCAGAGGCATGACCCAAAAACCATCAACTCCCCAGAATGCGAGAGCGACTGCGCCGCCACAAAGCCCCCCCATCACGAGCTGCCCCTCTGCACCGATGTTCCAAACACCGGCTCGAAATCCAAGCGCCAAGGCCACACCAATGGTGATTAACGGGGTGGCTTTCGCCAGCAATTCACTGATCCCATACACGGAATTCAGCGGTTTGATAAAAATTCGATGCAAACTCGATAGCGGATCAAGCCCGATCGCTGCCAACAAGACCGAGACGGTCAGTAGTGTCAAAATCAATGCAACCAAGACGGCCAGCCACTCGTGATACCAGCGAGTCACTGCACGTGGTTCAACGAAAATCACGCCTCGATCTCCTGTCCGAGCATCAAGGCTCCCAAGTGTTCTGGAGTCATGTCTTCAGTCGCAAACGTGCGGCTAAGACGTCCATGGCAGATGGCGCAGATGCGATCAGTCACTGAAAGCAACTCATCGATGTCCTGACTCAGTAAAATAATCGATGCGCCCTGATCGGCAATATCCATCAACACTTGATGGATAAACAGCTGCGCCTTGGCATCAACACCCCAGGTCGGATTCGACACGATCAAGACTCGGGGTTGGCCAAGTAACTCCCGTCCGATCAGAAACTTTTGCAGGTTCCCTCCAGAGAGGCTCGACGCTTTCGCATTCACCGAAGTTGTTCTCACATCAAAGGTTTGAATCACTTCTTGCGCAAAGGCTTTTGCCGCTGTTCCGCTGATTAAGTATTCATTTTTGAGAATTCCACGAGTTTGTCGTGCGGTCAAAATGACATTCTCCCACAGCGTCAAATCCGGCACCGCCGCATGTCCCAGACGATTTTCCGGTGCACCTAACAACCGCCTGCGTCGACGCTGCTCAATACCCAGATGAGCAATCGGTTCGCCATCCAGGACGAGACTGTCGGGATTTGGCAATGTGAGCTCACCCGAAAGGACGTCAAACAGGGTATCTTGCCCATTCCCAGAAACTCCTGAAATCCCTAGGATTGATCCCGGGGCCACGGATAGGTAAATATCACGTAACACGACGCTTCGACTCGATTCGGGATACACCTCACCGACGCGAACCGTCAAACGTGCTTTTAACTTTTCAGTCACTGGCAATTTGGTTCGTTTGGTTTCATTCAGACGCTCTCCAATCATTTTTTCACCTAAAGAGCGCGTGCTTTCTTGCCTCGGATCCACCACATCAACAACGCGTCCAGCACGCATTAATGTGGCTCGATCACACAATGCCCTGACCTCGTCAAGTTTGTGCGAGATGTAAATAATGGATCGGCCTTCATCGGATAAGCGATCGAGCGTTGTGAACAACTGCTCAGTCTCCTGCGGCGTCAACACCGATGTCGGTTCATCCAGAATCAATAGGCGTGGGTCCTGCATCAGTGCACGGATGATTTCAACGCGCTGTCTTTCGCCAGCACTTAAATCATAAACCCGCCGGTTCAATTCAAGATGTAATCGATAACGCTCGCAAACCGCTGTGATCTCGTCAGCAAGCGCAACATCGGGAAGCCGGCCTTCTAGACCCAAGGCAATGTTTTCCAACACCGTCAGCGCATCAAACACGGCAAAATGTTGAAAAACCATTCCAACACCAGAATGTTTCGCATCACCCGGGGTGTTTGGGGTATACGGGCAAGCATTGAGTTCCATGGACCCGACGTCGGGTTTTAGGATCCCATAAATCATTTTGACGAGTGTGGATTTTCCTGCGCCGTTTTCACCGAGCAGTGCATGGATTTCGCCTTGATCGACCGACAGAGTGACATCGGTATTGGCTGCAAAGTCTCCAAAATATTTGGTTAAGCCACGCACGCCCAAACATTGCTTCGAAGAAGCCGACAAACGCTCTGCGATCGCAACTGATTCAGACAAATTCAAAGCTCACTCTTGGGGAAACGCGAAGAATACAACATTCTCCGACGCAAACCCACGGGTTAGGGGCTGTTTGATTGGAAGAAGAAGTACTCAGCGCTAATGTGTCCATGTAAGGTCACGAGCCCTTGCTGAATCCAGTCCATATTTTGCGTCAGGAGATCTGGCGTTAAACGCTCCAGATCCAGCTTAGTTAACCCATCAATGGTCCCATCCAACAAGTCAGTCGACACGCGTTGGTGTGGCAACTTGTTTAAGTAGCGCCTGACGCTGTGTAAGGCCGCAGCCATCGATTGCGGGAAGTTTGTGTCTCGAAGCACAAAATCCAAAACATCGCTTCCATGCATCCGGTTGCGCGCGCTGTGACGATACAATTCCACACCACCCAACGCAGTCAGAAGATTTTGCCAACCAATGGCTTCATAACTACTCCATCGAGTCGAGGCTCCCGGAACCATCTGTGTGACCCGAGGGTCCACCAGCCGAGACACCATATCCGCGTGCTCAAGTCGATCTCCGAGCCGCAAAAATAACCAACTCAAATCTCTCGCTTGGCTCGCGACTAAGCAACCGTGCCAAAGTCGACAGCTCGAAATCACTTGTTTTAACAACCGAATCCGGGACGATCGATCAAAACCGGCAAATGACTGACGTTCGATCAGCCCATGCAGTTCGTTCAGGGCAATCCAAGCATCTTTCGGAATCAAATCTCGAGTCACTCGAGCATTCTCCCGAGCCGACGCAATCGAAGCGCGGATCGACCCTGAGTGGTCGAGGCTCAACACCAGTTGCTCCATCACCTCCACTTCAGAAATTCCTGGATCTGAGTCACCCGAGCCAAAGACCTGCATTAAAGACTCCCAGTCGTAGGGAACTCCATCAGGCAAATCCAAAATGGTATCGGATGCAGCAATCGCGAGCCGAGCCGTGGCTTCAGCTCGCTCGATATAACGAGAAAGCCAGTAAAGGTGTTCAGCGACACGGGCCAGCATTAAGACTGCATCTCGTCGGCAACCACCCAAAAATCCTTAGAACCACCACCTTGTGAGGAATTCACAACCAATGAGCCCTCGCGTAATGCCACCCGACATAATCCACCCGTTGAACACCATTGAGACGAGCTTTGTAAAACAAACGGGCGTAAATCAACATGACGTGGGGCAAGGTCGCCATCTTCAGTGACTGTGAGCGTTGTCGAAATCGCAAGCGTTGGCTGCGCAATCCAAACGCGGGGATTCTCCAGAATTTCGGCTCGCCGAGACACGATCTCCTCATCGGTGGCGTGCGGACCGACCATAATGCCATATCCACCAGACGCGTCAGCCGGTTTAACCACCAGTTCATCAAGGTGATCCAATACAAATGCCTGTTGCTCAGGATCCGAACAGAGGTAGGTCTGCACATTCTCCAGAATCGGTTTTTCATTTAAGTAATATTGAATGATCTCAGGGACGTAGGCATAGAGCACCTTGTCATCAGCGACTCCACTGCCTGGCGCGTTGGCAATCGAGACTTTTCCGGCTCTCCAAGCCCGCATCAATCCTGGAACACCAAGGACTGAATCAGGGTTCAGTGCTTCAGGATCGAGAAAGGTGTCATCAATCCGTCGATAAATCACATCGACGCGGCTCACTCCTTCGACCGCCTTCATGTAGACGCAATCGTCAGAATCCACAAACAAATCCGAACCCTGAACCAATTCGGCCCCAATCTGCTGCGCCAGATAGCTGTGTTCAAAATACGCGGAGTTATAGATACCAGGCGTTAACACCACAATGACAGGATGATCGACCGGCCGTGGCGACAACGCATTGAGCATATCGAGTAAATCAGACGCATACTGACTGACCGGAAGGATGTGATGATTGCGGAATAATTCAGGATACACCTGCTTCATCACCGATCGATTTTCAAGCATGTAAGAAACGCCACTTGGGACTCGCAGATTATCTTCAAGGACAAAGAGTTGGCCACGATGGTCACGAACCAGATCGGATCCACAAATGTGAGCCCAAGTCTCAAACAGTGGCTTTATTCCAGAAGCTAATGGGATGTAGTGAGGGCTGTCGGTGACTAATTCAGTCGGCACGATGCCGTCCCGCAAAATCGCCTGTTCGTTATAGACATCATTTAAAAACAGATTGAGCGCTTTTAACCGTTGCTTCAATCCGGCCTCAGTGTGTCGCCACTCAGATGCCTGCATCACACGTGGCACAAGGTCCAAGGGCCACGATCGGTCAATATTCATGGAGTCGGAATAGACCAAAAATGAAATCCCCTGGCTTTTGATCGCAGCCTCAAGCGCTGTCCGTTTTTCCGATAACACCTCGGGAGAGAGGTCTGTGAGAAATTTCAGTAAACTATCGGCTCCAGGACGAGCTTCGCCGTCGGCTCTGATAAGCTCGTCGAAAAATTGTCCGGCCGCAATTTCAGGGGTGACTTGGATCACAGTCCATTTGTCCAAATATTGAATCTAGGTGTAGTGTCCGGCTTCATCCGGATCGACGCAAGAAAAAGAGGAATCCATGTTAGCAATCTTATCGCCAGCCAAATCGCTAAATACGGACTTGAGCGTTGATCGTTCAACGATCACAACGCCACAATTCTTGGAGGAAGCAACCACACTGACCAACATGATGCGAGAGTTCAGCCCATCGGATCTGGCCAGCCTGATGAAGCTCTCGGACAAGCTGTCGGCGTTAAATGCTGCGCGGTTCGAACAATGGTCTCCAGACCATCAAGCAGATGACTTATTACCGGCTGTTTATGCATTTAACGGCGATGTGTATCAAGGCCTCGATGTGCAGACCTTGAGTCCGGACGCCCTTAATCGTTTGGCCGGACATGTGCGCATTCTCTCGGGGCTCTACGGATTACTCAGACCCTTCGATGCCATGCGCCCCTACCGCTTGGAAATGGGAACCAAGCTTCAAGGTCAGGCCATCACCTCATTGCCTGAGTTCTGGAAAAATAAAATTACGCAAAGGCTAAACGCCGATTTAAACGGCGCACCTCTCATTAATCTCGCGAGCAACGAGTACTCCGCTGCGGTTGATTTTCAGGCAATCGAAGGACCTGTCATTTCACCGGTCTTTAAAGATCTGAAAAATGGCGAATACAAGATCATTAGCTTTTACGCCAAACGAGCAAGAGGCCTAATGGCGAGGTTTATTGTTGAGACGGATGCACACACAGTGACTGACCTTCAAGCATTTGATGTTGACGGATATCGCTATTCCAACGCGCATTCCACACCAGATGCTCCCTGTTTTATTCGGGATCCCGAAGTCCGTTGAACGATCGTACTCCAGATTCAATTCTTGCACCTTGGCTTGAATCAACGGCACCTGAGGCGATTTGGGTTGTCGGTCGGGAAGTCCCCCCGGTCGTCTCGGATTATCAAGCCCACTGCCTGAATCAAGTTCAGGTGATGAATCCAAAAGCGATCCAGTCTGCGACCCAACTACCAAACGCGGCCTTGATTGCTGATCCGATCCAGACTCCGGAGGATTTGCTCACCCTAGGGCAGGTTCGCAATCTGTTGATCCCAGAGATTCTGTGCTTCGTGAGCGAATCGATTGAATCAGAGGCGCTCTATGCCCTTGCGTTTAAACGCGGGGAACATTGTCGCCAGAAACAAACCACCCTCTTGAGTTTTCATTACTCACTCGCCACATATAACCATACTCGAGCCTGGAACAACCCGAAGTTCTGGGCAAATCCCGAAAACTGGAATAAGTATTGGTGGTGATATGCGACTGATTGCACTGATGTTCGTCTTCGTCTCAAACATTGTACAGGCGGCCATTGAGGCGCCGGAACTCAGTGACCGTGAGTACCGCTACCTGATATTGCCAAATTCACTGAAAGTGCTGTTAATTTCAGATCCAACCACCGATAAAGCCGCCGCATCGATGGATGTTTATGTGGGCACAAATAATGATCCTGAGGGATTCCCAGGTCTTGCGCATTTCCTCGAACACATGCTGTTTTTAGGAACGGATCAATTTCCTGATGCAGGTGAATACCAACAATTTATTTCGGACCAAGGCGGCTCTCACAACGCTTTCACGGCGCCAGAACACACAAACTATTTCTTTTCTCTGAACCCAAAGGCGCTCAAACCGGCACTTGACCGTTTTAGTCGATTTTTTATTGCACCGACGTTGGATCCAACCTACGTTGATCGAGAAGTCAACGCAGTGCATTCTGAATATCAGTCAAAGCTCAGAGATCCAGCGCGCCTCAGTTTTGAAGCGACTAAGCAAGGGCTCAATCCTGATCATCCTTTTGCTCAATTTGGAGCCGGCAATCTCAGCACCCTTGACAAACCCGGACTTCTGGATGCACTGAAGACCTTCTATCACAACGAATATTCTGCGAATCGAATGTCACTCGTGGTGCTGGGTGAAGAATCACTGGATACCCTTGAGACCTGGGTGCGTGATCGTTTTATAGACATCCCCGATCGTCAACTCGCACCATCTGTGATTTCCACTCCCTTGTTTGACACCAGCCGCCTACCTCTGGTCGTGCAATCACAACCGGCCACTGAATCGCGTCGCCTGACTCTCTTATTCCCGATCCCCGATACGGATGCTTTTCAGCATCACGCGCCACTGCAGTTCATCGGTCATCTGTTGGGGCATGAAGGTGACAATAGCCTTCTGGCCCACCTCAAGGCCAAAGGCTATGCCAATGGCCTTTCAGCCGGTGAGGGTCTGGGCATGACCGAGAGCCGCTCATTTTCGATTAGCGTCAGCCTGACTCCCGAAGGCTACACGCAACGAGATCAAGTGATCGAGGAAGTCTTTAAAACCTTGCGGTTAATTGAGACTGATGGTCTCCAAGCCTGGCGGTTTGATGAATTGAAAACCGTTTCTGACGCCAATTTTCGATTTGAAGAAGAAGCAGATCCACAGAATCTGGTCACCTATCTGTCAGAAAAACTGCACTCAACTCCAGCGAGTGAACTATTGACCCGGGGACGAATCCTGAGGAGTTTCGATCAAGCACTGGTCAAAGATATGCTCAGTTGGCTCATCCCTGACCAAATGCTAGTGCGTGTCACTGCTCCTGAAGTGGAACCCACCGAGACCACTCAGTATTACCCAACTCCAATCGCCCGGTTCGCACTCGAGAATTCGCGGCTGGCGCGTTTTCGGGCGGCGAGGAACCAGCAATCCGAGTTAGTCCGTCTCCCGGCTCCAAATCCATTTATTCAAGACCCAGGAAAGCCCATCGCTAACACGCGTAAGGCAACCATCGAAACCCAACCTCGAACCGTGTATTTTTCAGATAGCGCTGTGGGCTACATTCTGACTGAAAATCGTTACGCGCAGCCGCGGAGTGATTTGTACATTCGCCTCAGAACACCACTGGCAGCCAGTTCGCCTGAGGCTTCGATCATGAGTGATCTATTAGCCGATACCCTCAATGAATATTTCAACTCCTTAAGCTATGAGGCTGCACTCGCCGGTGTCGGATTTTCTGCACAATCCAGTCAATCCGGCATGACATTGCAGTTTTCCGGCTATCACAATTCCCTGATCCTCTTGGTGGACAGCGTGTTGCGCGCTCTTCCCATTCCTCTCATTGACGAGCCGACATGGACTCGGTTGAGACAACTCAAAGCACAGCAATTAGCACGCGTCCAGGCGCAACGCCCATCCAGCCGGTTGTTCGATGAAGTCACCGCTGAATTAATGCCTTTCGCTTACGCTCAAAGCGAACTTAATGATGCGTTCACAGCGATTGATCGATCCACGTTCCATCAGTATCAAAAAGCGTTTTTCTCAGGAGTCCATGCAGAAATGTTTCTTCATGGCCCAGTCTCACGGAGTGAAGGCGAAGAACTGTTAGCTTCCTGGGCCAACATGCTGCCGCTGGATGACAATACGCCGGTGGTTGAAGTGACAACGAACGCTTGGCCAGGCGATCGCATTCGATCGTATGCTTATGCTCATCCCGACCAAGCGGCCAGCGTTCTCTACATCGACCAACGCACTGATCCGGGATCACGAATTTTGAATCAACTGGCTGGGAATCTGATTGAAGCCCCGTTTTACACTCGGCTGCGCACCGAGAAGCAACTGGGCTACATTACCTTTGCAACCGCCTTTCCACTCTACAACACGCCGATCTTGACCGGGGCTGTCCAATCACCGACAGCGAACCCTGATGAACTAGCCGCGGCCATCCAACAGGAATTCGACAGTTTTGTGGACATGGTGAAGTCGATGCCGAATGAGCAATTTGAGAGTCAACGACTGAGTTTGCTCGATCAACTTCTCAATCCACCATCGACGCAATCAGAACTTTCCAATGCAATTTGGAGCGCGATTGGCCTCCGAAGACCCTTCAGTGACCGCATGATGCAAGCTCAAACGCTGGAGGCAATCACTCAAGAGCAATTCGTGGAATATCTTCAACAGCGGATCCAAAATCCTGTGGTAGCGAAGGCTTTTCGTGCGGCGGATTGAGCCATCTTGAGATCAAACAGGTGGTTGATGATCAAGCCAATGAGCAAACTGCTGCAGAAGCTCAATTTGCTGAGGATCGAGATCAGATCGCTGACTGATTTCCATCAACTCATCCTGAACTCGACTTGCTGCCGTTTTTGTATGGGAAATCCCCATCAGCTTGTCGCGCCGAACTTTCTGCCAACGCTTCCATTCCGACTGAGACAACGATTGTGGAAAATTACGTGCTCGATACCGAAAGAGTAATTCCGGGTAACGAACATCATCAAATGCGAGATCTAACTGACTTAAAGCCTCTGCATCCATCAATGGGAGACCGGCCAATAGATCCTTATCGTGTGACGACAAAAAACGTCCTGAATAAAGCGCCAAGTCAACGTCGTCAGGGACCGACTGTTGGGGTTCACTGAAGATCGTGACCGCCAATTGATAGAGCTGTTTAAAAGCCGGTGATTCCTGAATATGCTGCCAAATCTCGAGGTGCTGGTTTTGCATTGCCTCGTCACGACCAAAGCCCTCAAGCCGTGCCTTGACATCGGCATCGAGAGTGCTGCGACGAAACAACATTGGCTGCGCATTGATTCGGATGGTGTGAAGACCCAACGCATAGGCCTGTTTTCGAGTTTCACGCAGATCGCTCGATTCCGATTCCGCCAACGCAATTAAGCCTGCCATGACCTCTTGTGGGTCACGATTTAAATCAAAGGCCACATAATCATTGGAACGCTCTGACAAACGGAACGGAATCCAACAATCTCTGACGAATCCGCGTTCCCAACCGGCGAAGGGCGTCACTTCAAGAAGCCCCTCGCTTCGACCGTCGGCTCGAATTTGATCGGTCACAAAGTGCTTATCAATCCGCTTTAAGCAAGAGGCAAATAGATCGGCATCATAGAGCGCCAGTTGTCGAGCTAACCGTGCCGTCACTGTGACATCAGAGGCCGCATCATGCGCCCGCGTCAGCCCTTGATCAAGCTGGTTGAGAGGACCAATCCGGTCGAGTTTAAACCGCGGTCGGCCATCATGATCTTCCGGCCAGCGAATCGCCGCTGGAGCGAACACAAAATAACTCAGAACCACCGGATACAAATCAAATCGACCACGACCATCAGCATATTGCCAAGCATAGGGGTCGCGCAACGAACGATAAAAGACATGCTGCGTAAACTTGTCATCAAAGCCACGCGAATTATACCCAGCGACGAGGGTACGCGGCGCAATGAGACTCTCGAGATGACTCGCCAACTGAGCCTCAGAAACACCCTCGCGCTGATGCCTCTCTGGGAGAATTTGATGCACCAGCATCGCGCCAGGAGAGGGAAGGACGTCGTCAGGAAGACGGATGAGAAGGGACTGTGCGTCCGCCACTGGTTCCATTCCGGGATCGGTCAACTGCCATCCCATTTGGATGGGCCGATCTGCAGCTGCATCTCGACCCGAGGTTTCATAGTCGTACCAGAGAATCTGCACCCTAGCGCTCAGGTAAGGTGACGTTCAATTCCAACACCGACGAGTCACCGACTCGGTCTAATCGGATCGCGACTTGATCGTCACGAATCGCCACATATTTTTTAACAACATCCAGAATTTCACGCTGTAAATCAGGAAGGAAATCGGGGCCCTCTCGATTCTGGCGCTCATGTGAAATCAGAATCTGTAACCGCTCTTTAGCGGCCGCTGCCGAGGTTTTTTGCTTGCTTGAAAACAGACCAAAAAATGCCATCAGTCACCTCCACCCAAAATGCGACTGAGAAGTCCTTGCTTCTTCGCTGTGACAAACCGAAGCGGCCGATCGTCTCCAAGGAATCGAGCGACCGCATCGCTGTAGGCTTTGCCCGCATCAGAGTCTTCATCCAAAATGACAGGAACACCGGTATTTGACGCTTTTAACACTGCTTTCGACTCCGGAATGACTCCAATGAGCTTCACCGCCAAGATGTCACAGACGTCTTCTTTGGATAACATTTCTCCCTGATCCACACGAACCGGATCGTATCGCGTGATCAATAAATGCTCTTGAACTTTTCCGCCTTCTTTTGCACGCTTGGATTTCGACTGCAGAATTCCAAGAATCCGATCCGAATCGCGAACCGACGAAACTTCTGGGTTGGTAACAATGACCGCGTGATCAGCAAAGTGAAGCGCCATTGTTGCACCTCGCTCAATACCCGCAGGCGAATCACAAACGATATATTCAAAACCCATGTCAGCTAATTGGTCGAGAACTTGGCCGACACCCTCTTCAGATAAAGCATCTTTATCCTTGGTCTGACTTGCCGCCAAGATCGATAGATTTTCCATGCGCTTATCTTGAATCAGCGCTTGATTCAGTGTCGCCTCACCGGAGATCACATTGACGAAATCAAACACGACACGGCGCTCAACACCCATAATGAGATCGAGGTTCCGAAGTCCCACATCAAAATCAATCACCACAGTGCGGTGACCGGCCTTCGCAAGACCGGCAGCCAGAGCTGCTGATGACGTCGTTTTACCAACACCACCTTTCCCTGAGGTCACAGTGACAACGGTAGCCAAGCTTTCTTCTCCTTTATCCCATTAAAGCAAATGTTAATTTTTGAGCCGTTCCGTCGAGCCCAACTCTTACTCTAGCAGACCAGAGCTCTTCGGGGATCTGATCTGATCCGCAATACATCCCTGCAAGCGACACCAATTCTGGCTCGAAGGTTAAACAAAAAATTTCAGCATCTGCCTGTCCACTGACACCGGCCGCGACCCGCCCTCGCAGCCGGCCATACACATGGACATGCCCGTCGGCCATGATTTCGGCGCCCTCGCTCACTTGACCGATGATCACCAGATCACGATCTTTCGCGTAGATTTGAACGCCTGAACGGACGGGACCCTCGATCACTAATGCGCTGTTCCGAGTCTCATCAGGAACTGGCGATGTGGCCGACACCGCTTCTGGAGTATCTGGATCAACAGTCACATTGTTAGACGACAGCCAGGCAAGGCCAAGTTCGTCAGCAACAGTCCGGTGCTGAGGATCACCTGTTAAACCAATCAAACCAATCCCCAACTGATCAAGGAGATCAACCGCTTCGCTGATGTCGGTGGCAGTATGCTCCATCGCCGGCTTTAAAACGATCGCAATTTCCTGCATGAGCGCCGGTGCTTTGTCACACTGGAGACGCAACCACGAGTCCAATGGACCACTGTCTTTAGGCCACTCCAGCGTCATGACGCTGTATCGATTGGCACGAATGCGGGGCGTTGATGTCATAGATTCACTCAGTTAGAAAAAGTTGTGCAATTATTGCCAAGTGTTACTTGACGAAACAACTGCATTTCATTAATATTCGCGCCTCGATTGCGGGGTGGAGCAGCCTGGTAGCTCGTCGGGCTCATAACCCGAAGGTCAGAGGTTCAAATCCTCTCCCCGCTACCACTTTTCTTCGAGATACATTGATCCACGTGCTGGATTAACCCAGCCAGTTTCGGATGAACCGTTTTCCCAGCTCCCGACAACATCTCGATATACGGATAGATCGCGCACGAGTCTGGTAAACGATCACCTTGTTCCAAAATCTCGCGCATCCGGCCTAAAAACACAAACTGAAGCCATTGTTCCAACTCTAGTGTGTCGTAACAAAATGGCAGCGTACTGGCCAAAGCCTCGGCTGTCGGCCGCTCATCTGACCACAGGCCCAGATCCCTCAAGCCAACCTCAAGTTGATTCAGCGCATCGATGATCTCTACGCTTTGTTGATCAATCAAGACTGCGACTCAAGCTCTTGCAATAGCGCCTCAAATTCTTGCGTCAGGCGATGTTTTGCATATAGATGAACTAATGGCTTTGCTTTTTCATGAGACTCACGCATGACCACACTTGAAGACAGCGTTGTCTTCGTGACCGGAAGTGAATCCGCCTTTAAGCCTTCAATGAGTTGCTTGGGTAACTTCGCACGCGCCGGAACCTGATTCGGAACAATCGCTTCAAGCACCAATTGCGGATTATGGTCTGCTTTGATTTCTTCGATCGTCTCAGTCAACTGATACAGCGCTTGCTTGGAAAATGTGTCGCAATCGAAGGGCACAACCACCCGATCGGCAGCGATCATTGCCGATCGCGAAAAAAAGTTCAGTGCAGGCGGCGTATCCAGATAAATCCGATCAAAGTCTGTCATCAGTTCCGCCAATGCTTCTTTGAGCTTATACATTTTGTACCGACTCTCAAGCTTATGCTCAAGTTCAAGCAGGCCTCGTCCAGAGGGCATGACCGATAAATTTGGGTAGGCACTCTGGTGAATTAACGACGTCATGGGTTCGCGAGAATACAGCGATAATTGATTCTGGAAAAAATCCTCGACGCCTGGCAACCGTTCCGATTGCTCGCCGACAATGTAGTGCGTACTGTTCCCCTGCACATCCAAATCAATTAACAGGGTTTTGAAACCAGACTTGGCGCTCGCCGCAGCCAAATTGACGGCAATACTCGATTTGCCGACCCCACCTTTTTGGTTAAACACCACGCGACGCATTGTTACTCCTTTGGTGATAGCGCGAGATTCACTCGGCCATCAAGATCAATAATTCGTTGAGTCAATTGCTTTCGGCTGGCGTCAACGGCTTCAAGAATCTGCTGTTGTTTGCCCACTTGCTCAGCAAGACGACTAAATTCCTCGGACAAAACCTCTAAGCCCAACAGCGCGTTATTGGTATCTGCAAGCTGTGTCAATTGTTCATTGACCCCGTCGATATTGAACTGCACTGCTTTCACAGTTTGATCAGTGTCCAACTGAGCAGCTCTCACCTCGTTGAGCTGGTTATCTAGCCTAGTCAGGACCTCTTTGGTGGCACGCACCTCTTCGCTCAGGGCCATGACCGCTTGGCGAGTGCCGGCAACCCCGTCGATCCGCGTTCGTTCTGCGTTCACCTGCTCACCTAACAGAGCAACTGATTCATCTAGCTTCGACTCTAATGTTGTCGACCGTTGCTCAGACTCCGACAGCCTCTGCTGTAAGATTTTGACTTGCTTCTCGAGTGCGTCGGAGGTTTTTCCTGAGTCTAATAGCGCTTGCTGCAAGGCTTTGACTTGTTTCGCCATCACTGTCAGATCAGCACCCAAGTCTGATTTCAAACGAGCCTCAACCGATTGCACCATTTTGCGCATCTGAGCATCAGATTGCGCTAATTCACCAATCCCCTGAGTTTGAGCCTGATTGAGACGCTGAATCGTCGCTTCGAGTTCTTCTGCCTGACTTTCGGCTTGACTGAGAGCCGCCTGATATCGACCGGCTTCCTCAAGACCAAAGAACGCCATTCCAAATGACACGCATAAACTGACAATCACAAATAGCCAGAGCAACCAATTTGAACTCGATTGGCGAGGTACTGATGAGGTTGTTCGAGGTGTTTCAATCGTTGACTTCAGAGGCTCCGCTTGCCGTTGATCGGATACCGAAATCGGAGTCGTCAAATCGTCACTAAACTGAGGTTCTTTACGCGTCATACATTTGCCTTACTAAGGAACTTGAGTGTACCGAATCCTTCGACAAAACGAACCTATGATCGCCGAAAAGATTGAATTGTCACGAGAAGCCCCCACAATCATCTCGATCAAAACTCACTGGAGGTCATCATGGCATTCGAATTGCCCTCACTGCCGTATGCTAAAAATGCATTGGCACCGCATATCTCAGAAGAAACACTCGAATTTCACCACGGAAAGCACCACAAAACCTACGTGGATAACTTAAACAACTTGGTTCCAGGAACCGAGTTTGAAGGCAAGTCGCTTGAGGACATCATCAAAGCGTCTTCCGGTGGCATCTTCAATAACGCAGCCCAAGTCTGGAATCATACGTTCTATTGGCATTGCCTCTCACCGAATGGTGGTGGCGAACCAACAGGCGAGCTTGCTGATGCCATTAACGATACCTTTGGATCATTCGACAATTTCAAAGAAGAGTTCACCAAAACCTCTGTCACAACCTTTGGCTCTGGCTGGGGTTGGTTAGTAAAAAATGCAGAGGGTCAATTGGAGTTAGCGTCAACAGTTGGTGCTGGTAACCCAATGACCGATGGCAAAACACCCTTGTTAACCTGTGATGTTTGGGAACATGCCTATTACATCGATTACCGGAACGCTCGCCCAGCATATCTCAAGGCATTCTGGGAACTGATTAACTGGGATTATGTCGCTGAGCAATACGCAAACGCATAATCCGCATTGCATGATCAAAAAACCCGCTTCGGCGGGTTTTTTTATGCACTCGTTGTCATAGCTAGCAGACATAAAAAAACCCCATCCAGAGACTGAATGGGGTTCTCGACCTCAGGGTCGGCTTACATCATGCCGCCCATTCCTGGGTCCATCGCTGGTGCCGCAGGCTTGTCTTCTTTGATCTCAGTGATCATACATTCTGTTGTGATCATTAAACCGGCAACAGATGCCGCTGCTTGCAGAGCAGAACGTGTCACTTTCGCAGGGTCCAAAATACCCATTTCGATCATGTCACCATACTCACCGCTTGCCGCGTTGAAGCCGAAGTTACCTTCGCCTTGCTTCACCTTATCGACGACCACAGAGGCTTCTCCACCAGCGTTAGTCACGATCTGACGGAGAGGTGCTTCCATTGAGCGCTTGGCAATTTGAATACCAACATTCTGCTCTTCGTTATCACCAGTCAGCTCACCAACCGCTTGTAGCGCACGAATCAATGTGACGCCACCACCGGCAACCACACCTTCTTCGACCGCTGCGCGTGTTGAATGCAGCGCATCTTCAACGCGAGCCTTCTTCTCTTTCATTTCGACTTCAGAACCAGCGCCGACCTTGATGACCGCAACACCGCCTGCCAGTTTCGCTTTACGCTCCTGAAGCTTCTCACGATCGTAGTCAGATGATGTTTCTTCGATCTGCGCTTCGATTTGCTTCACGCGACCTTTGATGTCGTCTGCTTTACCAGCTCCATCAATGATTGTGGTGTTCTCTTTCGAAATCTGGATGCGCTTGGCCGTACCCAAATCGTCCAACGTTGCTGTCTCAAGCGAGAGACCAACTTCTTCTGAAATCACCGTACCACCTGTGAGAACCGCGATGTCCTGCAACATCGCCTTGCGACGATCACCAAAGCCAGGAGCTTTGACGGCAGCGACTTTAACAATGCCACGCATGTTGTTCACAACCAACGTCGCCAAGGCTTCGCCTTCAACGTCTTCTGCGATCAACAATAATGGCTTGCCAGCTTTCGCAACACCTTCCAGGACCGGAATCAAGTCACGGATATTTGAGATTTTCTTATCAACCAACAGCACGAAGGGATCTTCCAATTCTGCTGTCATGTTGTCTTGGTTGTTGACGAAGTAAGGTGACAAGTAACCGCGGTCGAATTGCATCCCTTCCACGACGTCAAGCTCGTCTTCAAAACCAGACCCTTCTTCAACGGTAATCACACCGTCTTTGCCAACTTTTTCCATGGCTTCAGCAATGATTGCACCAACGCCTGCATCGGAGTTCGCAGAAATCGTACCGACCTGAGCAACGGCTTTAGAATCTTCGCATGGCTTCGCCATTCCGCTGATCGCTTCAACAGCAGCTTTCACCGCTTTGTCGATACCGCGCTTCAAATCCATTGGATTCATGCCCGCTGCAACCGACTTCAACCCTTCGTTCACAATCGCTTGAGCCAAAACAGTCGCTGTGGTTGTTCCATCACCGGCCACATCAGATGTTTGAGAAGCAACTTCTTTCACCATCTGCGCGCCCATGTTTTCAAACTTGTCCGAAAGTTCGATCTCTTTGGCAACGGACACACCGTCTTTCGTTACGGTTGGTGCGCCGAACGACTTATCAAGAACAACATTACGACCCTTGGGTCCCAGTGTCGTTTTTACTGCGTCTGCCAAAATATTTACGCCAGCAAGCATACCCTGACGGGCAGCATCACCAAATTTTACATCTTTAGCTGTCATGTCTAAAAAATCCTTTTATCAGGGGTCTTACTTTTCAACTACGCCAAGAATCTCTGATTCGTTCATGATCAGAAGCTCTTCACCGTCAACTTTAATTGTGTTGGAGCCTGAGTACTGGCCGAACACTACCGTGTCACCGACTGATACCGACATCGCACGGACTTCTCCGTTATCGAGTGGCTTGCCGGTACCGACAGCAACGATTTCACCCTGATTTGGCTTTTCAGCCGCAGAACCAGGAAGCACGATGCCACCTGAAGTTTTAGTTTCCTCTTCCATGCGACGAATAACGACGCGATCGTGGAGTGGACGAATGTTCATTTGCTGATATCTCCGCGTTATGACAATGAACTGAGGCTTACGCCTTTCCTCGACCCTCCCAACCCAATGAGTTGGAACGCTTTCCTTAGCTCACCTGTGGGGGGTTAACCGCCAGGGACTACCTGTCCCCAGGACAACCCGGTTGATGCGGACGCTTTTATTTTTTTCAACAGTCGAACTAAAAATTTCTATCATCGACGCGATGGAATTCACCTTCGATCACGATTTTATCGCGATATCGATCGATGAGTTTGAAGAGCAACCACTGCCGCGTTTGCGGGATGAGAAGTGCAAATCCTAGCGCGTCAGTCACAAACCCAGGGGTTAACAACAGCGCGCCACCGACGGCAATCATCACACCGCTGACAAGCTCTGATGCTGGAATCGCGCCTTCATCCATTTTGCGCCGCGCGCGCATCAGAGTAGAGAGGCCTTGCTGCTTGAGAAGTGACAAGCCAATCGTTGCCGTCAACACCACCAATCCGATCGTTGGTAACGCACCAATCCAGCCACCGACTTCGATGAGAATCCACATCTCAACGATGGGGATCAGCATAAATAGTAATAACGGCATGCATCCTCCTGTGTCGCCAGAATACAGATTTGTCGACCACAAACCAAAGAGGGGTAGCTTTTTTTTGCAGTGCAACTAAACTGCACAAAGAAATATTGCATCGCAACAAATTGTTTTGTGCAACGACAAACGGATATAGATTTTAAGGATTAGACATGGATCTCAATGGCAAGGTAGTGGTCATTACAGGTGGCGCCCAGGGTCTTGGACGCGCGATGGCGCTCAGGCTCGCGCCGAAGAAACCGCATATCGCACTCATTGATATGAACGAAGACTCGCTCGCTGAAGCCAAAGCGTTGATCGAACACGCTGGCGCTACGGTCTCAACTTGGGTTTGTAATGTTGCAAAAGAAGAAGAAGTTGATGCGGTCTTCGCGCAAATTGCTGCACAAACGGGGCGTCTTGACGCGGTTGTTAATAATGCTGGAATTACCCGTGACTCAATGCTGTTAAAGGTCAAAGACGGTGTCGTTGAAAAGCGGATGAGCGTCGAGCATTGGCAGCAGGTTGTCGATGTGAACTTAACCGGCACCTTCCTGTGTGGGCGTGCTGCTGCAACTGAAATGGTGAAAGCTGGAAACGGAGGCTGCATCATTAATATTTCGTCAATTTCTCGCCATGGGAACATGGGGCAAACTAACTACGTCGCAACCAAAGCTGGCGTGGCTGCAATGGCTGTAACCTGGTCTAAGGAATTAGCACGTCAAGGAATCCGTTGTGCAGCCATTGCTCCTGGTTACATTGGGACTGAAATGGTGCTGACGATGAAGCCAGAAGCGTTGGAAAAAATTGCTGCCGGAATTCCTGCAAAACGACTCGGTGAGCCCGATGAAATAGCACAAACCGTCGAGTTCATTTTAGAAAATGATTACGTCAATGGTCGTGTCATCGAAGTTGACGGCGGGTTACGCGTTTAAAAATCTTGCCTTTCGGATCAGTCTCCCGACAATGGGACTCTGATCCGGACGGCTTATGACACTCAACGACACGCTCAAAACCTATCTCGACAAGCGCATTCTCTGGGTTTTCCTCATGGGTTGCGCAAGTGGCTTCCCTTGGGTTCTGATCGCCTCAGCGTTATCTGCTTGGCTCAAAGATGCTGGCGTCTCAAGAACCGAAATTGGCTTGGTGGGTATTGCTTACGGGATTTATGCATTTAACTTCCTCTGGGCTCCACTGATCGACCGGGTGAACATTCCTTCCATCACTCGAATCGGCCAACGAAAAAGCTGGATTCTTCTGACGCAGGCCGCCATGGCCTTACTGACTTTAGTTTTGGCCACAGTTCAAGCGCCGGGCGAACAGCTCGCATTGGTCGGAATGTTAATTTTCGCCATCGCGCTATTTTCCGCGACGCAAGACATCGCCATTGACGCATTTCGTGTCGATCATTTTTCTTATGGCAATCAAGCATCCATTCCAGCTGCCTCTGCAATGGCGACCGTCGGTTGGTGGGCAGGTTATTCGTTCCCGGGCTACTTCGCATTTGCTTACGCAGATGCGGTCGGTTGGAATACCGTTTATTTGATGCTCGCCGGATGCTTGGGAGCCTTCATGCTGGCGACCTGTTTCATCAAAGAACCAGAGACCGACAGAGAGGCTTTACAACGCGAGATAGAATCGCACTATCTTCAAGGAGAACAGACTCGATCTCAGCGCATGATCACTTGGTTGACGGTGACTGCGTGGGAGCCGCTGGCTGACTTCTTCAAAAACCATGGCTTACGGCTCGCCATCTTGATTTTGGTGTTTATCTTCTTATTTAAAATCGGTGAAGCGTTTCTCGGACGCATGTCGATCGTCTTCTATAAAGAATTGTTCACTAACGAAGAAATCGGGACCTATCAAAAACTCTATGGCGGACTTGCGACCTGTGTTTTTGCGCTCATTGGCAGCATCATCAACGTTCGGCTAGGAGTCACACGCGGTTTGTTTATCGGTGGCGTTGCTATGGCCGGCAGTAATTTACTGTTTGCCTGGCTTGCAATGGCTGGTCCTGATAAATCCATTCTGCTGCTTGCGATCTTGACCGATAATTTCACCACGGCGTTCTCGACTGTGGCTTTTGTGAGTTTCTTAACCGCGCTGACTGGCAAAGCATTCTCGGCCACTCAATATGCCTTGCTGGCATCAATTGGCAATGCGGGTCGAACCGTACTGGCATCAAGTGGAGGATGGTTTGTCGATTGGACGGGTGGCAATTGGCCTCTATTTTTCGTGTTAACTGCAGTAATGGTCATTCCAGGGCTATTGCTTCTAGTACTCATTCGCAAACCACTCGAGCAAATTTCAACACATCACAAGGATTCCAATGGGTAACCGATTAACAAAGCTCTATACCAAAACAGGCGATGATGGCACGACCGGACTGGGTGATGGATCACGGACGTCAAAAGATAGTCTCCGAATCGAAGCAGTCGGCACGATTGATGAACTCAATTCCTGGATGGGATTACTCATCGCGGAGCTCTCTGACAACGAGCCCCTGACCGCACCACTCACAGACATCCAGCATCGCTTGTTTGACCTCGGCGGTGAACTTGCAGTTCCTGGATTCCAACTGATCCACCCAGAGATGGTTTCAGATCTTGAGACCTTGTGTGATCAACTCAATGACGAACTGCCGGCGCTGAAAGAGTTTATTCTTCCTGGTGGATCCAAATCAGCAGGTTTGTGTCACATGGCTCGCGCTGTGGCGAGACGAGCCGAACGCATCATTGTCGCTTTAGCCAAACAAGAAGCCGTTGGCGACGACTTAAAACATTACATTAACCGGCTCTCGGACGTTCTGTTCGTGATGGCTCGGCACTTGGCTCGACGCGATGGTGGCCATGAGGTGTTTTGGAAGTCAGCACGCACTCAATAAAAAAAGCCCGGCGAACCGGGCTTTCGGTCAAAAGACCAAGTGTCTGATATCAGCAAGCACCTTGCTTAAGACAGTGGTAAACCGAGCACCATCTCCACCGTTAATCACACGGTGGTCGTAGGACAAACACAACGGTAGCATCAACCGTGGTTGGAATGCAGCACCATCCCAAACCGGCTGAATCGATGCCTTGGATATTCCGAGGATCGCCGCCTGTGGTGAAGGAACGATCGGAGTAAAGGCTGTACCACCAATGGATCCAAGCGATGAAATCGTGAAGGTCGCACCCTGCATTTCTGCGGGTTTTAACTTCTTATTCTTCGCTTTATCGGCCAACTCAGATGCTTCAGCGGCAATCTCCCAAATCCCTTTTTGATCCGCATCACGGATCACCGGAACCATCAATCCATCAGGTGTATCCACGGCAATACCGATATGGATATACCCTTTTCTGACGATTTCGTCAGTTGCAGGATCGATCGAGGCATTGACTTGTGGTAGTTCAGCCAAGGCATAGGCAGAGGCCTTAATCAAAAATGGAAGCGGGGTGAGCTTCACACCCTTCTTCTCAGCCTCAGCTTTCATGGATTTCCGGAAGGCTTCCAGATCCGTGATGTCGGCTTCATCAAACTGTGTCACGGCTGGAACATTGAGCCAACAGCGAGTCATGTTATCCGCTGTGAGTTTGTGAATTTTGGTCATTGGAATTCGTTCCACAGGACCAAAGGCAGCAAAATCAACCGGTGGAATTGCTGGAATTCCTGTTCCACCCGTGACCGCTGGACCCGCTTCTTTTTGGCTCAATTTCGCCTTCACAAAATTATGCAAGTCATCTTTGGTGATCCGGCCTCGTGGGCCAGATGACGGGACTTTGGTCAAATCGACACCAAGCTCACGCGCTAACGCACGCACCGCTGGACCTGCATGCACTAGTGACCCTGAAATCTCAGCTGCAGGGGGTTCTATCTTCTTGCTTTGAGCGGCCGCTGGAGCGACTGGAGCCACAGGTTCACTCGGTTGTGCTGCTGGACTTGCAGAGGTCGCCGAACCGCTGGTGGATTCCACATCGGCAATCGCATCACCCTGAGCCACGGAATCGCCCTCTTTCACAGCAAGTGCGACGATTTTTCCACTCACCGGCGAGGGTATTTCCATCGAGGCTTTATCCGATTCGAGAACAATTAATGTATCGCCTTCGGCAACGGTATCACCAATCGCAACACTGACCTCGATCACAGTCACACCATCGGCATTTCCGGTGTCAGGAACGACCACTTTTTCCAGACCGCCTGCACGATTTGAGGCTGCAGCAGGCACAGGTGTCGTTGGAGTGTCGGCTACCGGAGCTTGCGAAGGAGCCACAGCCGGACTGCCATCGGTCACTGACATCTCGCAAATGGGATCACCCTGCACCACTTGCTGGCCTTCGGTCACGATCAGAGCACTGATCACTCCGGCCCTAGGCGCAGGAATTTCCATGGATGCTTTATCCGACTCTAGGACGATCAGCGTATCGCCTTCGGCAACGGTATCACCCACTGAAACCGCGACCTCAATCACAGTCACGCCGTCAGCACTCCCAGTGTCAGGCACAACCACCTGCTCACTCACCGTGGCTTCTTGGGATACTGGAGCAGTTGCGACTGGCGCAGCAGTCAGAGCCTCGGCAGGAGGCGGTTCAATAGGCGCAGAGCCCACAGCATCCGCACTGTCCAATTCACAAATTGCATCACCTTCATTGACCTCAGAACCCTCAGACACATGGATCGCACCCACAACACCGGATGCGTCGGCTGGAATTTCCATTGAGGCCTTATCAGACTCTAAAACAATTAAGGTATCCCCTTCGGCGACTGTGTCGCCTTGAGCAACAGCCACTTCAATCACTGTGACGTTCGAGGCATCACCAATATCTGGTACACGAATCGTTGTCATGTCATACCTCCTTACAATGTCACCGGATCAAGACGATCGGGATCGATGTCGAAATCTTTGATGGCCTGAGTCACGACTTTAGGATCAATCTTTCCGTCCATTGACAGCGCTCTGAGCGCCGCAATCGTGACGAATCGACGATCCACTTCAAAGTGCTCACGTAATTTCTTACGTGAATCCGAACGACCAAATCCATCAGTCCCAAGCGTAATGTAGGTCCGTTTTCCGAGGAATGGGCGAATCTGCTCGGAGTAAAGCTGGATATGATCAGTCGCCGCCACCACTGGCGCATCAGATCCACCCAACATGGTTTCAACGTGACTGATCCGAGCCGTTTTCTCTTCTGGATGCAATAAGTTATAACGTGCTGCCGACTGGCCATCACGACGCAACTCATTAAAGCTGGTCGCGCTATACACTTCAGCACCGACGCCAAAATCGGCTAGCATTTCAGCTGCCGCCTCAACCTCTCTCAGAATCGTTCCTGAGCCCAGCAGACGAACACTGTGCTTCATTTTAGGCGCAGCAGGCTTCAGCAGATACATCCCCTTGATGATGTCTGACTCAACACCTTCGGGCATGTCCGGATGGTTGTAGTTTTCATTCATCAGGGTGATGTAATAAAACACACTCTGATTTTCGTCATACATCTGCTTTAGACCGTGCTGAACGATGACCGCAACTTCGTAACTATAGGTTGGGTCATAAGAACGCTGATTCGGGACAGTGCCCGCCAAAATATGACTATGTCCGTCTTGGTGCTGCAACCCTTCCCCATTTAAGGTGGTCCGGCCTGAAGTTGCGCCCAGTAAGAAGCCTTTCGCCTGCATATCACCCGCAGCCCAGGTGAGGTCACCCACTCGCTGATGACCGAACATCGAATAGTAAATATAGAATGGGATTAATGGTTGGTTATGGTTGGCATAGGAGGTAGCACAGGCCATCCAAGCTGAAAACGCACCCGATTCGTTGATCCCTTCTTCGAGAATCTGGCCGGCTTTGTCTTCATGGTAAGACAACACCTGGTCGACATCGTGTGGAATGTATTTCTGACCTTCGGTGGTATAAATCCCCAGTTGTTTGAACATCCCTTCCATGCCGAATGTCCGTGCCTCATCAGGGACGATAGGGACCACTCGATGTCCAATCGTTTTGTCTTTCACCAGTGTCGACAGCATCCGAACGAATGCCATCGTTGTTGAAATTTGCCGGTCGCCTGTGCCTTTGGTCTGCTGCTTAAACGCATCGAGACTTGGGCATCCTAGCGGATCTTTCCAGGCCCGACGTGAGGGCAAGTAACCACCTAAGACCTTTCGACGTTCTTGCAAATATTTGTTTTCGGGACTCTCAGGACCTGGATTGAAATAGGGCAAATCACCGAGGTCGTCGTCACTGATCGGAATAGCAAAACGATCGCGGAACTTTTTCAAATTCTCCAGATCCAGCTTTTTCACCTGGTGCGATGGATTAGCTGACTCACCTGATGAACCCATGCCGTACCCTTTGACGGTTTGCGCAAGAATCACGGTCGGCTGTCCTTTATGGTTGACGGCCGCATGGTAGGCCGCGTAGACCTTAGTGGGATCGTGACCTCCACGATTCAGTTGCGCGATGTCTTCATCTGACAAATCAGACACCATCTCTTTTAATTCTGGATATTGGCCAAAGAAATGTTCGCGCGTATAGGCACCACCTTTAGCCTTGCAGTTTTGCAATTCGCCATCGACCACTTCATCCATGACTTTCTGCATCAGGCCTTGGCGGTCACGAGCAAATAATGGGTCCCAATGGCGACCCCAAAGAACTTTGATGACGTTCCATCCAGCGCCACGGAAGACACCTTCCAGTTCTTGGACGATCTTGGCGTTACCACGAACAGGTCCATCGAGACGCTGCAAATTGCAGTTGATCACGAAAATCAGGTTATCAAGACCTTCTCGCCCAGCAAGGCCGATCGCACCCAAGGATTCAGGTTCGTCCATCTCTCCATCGCCGAGGAATGCCCAAACTTTGCGATTTGGCTGATCAGAGAGGCCTCGATTCACCAAATACTTCATGACATGGGCTTGGTAGATCGATTGAATCGGTCCGAGACCCATTGAAACCGTTGGGAATTGCCAGTAATCCGGCATTAACCAAGGATGTGGGTAGGACGACAGACCATCCCCATCCACCTCACGTCGGAAATTATCCAACTGCTTTTCAGACAGACGCCCCTCTAAGAAGGAACGCGCATAAATTCCTGGGCTTGCATGACCTTGGATATACAAAAGATCCTGACCTTCAGAATGATCAGGTCCTTTCCAAAAATAGTTAAAACCGACTTCATACAAAGTTGCTGCCGATTGGTAAGTCGCAATGTGACCACCCAAATCATCGCCTGACTTATTCGCGCGCATCACCATGGCAAGTGCATTCCAGCGAATCAAGCTACGGATGCGTCGCTCCATGAACAGATCGCCCGGCATCCGCGCTTCTTTTTGCAAAGGGATGGTGTTCCGGTACGGTGTGGTCATGGCAACCGGAAGACTAGCTCCCTCCTGGCTGGCACGGGCAACAAGTTGATTCAGCAAGTAAGCTGCGCGATCAGCTCCTTCATGTTGTAGTACAGACTCATAGGCTTCTAGCCATTCTTTGGTTTCGACCGGATCCTGGTCGACTGTTATTGGCGTATTCGCCATAGTTCTCACCTCGTTGGGTTGGTTGGTGAACAACGACACTTCACTCAAGTCGATTGTGTCAACTCTTTCAAGCGCCGCGGTTTCGTATCTGCAAGTCGTTCACGATCCAGTGATTCACTCACAGTTAACATATGTTGACGGACTGCCCTCCTGGCTGCCGCCGGATCGCGATCGATCACGATCGCGCGATAAATCGCCTCATGCTGCAGGGCCAGATCTTGTTTTCGAATGCGATCCAGATTGAGCTCGGCCAAATTTTTCACAATCGATTCTTCAAGGAGTACGAAGATCGATCGCATGATGTGAAGGATGATGCCGTTCTGCGATGCCTCGGCAATCGCCAAATGAAACTCGGCGTCCGCTTTGGCTTCGCGATGGAGGTCATGCGATCGCACCGCAGCCTGCAATTCGTGATAGCGACGTTGCACATTCCCGCGAGCCCGCTCGGTTGCACGATCAGCAGCTAACCAAGCAGCCACACTTTCCAGAGCAAATCGCAATTCAAGGATGTCAAAGGTTCCATCGGGCGACCGTTGAATCATGGCCATCATCGGATCGATAAATGTTGAGCCCACATGCTCCGCAACAAAAGTGCCACCGCCATGACGACGCTGGATCAGCCCTCGCGCCTCCAGTTTTTGAATGGCCTCTCGGACGGTCGGCCTTGAAACATCAAACTCTTCAGCTAAGCTACGTTCCGAGGGGAGTTTCTGGCCTGGGCGCACTTTCCCCTCGAGGATCAAGCGCTCGATCTGGTCCATGATGACATCAGCCGCTCGTGTCACTCGAGGGGTCGACAGGTATCCATTCATTGCAACGGTCTCGTTAGCATCAAAGTGGTCAGACCAATAGATTAACTGGTCAGACCAAAATGCGCAAACAGTTAAACCAATCGATCCCTCGGCTCTTGACCAGCAAAGAATGCATCCAAATTATCGAGCGCCCGATCGCCCATCGCCTTCCGCGTTTCGCGTGTTGATGACCCCAAATGCGGCAACATCAAAACGTTCGGACATTTGGCGAACTCGGGATTTCCACCGGGCTCATTCTGAAAGACATCCAGACCTGCAGCTGCAATGTGACCTGACTGCAGTGCATCGATTAATGCCGCCTCATCAACCAAGCGGCCGCGAGCAGTATTGACAAAGACCGTGCCTGGACGCATCCAACCGATCGATTCGGCGTTAATTAAGCAGTCTGTTTCAGGGGTGGCTGGGCAATTCAGCGAAATCATATCCACCGCTTCAAATAAGGATTTCACCGAGGGATGATAGATCGCTCCACATTCCAACTCAGGAGGCAATTGACGACGGTTGCTATAATGGATTTCCATGTCAAAACCGCGCGCACGCTTCGCAACCGTCTGACCAACCCGACCCATACCAACAATCCCAAGCTTTTTTGATGTGACTTGAATGCCGTTCATTTCCACCGGCGCCCAGCGCTTCCACATTCCTTGTCGCAGCATCTGATCACCCTCAAACGTCCGACGGCTCGCACCCAACAGGAGCAGCATCGCAATTTCAGCAGTCGCATCTGAAAGCACATCTGGAGTATTGGTCACCACGATCCCGCGCGATTTGAGTGCTTCCAAATTACAGTGATCAACACCGACTGAGTAGTTGGCAACGATTTTCAAACGGCTTCCCAGCTTGGCAACAACATCGGCCGACAAGAGTTCTGAATGACAAATCATCAGGGCATCGGATTCATGGCTCCGAGCGATGAGTTCATCCGATGACATAATGTGATCATCGTCATTCAGCCAAACCGCATAATTGTTGCGAGCCCGCTCCAGGACGGGTTCGACCAATAACCTCGTAATGCTTAAGTCAACCATTTCGATCTCCGTGATTGATGCGAAAGGGCACATTGGCGTTTTTGGAAACAAGTTTCAATCGAAAAGTGGTCTGATCAGTTTTTTTTCAAAAGCCTTGCAACATTGGGTCTAAATCCTCAATATCACCAATCCACGGATGGGTTTGTAGGGCGCACTGCATTGAGCAGATATGGATAAGCGCTAGAAAAAAGATAGATAAAAAAGGTAGTCCGATGAGCAAAAAACTCGATCGCCGTTCGTTTCTGAAAGGAGCTACGGCAACAGCAGCGGCCTCTAGCCTCGGTTTCCCAGCACTTGTCAACGCCGGTGGTCACGGCGGTACAACGTTGAAAGTGCAGGCAGCTTGGGGTGGCGGTATTTTCCTAGAAAACGCGCAAGCATATGTCGACCGCGTTCATGCAATGGCTGGGAAAGATCTCAAAATTGATTTACTTCCAGTGAATTCCGTCGTTAAAACATCACAGATGCAAGATGCGGTTCACCGCGGGGTCTTGGATGGATGTCACTACGTACCTGCTTACTGGTACTCAAAATCCAAAACAGCGTCGTTATTCGGAACTGGCCCATGCTTTGGCTGGTCATCACAAGAAGTTCTTGGTTGGTTGCATTATGGTGGCGGTCAGCAGTTGTTTGACGAGTTGATGGGTTCTTTGGGCCTGAATATCGTCTCATTCTTCAACAGCCCAATGCCTGCACAGCCAATGGGTTGGTTTAAAGAAGAAATCAAAGATGCTTCGCAGATGAGTGGTCTTAAGTACCGGACTGTCGGTCTAGCTGCAGACGTTCTCCTCGAAATGGGAATGTCAGTCGTTCAGTTGCCAGGTGGTGAAATTCAGCCAGCGATGAAGTCAGGTTTGATTGACGCTGCAGAATTTAACAACCCAACATCTGACCGTGACTTCGGTATGCAAGATGTCTCGAAAGACTATCACCTCGGGTCATTCCACCAGTCACAGGAATTCTTCGAAATCTCGTTCAACAAGAAGAAGTATGATGCTTTACCAGCGGAGCAGCAGGCGATCTTGCGCTACGCGTCAGAAGCTGAGAACTCAAACTTCTACTGGCATAACACGAACCGGTACGCTGACGATTTGCAAAACCTGCGCAATCAGGGTGTCAACGTTCACCGTACCCCTGACTCTGTTATGAAAGAGCAATTGAAGGCTTGGGATATCGTTGTTGATCGTCTGAACGCTGAAGATCCGTTCTTCAAGAAAGTCATTGACTCGCAAAAAGCTTACGCGAAGCGTGTCATGGGTTACTTGAACCTAAATCAGCCAGACTATCGTATGGCCTACGATCACTACTTCGGTTAATCCGGACAGTGATTTGTGATCCTGGAGCGCTCAAGCGCTCCGGGATTTTTAGTTTCTGGGTGCATGCCCGAGTTATATTTGGGCGAGCTGAAGCCCCAGTCTTGACAACGCATTGTTGTCAGTTGATGAGTTGTACGCTGTGAATCTTGATGTGGAGAAACAATCGTGGATCGATTTGTCTACACCATTGAAGGCTTAAACGTCTGGGTAGGACGCGCCTTTGGTTGGTGTATTTTAATTTTGACGCTCTCAGTCTCATATGAGGTGTTTGTTCGTTACGTACTCAACGCTCCGACTGTATGGTCAATGGATATGATGATCCAGATGTACGGCGCTCTTTTTTTGATGGCGGGGCCTTACGCGCTCGCTCAAGACGCCCATGTCCGCGGTGATTTCTTATATCGATTATTAAAACCAAAGACGCAAGGCAAGATCGACCTAGTACTCTACGTGACATTCTTCTTTCCGGGTATGCTTGCGCTGTTCTGGTTCGGAATGGAAGTCGCCGCCGATAGTTGGCGCTACAAAGAAGTGAGCTGGAATAGCCCGGCTAGAATCCAAATTTATTTTTTCAAAACACTAATACCAGTCGCTGGGTTCTTACTCATCCTTCAGGGTCTTTCCGAGATCTGCCGTTGTATCCGAGCGATCAACAGTAACGAGTGGATGGCGCGCTTAAGCGACGTGAAAGAGACAGAGCAATTGCTGATGGAAGAAGCAGAGAAGAAGGAAGTACAAGCATGAGCAACCCTGAAGTCGCAATTATGATGTTGTGCCTGTTTATCGTGCTGGTACTGCTTGGCTTCCCAATCGCGTTTACTCTCATCGCGATGGGTGTTGGATTTGGCTATTACGCTTACTACAGCAGTCCTCAAACATTCAGCGATATTTTTGATAACCAAATTTTCTACCTGCTGAACCAAAACACCTATTCGGTCATGGAAAGTGACACCCTAGTTGCCATCCCACTATTCCTATTCATGGGGTATGTGGTCGAACGTGCTGATATTGTCGGACGTCTCTTCCGGTCATTACAGATGGCTGCGCACAACCTACCAGGATCAATGGCAATCTCTGCTCTCGTCACCTGCGCTGTGTTTTCAACGGCATCAGGAATCGTGGGTGCAGTAGTGACCCTGATGGGTCTTCTCGCCTACCCTGCCATGGCCAAAGCGAACTATGACAAAAAGTTTGCCGCCGGCGTGATTTGTGCTGGTGGAACGCTCGGAATTCTCATTCCACCATCAATCATGTTGATCGTTTATGCCGCGATTGCTGAATTGTCGCCGTTGCGGTTGTATGCCGCGGCAATGTTTCCGGGTCTCATCCTCGCTGGCTTATACATTGTTTATGCCATTACGCGAGCAACCCTTAATCCTTCGATTGCACCGAAACCACTCGCAGAAGATATTCCGCCAACAGCGCAGATTTATAAAGATCTTTTGGTGTCATTTTTACCGCTGACTCTTTTGATTGTCACCGTATTAGGTTCAATTCTTGGTGGCTTAGCGACCCCAGCTGAAGCGGCCGCGATGGGAGCGCTGGGATCAATGGTCCTTGCTGCTCTGTACCGCGCCCTGACTTGGCAGAAAATTCAGGAGAGTGTGTTCCTATGTGCCAAGGCGACAGCCATGGTTTGCTGGTTGTTCGTTGGTTCTTGGACGTTCGCGTCGATCTTCTCGTATCTTGGTGGACACGATGTGATCGAGCACTGGGTGCTTGGAATGAATTTAGCACCATGGCAATTCCTCGTCATGGTTCAAGCGATCATCTTCGTGTTGGGTTGGCCTCTTGAGTGGTCAGAAATTTTGATCATCTTCGTCCCGATCTTTTTACCGATGCTCGACACGTTCGGAGTGAATCCCTATTTCTTTGCGATGCTAGTTGCACTCAACCTTCAGACTTCCTTCCTGACACCGCCGATGGCGATGTCAGCGTACTATTTGAAAGGGGTCTTGAAGAGTGAAATTGAATTAGTGGAGATCTTTAAAGGATTGATCCCATACTTGGGAATTGTCTTATTCAGCATGGTGCTCTTGTACCAATTCCCGGGAATCGCATTGTGGTTGCCTGACTATCTCTTTGGCGAGTACATCCCATAGTGTCCGAGTCAACGCAAACCGTCGCAGAGACCGTCGAAGCCGTTGCTGAAGGTCGCCTGACCGCTCGGCAATGGACCGAGCACTGTCTCTCGCAAATTGACTCACCAGAAACAATCGGAGCCTGGTCTTTTATCGACCGTGAACAGGCACTTCAGCGCGCCGATGACATGGATTGGTTGAGAAAAGACGGTAGCGCGATGGGAGCTTTGCATGGCTGTCCGATTGGCCTCAAAGATATCATTGAGGTTCAAGGAATGCCGCATGGCTGTGGTTCGCCACTGATGGGACAACTGTCTGAGACAAACGCCGCCCTCGTTGACGCGTTAGAGGCGGCAGGCGCTGTTGTTCTTGGGAAAACTGAGACCACCGAATTCGCAGCCTTGCATCCAGCCAGAACGAAGAATCCCCACTCATTGGAGCATTCTCCCGGTGGATCATCCGCAGGTTCAGCCGCCGCAGTCGCAGCCGGAGAGGTTCCAATTGCGATTGGCTCGCAAACCAATGGTTCGGTCATTCGTCCAGCGTCTTACTGCGGTGTCTACGCAATGAAACCCTCAGCTGGGATCATTTCCAGAACAGGAGTCTTCGAGCAATCACCCACACTCGATCAGATGGGTGTGTTTGCCGCATCGCTTGCTGATATCGCCTCGATCGTCGATGTCTTATCGGTTCATGACAGCCGCGATCCACCCTGTATCGCCGCTCCACGGCCCGCCTGCGTTGAAGGCTATTTATCCGATCCACCGATACAGCCAGATTTGGCAATTTTCAACCTTCCCTATCACGACTTGCAGTCCCACGCCTGCACCGAGTGTTTTCGTGAGATTGCCTACGCACCC
>OCRN01000005.1_pt1 | contig 61914 bp, 58 predicted proteins | sample 1534761 | NCBI WGS metagenome assembly OCRN01 (sample SAMEA3275602, study PRJEB22092) | marine metagenome | biome: ENVO:01000047 "MEDITTEREAN SEA BIOME"; feature: ENVO:00002042, "SURFACE WATER"; material: ENVO:00002010, "SEA WATER" | collected 2014-06-21T10:50:00+00 | depth 0 m | reverse complement strand
GGTGTGGGAAGCGTCCCTGAGTCTGGTGCTGTTGCTGTTTGATTCAACCAAATCAAAATTACAGCCACGGCTCCAAGAAGCACGATACTTAAAGTGATTCCAACAGCTGCAGTGGGCCCTTTTTTTTCAGGGCGCCGATGTCGCGTGGCTTGGCTTGAATAGTCGCGCATTACATTGACCGCGGAGCGCTCACACCAAGCAGATCGAGCCCGTTCCGAATGACGATTTGTACAGCCGTCGCCAGCGCTAATCGAGCATCACGCACCTGAAGATCATCAACCAATAGTCGTGTTCCGTTATACCAGCGGTGGAAATCAGCGGCGAGCTCTTGGAGGTAATAGCAAATTAAGTGCGCCTCCAGTGAGTCGGATGCTTTTGCGACGATCTCAGGGAATCGACCGACAGCGGTTGCCAAGTCGAGCTCGTCTTGAGTGGTCAGTTCAGTCAGGTGGTCGAGACCACGCACTGTATCAAAGGGTATCTCATTCAATCCCTCAAGCACCCGACAAATCCGTGCGTGCGCATATTGAACGTAATAGACCGGATTATCTTTGGTCTGGCTGGTCGCCAGTGAAAGATCAAAATCCAAATGTTGATCGGCTTTCCGCATCACATAAAAGTAACGACAGGCGTCACGTCCAACATCGTCTCGTAACTCCCGTAAGGTGACAAAAGATCCCGAGCGAGTCGACATTTGTAAGCGCTCGCCCTCCTTGTACAGAATGGCAAACTGCACCAACCGAATGGTGAGTCGTTCAGGGTCAAAACCGAGCGCCTCAGCAGCGGCTTTGATGCGGACGATATACCCATGATGATCAGCACCCCAAACATAAATGATTCGATCAAAACCTCGGGAAAATTTGTTCGCGATGTATGCGATATCACTTGCGAAGTAGGTTGTTTCGCCGTTATCTCGGCGCACCACCCGATCTTTGTCATCGCCGAAGTCAGTGGATCGAAACCACAAGGCACCGTCTTGTTCGAACAAATATCCGCGCTCTTCAAGGGTTGCGATTGCTTGATCGATTTCACCAGAGGTCACCAGTGACTTTTCACTAAACCACTGGTCAAAATTTGCACCAAATTCGGAGAGATCATCCTGGATATCGTCAAGGATCGAATGCAGCGCGAGATTGAACGGAAGATTCCAACGATCGCCAAGTGCTTCTTTGGCGTTCTGGATTAATCCATCAATGTGCGCGTCTTTCGTGGTTTCAGAATCGGGCGTCACGTCTTTGACGAGATCGTGAAACGCGATTGCGATGGAATTCCCCGTATTGTCATGCAGGGTGTCGCCTAATTCTGCAATGTATTGGCCTTGATAGCCTGCCGACGGAAAGACGATGTCTTCTCCAGAGGTTTCCAGGTAACGCAGGTACACGCTGACGGCCAGAATGTTCATTTGTCTTCCAGCATCATTAACGTAGTACTCGGCCTCAACTTGGTGTCCCCGTGCTTTCAGCAGGTTGACCAAGGTCGCTCCATAGGCAGCACCTCGACCATGACCTACATGCAAGGGTCCGGTTGGGTTTGCTGAGACGTATTCCACCTGGACGCGTTCATTGGTGGTTGGATGCAAGCCATATTGGTCGCGCTCGGTCAGACATCGAACGACCGGTTCAAAGGCAGCGCCTTTTGCTAAGCGGATATTAATAAAACCGGGTCCTGCAATGTCAACAGCCGCAATGGTCTCTGACGCCGGAAGATGTTCGATGAGCTTCTCAGCCAAGGCGCGAGGGGCTATTTGAGCTGCTTTGGCATGCATCATGGCGACATTGGTCGCCAAATCACCATGCGCAGGATCGCGTGTGTTTTCGATTTGCACAGGTCTGCGATCGATGGAATTGATGATGTTGTCAGCGATGAGTTGATCGAGCGCTTGTTCGAATAGCGCAGCGACAGCGTCCTTCATGGTGTCCCTCCGGTTAAGGGCGGGAGTGTAGCATTACCAAAGGTCCCAGGGATCGACATCCAACTGAAACATCACTTTTCCCCGCTTTTTGTAAGCCCAGGGTCCGGTTTCTTTCAAGACCCACTGCAACAGTGGGCGTTTTCCAAGAATGAGCAATTGGCCATGGTATTGACGATTGCGCCGCTCCATCGGAGCAGGCGCAGGACCAAGGAGTCGTACGGGACTATTCAATGCCCGAATCGCATGCGCGACATCACCTAAAGCGGTGAAGACGGCTTCGGCGGTTGATGCCCTTGCCGAAATCAGGGCGAGATGTGTATCTGGTGGCCATTGAAATTGCTGACGCTCCGCCATGATGGCGGCGGCGAGCTCATCGTAGTTTTGTTTTAAAATTCGATCGAACCATTCGGAATCTGGCCTGTGCGTTTGAACCAACACTTGGCCGCGCGCTCCATGTCTGCCAGCACGGCCGGAAACTTGAGTCAACAACTGTGCAAAATGTTCAACCGATCGAAAATCGGCTCCGGATAACCCCTGATCTGCATCGGTCACGATGACGGTGGAGAGATTTTTAAAATCGTGGCCCTTCGCGAGCATCTGTGTCCCAACTAAAATACAGGGATCACCATCAATCACAGGTTGGATGAGTTGTTCAAATGCACGTCGTCTTGCGGTGGTATCGCGATCAACCCGAATAACGGGAGTATCAGGGAAGGCTGTCGCTAATGCTTCTTCAAGACGTTCCGTACCGAGGCCAACAGCGAGAAGGTTGAGCCCAGAACATTCCGGACAGACAGTGATCGATTGTTGGCGGTGGTCACAGTGGTGACACCACAAGACATTTGGATGTCGATGCAGGGTCGGCTTGGCGTCACAGTGACGACATCCGGGAATCCATCCGCAATCCGCGCACATTAAAACAGGTGAATAACCACGCCGATTCAAAAAGACTAACGCTTGTTGTTGGCGATCAATAGCGTCGCCAATGGCTCGCCGAGAGGCGTCACTCAAACCATCTTTGGGTTTGTCATGGCGCGCATCGATCAGACGAATCGTCGGAGATGGCTGCTGACCCGGGCGACTGGACAGACGTAAGCGAATGTATTTTCCAAGCTCAGCCTGATGCCAACTTTCAAGAGATGGTGTCGCTGAAGACAGCACCACTGGAATCCTCATTTGCTGAGCGCGGACGATGGCAAGATCGCGTGCTGAATAACGACATCCTTCCTGATTTTTGTAGGCGCCATCGTGCTCCTCATCCACCAAAATGAGCCCCAGATTTGGCATTGGGGTAAATAATGCAGAGCGTGTACCGATCAATACGTCAGCGGTACCTTGGGATGCGGCAACAAAGGCTTTTGCCCGCGCGCCATCGGCAAGGCCAGAATGTGAGACTGCTAGCGTACCTGTCAGTTGTTGCTGGATTCGAGTCACCATTTGCCCTGTCAGTCCGATTTCGGGCACCAGCAACAGTACTTGCTTTCCACGCTCGAGGGTTTTCCGAATTAATTCTGAAAACACCTGGGTTTTCCCACTGCCGGTAACGCCTTGAAGTAAAAAACACTGGAAGTCGCCTGATGCCTGATTCACACAATCAATCGCGTGTTGTTGCTCATCAGTGAGTGGGTATTGAGGTGGTTGAGACTGTCCCTGCTCTGTTTTTGCGAGAGGAAAAGGTTTCCCCTTGCGAATCGCTGCCGGAAGGCTCGACAACAGAAGGTCTCCAGCCGGAGCAAGATAGTAATCGGAGGCAAACCGAATCAATGCGTGGTGGGAAGGGTCGATCACAGGTGCATCATCGAGGACTTCAAGGATCGATTTGATGGTGCTCAAATCTTGGGGTTCGCTTGCTTCGCCGGCGCTAATCCCAACGATTTCGCGAGATCCGAGTGGTGCTTTGACGCGCAAGCCGGCTTCGATCGGTTTGTCCGAACTGTAGGTCAGGGGCTCGAAAAAAGGCCCTGGAACAAAAACTTTGATAAAAAAGCGTGACATAGGCTTCCGTGAACACCTTAGTGTTTGATAGACTCCGCCGCCCAAACTTAGATGCGGTGCCTAACGCGTAAGGTGGTTGGGGAAGCGGCATCGATTATACAGAGGATAGAACAGATGAGAGCGGATATTCATCCAGCATACACCGACGTGAAAGTCACATGCTCATGTGGCGCGTCGTATGACACACGGTCAACCAAAGGCGAAGACTTTTCTGTCGATGTTTGCCAAGAGTGCCACCCTTTTTATACGGGTAAGCAGAAAGTGGTCGATACCGGTGGGCGAATTGATCGCTTCAACAAGCGCTTCGGTGGCCGCACAATTTCCAAGTAAATTCTTGACAAAAGCCGCTTTGATTGCGGCTTTTGTCTATTCAGGAGCGAGCGTCGCGGACTCCTGTCCTCCCCCTCAAACGCTCTCTCCGCCCTTGAAACTCCAACGTGTTATCGATGGTGATACCGTCAAATTAAGCGATGGTTCAAGTGTTAGGCTGACCGGTTTCAACAGCTTCGAGCTCAAAGATTCCGGTTGGAAACGTCAATATGCACGAAAGGCTCGATCGCGCGCTCAAGACGTGTTGAGCGAGACGATTTTCATCACTCCCTGGCCTGCTTCAACAGACCGTTATGGGCGTTTGCTCGGCAATCTGTGGATGGGGGAATCTTATCTCGGAGAAGTCTTGGTTGCCGAAGGGCTCGCATTGACGGTTTCGATTCCACCAGAAAACCGTTTGGTTGCTTGCTTGTTGGATCTCGAATGGCAGGCGCGTGATGCAAAACGAGGCGTTTGGGCGTTGGGTCATTTACCCGAGTCGGCAGAAGCACTCAATCGTGGTGGGTTCCAGCATCGAGTGGGTGACATCACTCAAATCCTGGATGCGAAAACTTTGGTGTTAAGTGATCGGTTACGCGTCATGTTACCAAAGGCTGATTCATCGATGCGGCTCGGCATGAGATTAGAAGTCCGGGGTTGGGTGTCGCGATCGCCAGCATCGGTCCGGGGACAATTTCCATGGACCTTAACCCTCAAAGATCTGACCAATCGCACCCGCGTGTTTTAGAACAACTGCTGCGGTGTTTGGATCGCTTGCCCATCGTTTGAGGGGATCACGGCCTCAGGGGCTGCATCTTTCGGCGGGTTCTCTAACAAAAAGAATTCGCGTATCGATTGATTTTGGGTGCCACGTGCTTTTGCGCCGGTTTCCGGATCAATCCGTGTCGCAATGACACCCGTTGGCAAGGCAGGGTTCTCTTCGGGAACACGATCCAACGCGTGCTTCATGAATTCAATCCAAATCGGTAGTGCAGCTCGCCCTCCGTATTCAGCTCGCCCCAGTGTTTTCGGTTGGTCAAAGCCCACCCAGACTGAGGCAACCAGATTCTTTTGGTAGCCATTGAACCAGGCGTCGACTTGATCGTTGGTGGTCCCTGTTTTACCAGCTAAATCCTGTCGACCCAAGGACTTGGCTTTTTTCGCTGTGCCCTGCTGGACGACATCTTTGAGCATGTCGTTGATCAGGAAATGGATCCGCTCATCCAAAACACGAGGTGCAATTCTGTCGGTGTAGTCCAAATCGAAAAAGTCAGATTTTGCCGGACGCAGCCGGTTATCGAAATCGAGGTCCACGGACACAGAACGGCCATCACAGTCGGATTGACAGACACTCACTGGACGCGTCTGATACAACACGGCGCCATCGGCTGATTCAATGCGATCAATGAGATGATTTTTTACCCGGAATCCACCGTTTGCAAAAATCGCATAAGTCTCCGCCATTTCTAGAGGTGTCAGAGACGCAGTGCCGAGTGAAATGGATAAATCTCTGGGCAGTTTGGTGGTATCCACCCCAAATCGTTCTGCAATATCAATGATTCGATTCACACCCAGTTCCCGGACCAGGCGCACAGAGACGAGATTGCGTGACCGATACAGGGCGGTTCTGAGCCGAGTGGGCCCGAGGAATGTGCCACCTGAGTTCTGCGGGCGCCAGTCAGTGGCCCCTTCTGTCTGATCAAACACGACTGGTGCGTCGTTGATTAAGGTTGCCGGGGTCATTCCGGACTCAAGCGCTGCTGTATAGATGAGAGGCTTAATGCCCGATCCGACCAATCGCCCACCCTGCGTGGCTCGGTTAAACTTCGACTCGAAATAGTTAAAACCACCGATCATCGCTCGAATCGCACCAGTGTTTGGATCCAGCGCAACAAATCCCGACTCAACCTCTGGTTTTTGCGCAAGCCACCAGCGCTTTTCATCTTGAAGAACCCGAATTAAATCACCTGGCTCGACCAAGGTGCGCGCATCTTTCACGCGAGGTCCGATGCTGTTGACACTCCGATATTCTCGCGCCCACTCAAAACCCTGCTTCTCAATCACAATGGATTGTTCGTCCGCGGTAACCGCTCGGATGGAATTGTCAGTGACTGAGACAACCACTGCCGGTTGTAATGGGCCAATCGCGTCGACACTCGCGAGTTGGCGTTTCCAGTCAAATAATGTGGTTCCGATCAGTGTTTGTTCGACGCCTCGCCATCCATGGCGACGATCGTATTCCATCAGTCCTCGGATGACGGCATCTTGAGCAAATTTTTGTTGTTCGCCGTGAATGGTCGTGAATACACGGAGACCATCGGTGTAGGCACGATCATCAAAGATTTCCAGTGCGATACGGCGCGCTTCTTCAGCAACATAAGGTGCGGTGAGATCCAGTTGGACACCATGAAGAGAGGCTGTGACTGGTTGTTCAAGCGCCAAGTTAAAGTCGTACTCTTCAATAAAGCCGAGTTTTAGCATTCGGCCTAAAATCCAATCACGACGTTCCTTTGCGCGCTCTGGGTTGGCAATCGGATTGTACTTTGAGGGAGCCTTGGGGAGACCAGCGATCATTGCTGACTGTGCAAGCGTTAGCTGGTCGAGCGTTTTTCCATAATAGATTTGCGAAGCTGCATTTACACCATAGGCTCGGTGTCCTAAAAAAATTACATTGAAATACAGTTCAAGGATCTCGTCTTTAGTCAGCGACTTTTCGATCTCGAGTGCCAGCAAAATTTCTCTGAATTTCCGAGCAAAAGTTCGCTCGTGGCTCAAGAAATAATTTTTCGCAACCTGCATGGTAATGGTGGAGCCACCGGATTGAATCTGACCACTTGAAACCAACTGCCAAGCTGCACGAGCCAAGCCGAGCGGATCAATCCCAACGTGATCACGGAAGTTGTCATCCTCAGCTGCGAGAAAGGCGCGAACCAGGTCAAGCGGGACTTCGTTAATCCTGACGGGATCACGCCGTTTTTCACCGAACTGCGCGATCAACTGTCCATCTGCACTGAAAATCTGTAGAGGTGTCTGGAGTTGAACGGTTCGAAGAGATTCAACATCTGGAAGGCCTGGCTTCAGATACAGATATCCGCCAATCACAACGCCTGTTCCTAAGATCGCTAGCGTCAGTCCGAGGCTGATCAGAAAACGTATTGGCCCTGTCACAATGCTTCCATTTCGAATCTTGGGCAGAAGTGTACCTAAAATCAAAGTCCAATATCGATTTGACAGACTTTATTTTCCTGCTTGGCTCTCCGGGAATTGGAGGGAGTCATGCACACGAACCCATCTCAAGTACAACAAGTTTACATGGGGTGCGACGCGCTTTATTGGATAACCGATGGAGATTGTCAAAAGCAGTCATTTGCAGCCTTCGAACAGACACTTCAGCCAAGACACATGATTGTGTCTGAGTTTTGGATTCAACGAGACATGATCCCTATGGATTTCGTAACCATGGACGCAGGTGGAGTTGGATTTGATTCTTTCGAGTGTGTCGAGCAGGGTGAGCGGTTTCAGATGCGTGCCGCATTGCGTTCTCGAGCCCTTCAATACATCTCGGACTGTGTTCAGTTTCCACAACTGGACGCTTTGACACCGGAGACAGATTGGGTCTGTTCGCAACAATTGGAGGGTGTTTTTGCGTGGCACAGCCATTCTCAGGTGACCGCTTGCTTGGTTGTTGACCGAACCGTCAGGCGCGTTGGTCATTGGCCATTGAAGCAGCATGACGAGCAAGTGCATGCTTGGGCTAGGCGACTGGATTGCTCCGTGCCTGAGCTGCAATGTGTCCCAATCCAACAGATAGTCAATGGTTCTCTGCCATGCTCAATCTGATCCACTGGCGCGGTGTGATGATTCGGAAGCGATTCATTTGGTGCGCGCGCTGGTGTCTTTTTCTCACAGTGAGTTTGATCTCGGTTGCGCTTTCTGCATCCATCATGTTGCTCTCGCTCAGCAAAGATTTGCCGGATCGATCGGAGCAGCTTGCGGACTTGGTCCGTCAAAATACCACCATGAGCCAGCAGCTCAGCGAGATGCAACTGTCCGTTGATCAACGCTTGCAAGCCCAAACACAACAACTCGAACATCAGGCACAGATCAGCCTGCGTCTATCGAGACTGCAGCGTTTGTCGTTGATTGATGCATTTCGGGTCATCGCAGTCACCGATAGCAAAGACAGCACGGTGGTTCGGCTGCAAGTCGGTGACATGGCGCAACTGACGTCGCAGGCTTTGGAGAATCCGTTTGATGTTCGTCTTGTACAGCCGGGCGAATATGCGGTCATCGCCGAGTTGGTTTTCAGCGATGGTTAATGTTCAACAGTGGGTCGCTCGTCACACGAATGTGGTTCTGATTACCTGGTTTGTCGCTGTTGCAGCTGTGCTCGGCGGTTTCGTCGTGAAGCCACTTTTCGATCGTTACGTGGCCCGTTTAATCGATCAACGCCAACTCATCGAGCAAACGACACGTCACCAGCGTTTACATCAACGACAGTTGGCATTGTCTCAGGCGATCGAAGCGATCGATGCAGCATCTCACCCATTGGACTTGATGGCCTTGGTCACGCATCTCAGTGATATCGGCGAGGTTCTCGATGTGCAGGTCACATCTGATCAGTGGGTGGTGAATGTAGCGATGTCCAATCAGTCCGATGTGGGTGCAATTTATGATCTGCTCTCGCGTATCTCTGGTCTTGCGGTCGACACCTTGACGTTGCAAACGATGGATGGCGAGCAGCAGCTTCGCTTGTTACTTGAGCCTTCAGACGCAGTTTGGTTACACACAGTTGATAGGCCTTTGCCAGAACTCGCTTGGGACGATCGTCTTGGTGAACTCTCTACCTGTCCGACTCTGAGGTTGCGAGCACAGTTGGGGGAGCAGTTTCAGGTGGTGATGAATGATTCAGATCGTCTGTCGATCGCAACAGGCGACTGGCTCAATGCGGATTGGCGATTCCTAGGTTATCGGGATCAACGGTTTATTTTGAAAAATGGATTAGGTCGGACATGCGTAAAACCAAGCTCCTGATCGCTGTTTTCTTTGGGCTTGTCTGTTCGAAGGTCAGTGCATCAGAAACCATCCAGCTCGCCTTTGAGCAAACGCCTTTGGCTGAAGCGGTGAGCTTCTTTTCCGAAACTTCCGGGCTGAATGTTTCGATTCCAGAAGGATTAAACCCATCGATCACGATCCATCAGACCGCTGATGATTATCGGCAAGCGATTCAGAAGATCGCAGTCGCTGCGGGTCTGATCGCCATTGATGTGCCAACTGGGTTCGAACTTCGGAACCGGGCTGAACGCGTCGGCGTCCTGGTGATTGACTTAAAGCATCGAGAAGCCGAGCAGGTGCTGAATCTGGTGGAATCATCCGGGCAAGCGACAAAAGCAGAAGTCTCTGTGATTGCTGACCCTGAAACGAATCGCCTGATTGTTCGCGGTGATCTGTCGGAGTTGTCAGCGATTCAACAACTGGTCGAAGTACTTGACGTTGCGGTCAAGCAAATTCTCATCGAAGCAAAACTCGTGTCTCAAGATACCGATAAGCGACGAGATTTAGGTATTCGATGGTCATTTGCTACATCAGAGCCCGGTCGTTCCGGGATCCAAGGGCAAACACAGGGGTTTGCGGATCAGTCAGGCCGTTCAGCGATGTCACTTGCTTTTGTTTCTGACCCGAAACTACTCGCTCTTGAACTACAGGCACTTGAATCATCGGGCGTGGGTGAGGTGATCTCTGAGCCTCGCATTGTGACCACCAACCGACGGGCAGCGACGATACGACAGGGTCAACAGCTACCTTTTGTCACAGTCGACAAGGAGGGTCGGTCGTCGACGGAATTTAAAGATGCGGTACTTGAGTTAAAGGTCACACCGATTTTGCGTGACGATGGAAAAATCGAAATGATTCTTGAAATTCGACAGGATCAAGTCAGCCAATTGATCACGGCTCAGGGCCCTGCAATTGAGACGCGCGAATTACAGACGCGTGTGACCGTCGATCCGGAAGAAACCCTAGTTCTCGGTGGTATTTATGAATCGCGCGAGGAGAATGTTCTGGTCGGGATTCCCGGTTTATCCTCGATTCCGATACTGGGCCAGGCGTTTCAGTCAAGTCAGCGTCGAGCCTTTAAATCAGAACTGTTAATATTTATCACTCCGCGCATTCTATAACTGAGGTTTCATGTCTGATATTGCGTTTCCGCTCATTCTGATCGGCCCAACTGGTGCTGGTAAGACGACTGTGGGTCGACTCTTGGCCAATAAGCTTGGTGTGCCATTTTTTGATCTAGATGAGGAGATTGAATCGCGCTGTGGGGCGGATATCCCGTGGATCTTTGATGTTGAAGGTGAGGCCGGCTTTCGTGATCGTGAGGCGCGGGTGTTGAGTGATCTTGTTGGGCAAGGTGATGTTGTGGTTTCGACCGGCGCTGGGGTTGTCTTAAGACAGGAAAACAGAGAGCTACTGGCTGAGCATATCAACCGGGTGATTTGGTTACAGGTGGATTTGAAAACACAATTTGATCGGTTGAAAAATGATAAAAATCGGCCGCTACTGCAAGTCGCTGATCCGAAGGCTAAGCTGCGCGCGATGGCGATTGAGCGAGAACCGCTGTATCAATCCTGTGCTTCGATTCAGGTACAGACTCGCAAAACAAATCCGTCTATTGTGGTGCATCAAATTATGGAACAGCTTCATGGGGAAGAGCGATGAGAACGCTAAACGTCGAGCTAGGCGAACGCGCCTATCCGATCCACATTGGACGCGGACTGCTGAGCTCGGATTTGCTGGCGTCGGTGATCCGTGGTCGCCAGGTACTCGTGGTCACCAATGATCGCATTGCTCCTCTGTATTTAGAGAAGGTGCTTGCTCAATTATCGGATTTTGAGGTCGCAACCGTGATTCTTCCCGATGGCGAGAACCACAAACAGATTGATACCTTGGATTTGATTTTTTCAGAAGCGCTCGAGCGTCGTTTTTCGCGGAATGCCACCATGATTGCGCTTGGCGGGGGTGTGGTTGGTGACATGGTTGGATTTGCTGCGGCGACCTATCAACGAGGCATCGATTTCGTTCAAATTCCGACCACTTTGTTATCACAAGTTGACTCATCGGTTGGCGGGAAGACTGGTGTGAACCATCGCTTAGGCAAAAATATGATCGGTGCGTTTCACCAGCCTGTTGCTGTGTTGATCGATACCGACGTGTTAGCGACATTGCCGGCGAATGAAATGTCAGCGGGCATGGCCGAAGTCATCAAATATGGGCTATTGGGTGACGAGGCGTTTCTCACATGGATTGAGGATCATCTTGATGCGTTGATGTCAAAACACAGCGATGCGATTTCGACAGCGATTGAGCAGTCCTGCCAGATGAAAGCGGAGATTGTGGCGCGAGACGAGCGTGAAGGTGGTGTTCGCGCCCTTCTGAATTTAGGACATACTTTTGGCCATGCGATCGAGGCGCACTTAGGGTATGGCGGCTGGCTTCACGGAGAAGCAGTGGGTGCGGGGATGGTGCTCGCGGCACGCGTATCCGGTGCCATGGGAATGTTGGTGGAATCAGAGGTGCAGCGTGTTGTCTTGATCTGCGAGCGAGCGAATTTGCCAACGGAACCCCCGAAAGGGATGACCCCGGATGATTTCTTCAGGCATATGGCCGTTGATAAGAAAAATGTCGACGGAAGACTTCGTCTTGTGTTGATGCGCGCGTTAGGGGCGGCCTATCTCGAGGAAAATGCGCCGATGGCGCTATTAGATGATGTATTGACAGCGTGCTGTCATTAGTTCGATCTCAGCACGCGTGTATTGAGCGGATCCGCTCGGCAGTTCGCTGGGCGAAACGGCTGGTTGTGTTGGTCGGTGCGCCTGGTCAAGGGAAGACAGTCGTGATCCAAGATCTGGTATTGCGAACCCCAACGAATCCACTGTGCCTCGAGGGCGAATTAATTTCTGATCGGACAGATGCGGTGCTTCGACTTGTGGGCTTAGTCGGGTTAAGACCAGAGGGTTCGATGCATGAGATGCTTGCGCGATTGCAAACCAAGCATTCCGCAGGCTCCGAGCAGGGGATTCCTGAAATCATCGTCGATGATGCGCATTGTCTTCCCGATGCTGTTTTGCAGCTTTTTCATGAGTTGACCGTAGGGGCTTATGGTCGCCGTTGGTCGGTGTTGTTGGTCGGGGAGGACCAGCTAGTTTCGAGATTGCAGACACTTCAGCCAAAGGCTGTGCTTTGCAGTGTGGTGATGCTGCCGCCATGGGATCAACAGGATCTGGAACAGGCGGGGTCAAAAATCTACCCGGGTCAGGAGTGGTCGAGCATCCCCTCGAGTGTGCTACAGCGATATGGATCTCAGCCAAAGCAACTGTTGCGTTTAGTCGATGAGTGGGACGACTCAGTTGCGTCTGCGCCGGATCTGCCCGAGCATGAGGCTAAGGTGTCGATGGTACGAGTCTCCTCTTCTTGGATGATTGGATTCGGTATTGCGCTTGTCGTCTTGATCGCTGTGCTGATATTTGTTCAACTCAGCGACGAAAAAACACCCGCTCGAACGTCGACACCAATTCCCTTAACGCCGCAAAATCAGTAGTCTACGAAGGTCTACATTTCGTTTGCCCCAAGCCATCGAGAGTCATATACTACTTGGCCTTTTTCTTCATGGATTCAGTCGGTTGGATCCGATCGACGCGAGACAACTGCTTGAGCTGAGAGTCAGTTCGCAACGTTCGTCGTCAAATTTCGGCGGGGCGGTTAACGACCCGTATTATTGAAGGTTGCGGCCTGTTTGGCCGTGTATTTTAGGAAGACACATATGACCAAAGGTCTCTACACCCCTGGTGAGTTTCGCGACAATTGTGGATTTGGATTGATCGCTCATTGTGATGGTGAAGCCAGTCATGATTTGTTAATGACGTCGATCGAAGCATTAACGCGGATGACGCATCGAGGCGGAATCGCAGCAGATGGGAAGACGGGTGATGGCTGTGGATTGTTGTTCCAAATGCCAGACGCATTTATGCGGCATGCAGCGTCAGAAGCCTGCGGTGTGGAGCTGGGTGATTTATTTGCTGTCGGAATGGTCTTCTTGTCCACCGATCCATCGGTCGAAGCAGAGGCCGTTGCTGCAATCGAAGCGGTCTTAAACAGCCGTCGGTTGGCGGTGATTGGCTGGCGTAATGTCCCGGTCGATCCGTCGAATCTAGGTCCCATTGCGCGCGGTAACATGCCGGTCTTTAAGCAGGTATTTGTTGAGCCACAGGGTCAGAATAAAGAGCAGTTCGATAATGAGCTCTTTATGGCATCACGACTGATTGAACGTAGAATGGCTTCAAACTCAGATAATTATCTGTGCTCGCTGTCGCGCCGAGTGGTGTCCTATAAAGGACTGATGATGCCTGTGGATTTGCATCATTTTTACCCGGATCTCAACGATCCACTCATGGCAACCGCGATTTGCGTGTTCCACCAGCGTTTCTCGACCAATACGCTTCCACGCTGGCCGCTGGCTCAACCGTTCCGACTACTCGCGCACAACGGTGAAATCAACACCATCGCCGGGAATCGAAACTGGGCCAACGCGCGGGGTCATCTCTTCACGTCCGCTCGGTTACCGGAAATCGATCAAATTCTACCCTTGGTGAATTCCACCGGATCGGATTCGTCGAGCTTGGATAATATGCTTGAAGTCATGGTCGCGGGTGGTATGGACTTGTTCCGAGCCATTCGGATGCTGGTTCCACCAGCTTGGCAGAACGTGGATGACATGGATGCCGATCTACGTGCGTTTTACGAATACAACTCGATGCACATGGAGCCTTGGGATGGTCCTGCAGGGATCGTCTTAACAGACGGTCGTTATGCCTGTTGTTTGCTCGACCGAAACGGGCTGCGCCCTGCACGTTGGGTGAAAACCAAAAACGGTTATCTCACGCTCGCTTCAGAGATTGGCACTTGGGACTACAAGCCTGAAGATGTCATTGCCAAAGGCCGTGTTGGGCCTGGAGAGATTCTGGCGATCGACACAGAAACTGGCGAAATGCTATCGGCTGATGATATCGATCATCAATTGAAGGGCCGGCAGCCATACAAGCAATGGTTGCGAGAGCAAACCATTCGTTTTGAAGCGGATATGAAAGATCCTTTCTCAGATCTGAAACAGTTGTCAGAGAAAGGTCTTGCTCCCTATTTAAAGCTGTTTAATTTGACCAGTGAAGAGCGTCACCAGGTGATTAAGCCATTGGCAGAGACCGGTCAGGAAGCTGTCGGATCGATGGGTGATGATACGCCGATGGCTGTGCTGTCGACCGAGCAACGACATGTTGCCGATTATTTCCGTCAACAGTTCGCTCAGGTGACCAATCCGCCGATCGATCCATTGCGTGAATCGATTGTGATGAGTCTTGAGACCTGTCTTGGCATGGAGCTCAATCCTTTTGAAGAGACTGCTGATCATGCTGAGCGCGTGATCTTGCATTCGCCGATTCTATCGGCGCCAAAAATGGATCGCCTGAAGGCATTGGAGCATCCGAAGTACGGTCGTATTCAGATCGAGCTTGCTTTTGACCCAGCCATGGGCCTGAAGGCTGCTGTGGAATCAGTGTGTCAACAAGCTGTTGATGCTGCGCGTTCCGGCAAAACACTTCTCATTCTGTCTGACCGGCATGTTGCGGAGCATCAGTGGGTCGTGTCGGCGACCATGGCAACAGGTGCGGTCCATCATCGCCTGATCGCCGAAGGTCTCCGTTGTTCAGCCAACATTATCGTTGATACCGCTGAAGCGCGTGATTCTCATCAATTTGCTGTACTGCTTGGGTTTGGTGCGACTGCTGTTTATCCTTACTTGTCCTACCGAGTGATCAACGACTTGGTTGATTCTGATGAATTGGTGGGTGATCCGCTTGAGTTGCATCGAAATTATCGGAAAGGGATCAACAAAGGCTTGTTGAAAATCCTTTCGAAGATGGGTATCTCAACGGTCGCAAGCTATCGCGGCGCACAATTGTTTGAAGCCGTGGGCCTGTCAAATGAGATCGTCGATTTATGCTTTAAAGGTGTTCAAAGCCGGATTGCAGGCGCAGATTTCTCTGATTTTGAAAACGATCAAAAGATTCGTCAGTCTTTGGCCTGGTCGACTCGGAAGCCTGTGCCTCAAGGCGGATTCCTGAAGTATATGCATGGTGGTGAATACCACGCATATAACCCAGATGTCGTGCAGACCTTGCAACAAGCCGTTCAAACCGGCTCTTACTCGACCTATCAGAAATACGCCAAGCTGGTGAACGATCGCCCGGTCGCAACGCTCCGTGATCTCTTAAAGCTGGAAAAAGATGCTGGTCGTGCCATTACGGTCGACGAGGTTGAACCGATTGAGTCCATTTTAAAACGCTTTGACTCTGCCGGTATGTCGCTTGGGGCGTTGAGCCCAGAGGCACACGAGGCCTTAGCGCAGGCCATGAACGAGTTGGGTGCGCGGTCGAATTCTGGTGAGGGTGGTGAAGATCCTGATCGGTTTGGTACCAGCCGGACGTCCAAGATCAAGCAGATCGCATCCGGTCGCTTTGGGGTGACGCCGCATTATTTGGTCAATGCGGAAGTGTTGCAGATCAAGGTCGCTCAAGGAGCGAAGCCTGGAGAAGGCGGTCAGTTACCAGGTGGAAAAGTGAATGCATTGATTGCGCGACTTCGCCATTCGGTTCCTGGAGTGACGCTCATTTCGCCGCCGCCACATCATGATATTTACTCGATTGAAGACTTGGCTCAGCTGATTTTCGATTTAAAACAGGTCAATCCAAAGGCATTGGTCTCTGTCAAATTGGTGAGTGAACCAGGTGTCGGCACCATTGCTGCCGGTGTCGCGAAAGCCTATGCAGATTTGATCACCATTTCCGGTTATGACGGTGGTACTGCAGCAAGCCCATTGACCTCGATTAAATATGCGGGATCGCCTTGGGAACTGGGTCTTGCGGAGGCACATCAGGCGCTTCGTGCGAATGATTTGCGCGACAAGGTCCGTTTACAAACCGATGGTGGTTTGAAGACGGGTCTGGACGTGGTGAAAGCTGCGATCCTGGGAGCCGAAAGTTTCGGGTTTGGTACCGCACCAATGGTGGCCATGGGTTGTAAGTATTTGCGAATCTGTCACCTCAATAACTGCGCAACTGGTGTGGCGACTCAAAATGAATTGCTGCGCGAACAACATTTCCGTGGCACGGTCGAAATGATTAAGCATTTCTTCACCTTTGTGGCGGAGGAAACTCGTGAAGTCATGGCTGAGCTTGGTGTGAAAACCATTGCAGAGCTTGTCGGCCGGACAGACCTGCTGACACAAGTTGGTGGGCGTTCGCAGCGTCAAGCCAAGCTCGATTTTTCACCGATCTTGTATCAAGGCCCTGAGCATGAAGGTAAGCCACAACTGTGCGCAGTTGAGAAGAATCCACCTTATGACGATGCACCTCTGAATCAAGCGATCGTTCATGCGGCTCGTGATGGGATGGTATCGGGTGAGGGTGGCGAATTTCATTTCACGATCACAAACCAAGACCGCTCTGTTGGCGCAACTTTGTCAGGAGAAATTTCTTTGGCTCATGGCCGTGAAGGAATGGCGAATCCGATTCGTTTGAACTTGGAAGGGACAGCCGGTCAGAGCTTTGGTGTGTTCAACGCGCCAGGCCTCGAGATGCGGCTCCGTGGAGATGCCAACGACTACGTGGGTAAAGGGATGGCCGGCGGTCGTCTGGTGATTGCACCACCAGAAGGCTCGACCTTTGCGAGCCAGGACACCTCCATTATCGGCAATACCTGCCTTTATGGAGCAACTGGTGGAACCTTGTATGCGGCTGGCCGGGCGGGTGAGCGATTTGCAGTCAGAAATTCTGGCGCAACAGCCATTGTCGAGGGCACTGGCGACCATTGTTGTGAATACATGACCGGTGGCTTGGTAATTGTCCTCGGGCGAACTGGCCGTAACTTCGGTGCTGGAATGACTGGCGGTTTTGCCTATGTTCTTGACGAGTCACGGACATTTGTCGACCGATATAATCATGAGTTGGTTGAGATTGCCCGGATTAGCACAGAGCAGATGGAGCAATATCGTGCGCATTTGCGCTCGCAGATCCGTGACTATGCCGAGGCGACAGGGAGTGCATGGGGTCAGACGATCTTGTCTGATTTTGAGTCTTTCGTGAGCCATTTCTGGTTGGTGAAGCCAAAGGCGGCAAGCTTGGGCGATTTGTTGGCGTCGTCACGGTCAGACGCGCAATAGCGATTGGGAGAATTGATTCATATGTCCACGCAGAAAAACAACGACTTTCAGTTTTTAGATGTTGGGAGACATGATCCTGCTAAGAAGGATCTTGATCAGCGGAAAGGCCAATTTACCGAGATTTATCATCCCTTCTCGAATCGGGATGCCGGTGCGCAGGCTCATCGATGCTTATCGTGCGGTAATCCCTATTGTTCTTGGAAGTGTCCAGTGCACAACCACATTCCGAACTGGTTGGAATTAATCAGCCAGGGCAACATTATGGCTGCCGTTGAGTTGTGTCATAAGACCAACTCGCTGCCAGAAGTTTGTGGCAGGGTGTGTCCGCAGGATCGGCTCTGTGAAGGTGCTTGTACACTCAATGATGGTTTTGGTGCGGTCACGATTGGCTCGGTCGAGAAGTACATCACAGATACCGCCTTTGCTTTGGGCTGGCGTCCAGATTTGTCTGACGTGCAATGGACCGATAAGCGTGTCGCTGTCATCGGTGCAGGTCCTGCCGGACTCGCGTGTGCTGATATCTTAGCTCGCGGTGGTGTGAAGCCTGTGGTCTTTGATCGTCATCCTGAAGTCGGCGGTCTTTTGACCTTCGGAATTCCTGAATTCAAACTTGAAAAATCCGTCATGGCACGTCGCCGAGAAATTTTTGAGAGCATGGGTATCGAGTTCCGACTGAATACTGAAGTCGGCAAAGATATTTCGGTTGGTGAGTTGATGGAGACCTTTGACGCTGTTTTCTTGGGCATGGGAACTTATACCAACATGTCCGGTGGATTCCCTGGTGAAAGTCTTCCTGGAGTTTTCAAGGCGCTACCGTTTTTGATTTCTAACGTGAATCGCTGTCTTGGATTTGAAAAAGATCCGAGTGAATTCATCAACATGAAAGGCAAGCGTGTGATTGTCTTAGGTGGTGGTGATACTGCGATGGACTGTAATCGCACGTCGATCCGTCAAGGCGCAAAGTCAGTGACCTGCGTGTACCGACGTGATGAAGCCAATATGCCCGGATCACGTCGCGAGGTCGCCAACGCGCGGGAAGAAGGCGTGAAGTTTTTGTTTAACAAGCAACCGGTGGAAGTGGTGGGCGATGCAACCGGGGTGACCGGCGTGAAGTTTGTGACCACACAATTAGGTGAGCCTGATGCCAATGGTCGGAGGAGACCTGAAGTGGTTCCGGGATCGGAGGAAGTGATTGCTGCTGATTGCGTATTGATCGCATTCGGATTCCGTCCAAGCCCAGCTGAGTGGTTTGCCGATTTAGATATTGCAACAGCTGATTCTGGGTTGGTGCTTGCGGCAGAAGATCAGAGCCTTCCATACCAGACCAGTAATGCGAAAGTGTTTGCTGGCGGTGATATGGTTCGCGGTTCTGATTTGGTAGTCACAGCGATTGCAGAGGGTCGCAGTGCGGCCGAATCGATCCTTGATTATTTGGATATTCAATAAAGATATTGGATTCCCAAGGGAATCTTGATTACACACTGCGTATCGTTAAATGACCGAAAAGAGGATAACTAAAATGCGTGACGAAACCCTGGCAATCCATGCGGGCTATCAGACTGATCCAACCACTAAGGCGGTCGTTCCTCCGATTTGCCAGAATGTCGCCTTTGAATTTGATGACGCAGCGCATGGCGCGGCGCTCTTTAATTTAGAAGTTCCTGGAAACATTTACACGCGGATTATGAATCCGACCTGTGACGTGCTTGAACAGCGTGTCGCCGCGTTAGAGGGCGGGATTGCAGCGCTTGCTGTGTCATCGGGTATGGCTGCCATTACATACGCACTGCAAACACTTGCTAGCCAAGGGCACAATATTGTGACCACGCCGCAACTATACGGTGGGACTTACACGTTGTTTGCACATATGTTGCCAAGCCAAGGCGTAGAAGTTCGTTTTGCAGAAACAGATCGAGCTGAAGACCTTGAGAAGCTTGTCGATGACAATACACGTGCGATTTATTGTGAAACCATTGGTAATCCGGCTGGCAATATCATCGATATTCGTGCGATGGCTGCGATGGCTGCGCGAAATGGTCTACCACTGGTTGTCGACAGCACAGTGGCGACGCCAGCACTGTGCAAGCCGATCGAATTAGGAGCCAACATTGTTGTACACGCGTTAACCAAATTTATGGGTGGTCATGGGAATTCGTTGGGCGGAATTATCGTCGATGGTGGAAACTTTGACTGGACTGCTCAAGGGGACAAATTCCCTGGAATGACAGCTCCGGAGCCTGCGTATCACGATGTGGTCTATTCCGATGCGTTTGGTCCGGCTGCCTTCATCGCACGTGCTCGGACGGTTCCGTTACGAAATACTGGTGCGGCTCTTGCGCCAATGAACGCATTTTTGTTGTTGCAAGGCATTGAGACCTTGAATCTTCGCATGGAACGCCACTGTGAGAACGCTCAGAAAGTCGCTGAATTCTTACAATCGCATGCTAAAGTTGAATGGGTCAGTTATGCCGGTCTTCCAGAGCATCCGCAGTATGAATTGGCGAAAACACAATTGGGTGGAACGCCATCGGCACTGTTGACCTTTGGCGTCAAAGGTGGATTTGAAGCAGGTGTGAAATTCTATGATGCCCTTGGCCTCTTTAAGCGTTTGGTGAATATCGGAGATGCTCGTTCACTTGCTTGCCATCCAGCATCAACAACGCATCGTCAATTGTCTGAAACTGAACAACTGGCGGTGGGCGTGAAGCCTGAGATGATCCGTTTGTGTGTCGGAATCGAGCATATCGATGACATTCTTGCCGATCTTGAGCAGGCACTCGCTGCTGTATGACATCGGAGTTAAAAAACGACCGCTTTCTCAGAGCACTGCTCCGTCAACCTGTTGATCAAACTCCAGTTTGGATGATGCGTCAGGCGGGGCGTTACCTTCCTGAATACCGAGCAACCCGGAAAGTGGCTGGTGATTTCATGAGTCTTTGCAAGAATGCAGAGCTTGCTTGTGAGGTCACCATTCAGCCGCTTGAACGGTATCCGCTGGATGCGGCGATTCTCTTTTCTGATATCTTGACCATTCCTGATGCAATGGACTGTGGGCTGTACTTTGAAGCTGGCGAGGGCCCTCGTTTCGAGCGTCCTGTGCGCACTCGCGCAGATATTGATGCGCTTCCGGTACCACCGATGGCAGATGCTTTGGATTATGTGATGAATGCCGTGAGTACCATTCGTCGTGAACTGAACGGTCGAGTGCCTTTAATCGGCTTTTCAGGCAGTCCCTGGACCTTGGCGACCTATATGATTGAGGGTGGTGGCTCGAAGGAGTATCGGTATGCGAAGGGATTGATGTATTCAGATCCTGGCGCACTTCACGCACTCCTTGAAAAGTTGGCCGTTGCTGTGACGGACTATTTGAACGCGCAGATTGCAGCAGGTGCTCAAGCAGTTCAGATTTTTGATACTTGGGGTGGTGTTTTAACCGAGCCTGCCTATCGTGAATTTTCACTCGCCTATATGGATCGGATCGTGAACGGCCTTGTTCGTGAATCGGAGGGTCGTCGGGTCCCCGTGATTTTGTTCACGAAGGGCGGCGGCGCCTGGCTTGAGCAGATGGCGGCCACAGGATGCGATGCACTTGGCTTGGATTGGACGGTTGATCTCGGTCGTTGCAGAGAGCGCGTCGGAACGGAAGTGGCTTTGCAGGGAAACTTGGACCCATCCGTATTGTTCGGGTCTGATGACTTGGTGACCTCTGAAGTTGAACGACTGTTAAAAAGCTTTGGTTCACATCCCGGTCACGTATTTAATTTAGGCCATGGTATCAATCAGCACGTTGATCCTCAGCGTCCTGCCACTATGATTGATGCAGTACAACGAATTAGCCGCGAGATTCACTCCGGCTCACATTGAGGTCGATATCATGCGCATGATTGCAATTGCGTTGGGTCTCGTCCTGGCGGGGAACGCCATGGCCGAGTCAAAAGGATTATCCGATATATACAATTTGGCCGTCGCTAACGATCCCGCGTTACGTGCTCAAATAGCAACCCGTGATGCCTCTCAAGCGCTGGGGGAGCAGGTCAGAGGTGCTCGTGGTCTGAGCGCAACTGGAAGCCTGTCAGCTAAAGAAACGCAAAACTTCAAAGCCGATGATAATTACGAAACCGGAACATTATCCGTGACGCTGAGCTTGCCGCTGTATGATCGGGGATTAACTGCATCGATCGATAGCCAAGACGCTGCCACACGAGAAGCTGACGCGGCCTTGGCTGCGTATCGACAGACACACATTGTGTCTGTGACGAATGCGTATTTTGCCGTGTTGTCGGCAGACCAAGATTTGCTGGCTGCGAAGGCTGAAGTCGAGGCTTTTGAGCGTCAGCTCGAGCAAGCCTCTGAACGATTGACCGTCGGAATTGGGACGCGTGTCGATGTCGATCAGGCGCGTGCACGTCTGGATTTGTCGCAAGTCGGTCTGATCAGCGCTGAAGTCGCGTTGGAAACCGCAAAATCGGATTTGCGCCAGTTGGTTGATGTCCCAGTGAGCGATCTCGCCGATCTCGTTGAGAACTTCTCTGCTGAAGTTCATCGATCGTTGGATGGGGATCTTGATCGGTTGGCGGATAATCATCCTGAGGTGATCGCCGAACAAGAAGCCTACCGAAGTGCTGTGGCTGATCTGGACGAAGCGCGCGCTGAAACGACGCCGAGCCTTGCGTTATCCTCCACATTTTCGGTGTCGGATGTCTCCGGCAGCAATACCAGTTCAAACAATGTCAATGCTCGCAGTAATGTGTTGAGTTTGACGCTGTCTGCGCCGATTTACACCAATGGCGTGGCGTCTGCGAAGGTGGCTGTGGCTCAAGCGGGTGTTGTCAAAGCGGAAGCTAACTTGCTGAAAGCTCGCCGTCAGGTGCTGGGTTCCATGCAGGAGGCCTATCGAAACCTCGAGGCGAGTGCCCGTACTGTGGAAGCGCGCCGTTTGGCGATTGTGTCAGCGGCTAGTCGTGTTGAAGCGACTGAGGCGGCATACGCAGTTGGCTCGGGTGATATTGTTGAAGTGCTGAATGCGAAAAAAGACTTATTCGCAGCCGAGCGTGATTTTGCAAAGGCTCGCTACACTCACGTGACACGCCAATTGGAGTTTGATCAGGCAATTGGTGACTTGTCTGAATCGGCGATCGCACGCATTGATCAGCAATTAATTCAGTGAAAGTCCCGAGAGCTTGGGGTGAGTTCCCCAAGCCAAGCGCTGGCATCTTGCAAGGTGTCAGCGATGATATGAATCACACCGTGAGATTCCTGAACCTTGCCTCTGACTTTGAGTAAGCGGCTCGCTAGGATCTGATGCCGAAAGGTTTCCACCAGAGAAGGCCAGACTAAACAGTTAATCTGGCCTTCTTCATCTTCAAGTGTAATAAATACCACTCCTGAGGCAGAGCCTGGTCGTTGACGCGTGGCAACAAGACCGGCCACCCAGATTCGAAGATCAGGATGTCTAGGGAGTCGTTTCAGTTCTGAAGACCGTCTGCATGTTTGAAATTCGGACTGAGTGCGCAAAAGACTCATCGGGTGCGCTTCCAGTGATAAGCCCGTTGTTCGGTAATCGGCGACTAAGGTTTCTCCGAGCTGGGGAATTCTGGGCTTAAACTCTTGATCTGTTTGCACCGATTGCTGAAACAACGGAAGTTGTGACTCTTGATCACCCAGTTGCCAAAAACTATCGAAACGGTTGTCGGTGAGCGCTCGAAAAGCATGCGCACTTGCCAAAGTCTCGAGTTCAGATGTCGACAGTTCGGTTCGAATACGAAAGTCATTCAAACTCTGGAACGGATGATGGCGTGCCTGAAGCAGTGTCTGAGCAGTCTTCATGCTGAGACCTTTGATGAGATGGAATCCAAGACGAATACAGGGTGAACCATCTGAGTCTTCAAGAGTTGATAGCCACTCTGATGCATTGACATCAATTGGGCGGACAGGAATCCCATGGCGTTGAGCGTCTTGTAATAATTGTGAGGGTGTGTAGAACCCCATCGGCTGCGCATTGAGAAGGCCGCAGTAGAATGCAGCCGGAAGATGACATTTAATCCAAGCAGATAGATACACCAGTAATGCAAAACTGGCTGCATGTGACTCGGGAAATCCGTATTTACCAAAGCCTTCAATTTGATGGCAGAGTCGCTCAGCAAATTCCCGTGAGTGACCTCGTGTCAGCATCCCGTTCACGATTTTTTCGTGGAAATGAGAGAGCCCATGTCCGCCTTTCCAGGTTGCCATGGCGCGTCTGAGCGCATCGGCTTCTCCAGCACTAAAACCTGCGGCAACCATGACCAGTTGAATCACTTGTTCCTGAAAAATTGGAACACCGAGTGTCCTATCCAAGACAGCACGGATCTCTTTTGGTTGTTGCTCTTTGGGTTCAAGGCCTTCTCGGCGTCTTAAGTAAGGGTGCACCATATCTCCTTGAATGGGACCCGGGCGAACAATGGCGACCTCAACAACAAGATCATAATAAGTCCGTGGTTTTAAGCGTGGCAGCATCGCCAATTGCGCACGAGATTCGACCTGAAATACACCGATCGCATCTCCTTTGCAGAGCATGTCATAGACGCTAGGGTCTTCTGGTGAAATATCTGCGATGGTGCGAGGAGGATGGCGATACTGCCCCTGCGTTGGTTGATAGCGGGCTTGGTAGTCGCAAGCGAGCTCAAGACTTCCTCGAATTGCAGTCAGCATCCCAAGCGCGAGAACATCAACTTTTAACAGCCCGAGCGCGTTAATATCATCTTTATCCCACTGCATACAGGTTCGATCTTCCATGGCTGTATTTTCAATGGGACACAGTTCCGATAGAGGACCTTGGGAAATCACAAAACCACCGACATGCTGAGTCAGATGTCTGGGAAACCCTACAATGTCCGTGACCAATTCTGTGAGTAGTCGAATTTGTGGGCCCTGAGGATTAATGCCAAGTTCGGCAAACCGATCCAGCATGGCATCTTTTTTGTCCCACCAAGCCAGACTTCCAGATAAGGCTTCGATTAAGTCCAACGGAAGGTTCAGAGCCTTGCCAACGTCCCGAATTGCGGAACGCTTTTTGTAGGTAATGACAGCAGCAGCTAACGCAGCTCGTTCTTTTGAATATTTGCGATAGATGTATTGAATGACTTCATCTCGCCGGTGATGTTCAAAATCGACATCGATATCCGGTGGTTCATTTCGTTCTTTAGAGACAAATCGTTCAAACAAGACTGAAACACGGCTTGGATCGACTTCGGTGATAAACAAGCAATAACAGACGACAGAATTCGCCGCAGAACCGCGTCCTTGGCACAAAATGCCCTGAGAGCGAGCAAAAGCTACAATATCGTGAACGGTCAAAAAGTAGCACGCGTATTTCATTTCCTGAATCAGTGACAACTCTTTTTCAATCAGTTGACTGATGTCTGGTGGGATCCCGTTTGGCCAGCGTTGGTTAGCACCTTCAAGAACCAGGTCTTTTAAGAAGATATGTTCATCTGAGTATTGTGGTGGGCAGATTTCTTTTGGGTATTCATAACGGAGATCGGCCAGAGAAAAATCAAAGCGATCGAGAATATTGAGTGATTCGTGTAGCCAAGGTTTTGGGTAACGCTGCAAAAGCCCTTGATGATCCATTAACGTTCGCTCACTAGAGCGCTCCAATTGATCAGCAATCTCAAGAATCGGCGCACCCAGACGAATGGCGGTTAATGTGTGTTGTAATTTCAGGCGCTGTCTAACATGCATGATGGGTCGCTGACTGGCAACAACAGGAAGGTTCCATTCGAATGCAGCCAAATCAATGCGTTCTGCGAATTCTGCTTGGTGCCCTGATTCTGGAAGGTGTGCTGTGATCCACAAGCGCCCTCTAAATGCATAAGACAGACTTTCAAGTTGTGTCGTCCAGTCCAATGACTGAGGATTTGGGTGCCAGAGGCAAAGTAGTGTGTCTGTCTGTCCAATGAAATCGCGTCGAGTGAGCTGATAAGAGCCCTTAGGGGATCGTCTACGCGCGAGTGAAATTAATTGGCCAAGTTCGCCCCAGGCGTTGCGACTGGGTGCCAGAAGTGTCAATTCCAGTTGATCATCGAGCCGAAATCGTGCTCCATGAATGAGCGGAAGATTGAGTGTTTGAGATGCAAGGTGGGCTCGCACAGCACCGGATACTGAGGCCTCGTCTGTGAGGCCCAATCCAGCATATCCCAGCGAGTGGGCGCGCGTGACATATTCTTCTGGGTGCGACGCACCTGTCAGAAAAGTGAAATTCGATGTACAACACAGCTCCGCAAACATACTGTTATTATATACAGTAATTTGCGGACCCTCATAGCGAGTTTTTGCTGATTACTTTTCTAATGCAGCCAGTCGTGTTTCAAGTTCAGCGAGTTTCGCTTCTGCTTTTGAGAGCTTTTCGATCTGTTTGTCATAGTCTTCACGGGTGACTACGTTCAGATCTTTTAAACCTTGAGCGATCAAATCCTCGACTTGTTGTTTGAACTGAGCTTGCATTTTGCGTGCAGGCTCAGGGAGTGCTTCGGAAATTTTTGTGGCGATATCATTAAATGCGTCACGATTCAGCATGGTCAGCCTCCTTTCGGTTGATGTGTTCATGATGCGGGCGATTCAAAAAAATTTCATCTGATTCAGTTCGCACTATTTTAGTGCTGCGAAAGTCGTTACAGTGCGTGGTGTGCGCAATTTCGGTGCTTTCTGGAGGGTCTAAAACCCGCCAAAGCCCGCAATCTCCTGCGAAGTGATTGATTGGCACGGTGTCTGCAATGACTCCCTCAGAGAGGTTTTTCCTCCCGTTAGGGTCTCGTTAGTAAGGAGCAATACATGAAACTGGTAACGGCGGTTGTGAAACCGTTCAAGTTAGATGATGTCAGAGAAGCACTGTCAGATATTGGCATGCAGGGCATCACTGTGACTGAAGTGAAAGGCTTCGGTCGTCAAAAGGGGCACACGGAGTTGTACCGTGGTGCGGAATACGTCGTTGACTTTCTGCCTAAAGTCAAAATTGAAGTGGCCACCAAAGATGATCAAGTAGATCAGGTGATTGAGGCCATCTCTAAGGCAGCAAACACAGGAAAGATCGGTGACGGCAAGATTTTTGTGGTGAACCTCGAGCAGGCGATCCGAATCCGTACCGGCGAATCAGGAAACGAAGCGCTGTAAGCGCAACAACCACACAACTCGATCAAAGACACACTTCGCAGGAGAGTCATTGTGAACGATTTAGCTACTGTGAGTGGCGATCTGGCCCAGCTGGCCTACGCCCTCGATACATTTTATTTTCTCTTATCCGGCGCATTAGTGATGTGGATGGCGGCTGGTTTCGCCATGCTCGAAGCTGGCCTTGTCCGCGCCAAAAATACTACTGAGATTCTAACCAAAAACGTCTTGCTGTATGCAATCGCATCGGTCATGTATTTAGCGATTGGATACAACCTGATGTATATCAACGATTCCTGGAGCGGAGTGATACCGGATCTCGGTTTCTTGATTGGTGATGAGAATACAGCCGAGGCTGTGATCGCTGGTGGGGACGATGCGCCCTATTACTCAGCTCGCTCTGATTTCTTCTTCCAGGTCGTCTTTGTCGCCACTGGCATGTCGATTATTTCTGGTGCTGTCGCGGAACGGATGAAGTTGATGGCGTTTTTAGCCTTCGCAGTCATTTTCACTGGCTTTATTTATCCTATCCAAGGATCGTGGAGCTGGGGCGGTGGCTTCTTATCAGAGGCTGGTTTCAGTGATTTTGCGGGCTCGGGGATTGTCCACATGTGTGGTGCAGCGGCAGCTTTAGCAGGTGTTCTTGTGCTTGGTGCGCGAAAGGGTAAATACGGCCCGAATGGCGAAATTAATGCGATTCCAGGGGCTAACATGCCGTTGGCAACTTTAGGCACCTTTATTTTGTGGCTAGGGTGGTTTGGATTTAACGGTGGGTCCGAATTGATGGTCTCGAACGTCGATGAATCCAATGCGGTGGCTCAGGTATTCTTGAACACTAATATGGCGGCTGCGGGTGGAGCCATTGCTGCAGCAATCGTTGCAAAACTGAAGTTTGGCAAAGCTGATCTGTCCATGGCGCTTAACGGTGCTCTCGCCGGCTTGGTCGCAATTACCGCTGATCCGTTGTCACCAACGGCACAGATGGCGACGATGATTGGTGCGATTGGCGGTGTCATTGTTGTGGTTTCTATCTTAAGTCTCGACCGTCTCAAGATTGATGATCCTGTGGGTGCTATTTCAGTCCACGGTGTAGTGGGTATTTGGGGTCTGTTTGCTGTGCTTTTATCAAATGGTGACGCAACCTTTGGCGGTCAGATTATCGGTATCGTGTCGATCTTTGCCTTTACCTTTGTGGCATCACTCGTGGTGTGGACGATTCTGAAGATGATCATGGGCATTCGGGTAACAGAAGAGGAAGAGTACCTCGGAATGGATGTTGTTGATTGCGGTATCGAAGCCTATCCAGAATTCAAGCGTTCTTAAATACCTCCTTCTGGGACAAGATTGGGGCGGCTTTGCCGCCCTTTTTTTATTTCTGAATTTGCGTACACTCACCGATCCCCAAAAACGATAAAGAGATGAAATTTTGCGCGCTGTATTTCTTGACTATCAATCCATGAAGCCCGATGAGCTGGATTTCGAAAAGCTCGCCGGTGCGACCACTGAATTTGTGACCCATGATGCGACTCCACCGGATTCTATCGTCGACCGTATTCAGGGTTTTGAAGTTGTGATCTTGAATAAGGTCAAATTTCAACGCGCTCACTTTGAGGCTGCGCCTGAACTCAAACTCATCTTGGTCTCGGCGACTGGGACAGACAATGTCGATAAAGCGGCTGCAAAAGATCACGGAGTGGTCGTGTGTAATGTGACTGCCTACGGAACCCCGTCGGTGAGTCAACACACGCTGATGTTGATGCTGATGGTTGCTACACAAGCGGAGCGTTACCGTCATGACGTTCAAGCTGGTCGCTGGTCAGAAAGCCCGATGTTTTGTCTGATGGACTATCCCATTATTGATTTGGCAGGCCGGACACTTGGATTGATCGGATATGGTGAACTGGGTCAGGCAGTCGGTCGACTTGCTGAAGCTTTTGGTATGCGTGTTTTGGTCATGGGGCGTGAAGGCGTTGACTACAGCGATGGGTCTGAGCGCGTGAGTTTCGATACATTGCTAGAGCAGTCTGATTTTGTCAGTTTGCATGGATTGTTGAATGAGCACACTGCTCAAATGATGAATCGCGATGCTTTCCGAAAAATGAAGCCGGGCTCGTTTCTGATTAATACCGCACGCGGTGGTCTCGTTGATGAGGATGCGTTGTGTGATGCTCTGGAATCAGGGCAACTGGCGGGTGCTGGTCTTGATGTTGTGACCACCGAGCCGCCGGCGGTGGATTCTCGGCTGTTAAACTGCAAGCATCCGAATTTGATCATCACACCACATTCCGCATGGGCAAGTCGTGAGTCACGTCAACGCATTGTGGACATTATGCAGTCGAACTTAGAGGCTTTTATCGAAGGTGCGCCAATTAATCGTGTGGCGTAAGTAAGTCCACTAACTGCTCGAGGCGGGTAATGGTGTGATCTGCAGGTACCGCTTGCTCGGGAGTTCGCCCGTGCGTGTTGAACCAAACGGTCTTCATGCCCACCTGGCTTGCTCCAATCACGTCATGCTCGATGTCATCACCGATGTGCAGACATTCATGTGCTTCAATGTTGAGGCGAGCGAGGGCTTCTTCGAACATGACCGGATCGGGTTTGGGTTTTGGGAAGTGCTGTGACTGCAGGGAAAATTGAAAATATTCACCGAGTGGCATGGCCATTAAGTCAGCATTTCCGTTGGTGATCGCGGCTAGCGGATAGATTTTTGACAAATGCGAGAGTGTTTCAACCGTTCCAGGGTAGGGCTTTACCTTTTGACGCTCCTGGTAAAAGATCCGGAAGCCTTCTCCAGCAAGTTCCTCCGCTTCGGCCTCAGTAGCCCCTTGATGTTGGAACCATCGAACCAGTGTTTGTCGGCGCACGACCGTGAGGTTATGCGCGATCTCTGGCTGTTCCTGAACAATTTGCTGCCGAACCGCACGGAATGTCTCCAAACTGAAGTCGGCCATCCAGGCAGCTGGTGTTAAGCCTCTCAAATGTGCAGCCATCACGTCTTCGGCATTTAAGATCGACAGATCGGTTTCCCACAGGGTGTTGTCCAGATCAAATGTTAGCGCTCGGATGGATTTCATGATTTGGTTTTCGCCCGCGGATGCGCGTTGTCATACACCTCAGCGAGATGCTGAAAATCGAGATGGGTGTAAATTTGTGTTGTTGACAGACTCTGGTGCCCCAAGAACTCCTGGATGGCTCTTAAATCTCCAGAGGACTCCAGCAGGTGCGTCGCGGCTGAGTGCCTTAACGCATGCGGATGCACGTGTTGGTCAAGTCCCACGGCCTGTGCTCGTGAATCAAGACGTCGCTGCACGGTTCGAGGAGAAACGGCGACTCCCTTTTTGGTAATAAAGACCGAATCGCTGAGGCCTTGATCCCAGTCTGCTCGGGCTTTGAGCCAGGCTGTGAGTGCATCACGGGCCTTGTTTCCCACAGGAACAATCCGTTCTTTGTGACCTTTACCAAGTACTCTGAGTTCTTCAGGAATCCCTCGAACATCTTTGAGCGTTAAACCCAAGACTTCAGCTAGGCGAAGTCCCGAGGAGTAGAGCAATTCATACAGCGCTTGATCACGAATTGACTCTGGATCATTCGGATTGATCGGGCTATCGAGCAGACGTTGCATGGCATCTGGGCTCAGGACATTGGGTAGGTGCTTTCCTGTTTTGGGTGCGCGAATGTCGGCTGCGGGGTTGGCTTGGATCAGACGTTGGTTCACCGCTTCTTGAAGAAGCCCGCGGAGCGCGGATAGTTTGCGGCTGATTGATCGTCCAGTCATGCGTTGTGAACTCAGTGCTCGCACCCAACCAATGATCGAAAGTGGATCAATTGCACTTAACTCGATCTCTTCGCCTAAGAACTGCACAGCTTGTTTGAGATCGCGTGAATAGGCTTCGATGGTCTTCTCGCTTCGTCGCTGCGTCTGACGCATGCCGTCAAGATATGCTGCGACGAATGCGCTGAAGGTCACGACTTACTGCGCCTGACCGAGGAGCCGAGGAAGAATCATCGCTAGCGCCTCGCCGATATGATCGAGGAATAGAGTGTCCTGATTGGATTGGAAGTGCGTTGGGTCCGGATGCCCAAGCGCCAGTACTCCGTATGTGTGTCCGCGGACCAGGGCAAGAGTTGCACAGCTCTCAACGGCCGATGAATCGTCGCCGAAGAGTTGGTTTTTCCGATCTTTGGTTAGCCGTCCAACCCAAGGCTCTTTGTCTGAGACGGTCTGTGCAAGTTGTCCGCCATCTTCCAGTGACGCGGCTTTAATCGGCTGAATCATGGTCAAACTGTCCGGAACATTGAATTGATCGGACAGCAGTAGTCTAACCACAGGAATATCAAAACCACTGGCGAGTTTTTCATCAAGAACAACCGCCAGGTCATCTAAATCCCGTGCATCAAGAAGAGACAGCACCAGTGTGCGTGTCTTTTCGAACAGCACGCTGTTGATGCGTGCTGTTTCAATCATGTGATCATTTTCTCGCTCAAGCTGTTGAATCTGCTCTCGGAGTTTCCTGAGCTGATATTCCACCAGCGAGATTGCAACGCCGGAGTCAGTTGGAATTTTGAGCTCACGCACCAGCGTTGGATGTTGCTCGAAGAAATCGAGGTGATCCTGCAAATACGCTGCGATCTGGTCTGCTGTGATCGTCACAACCGAAACTCTCCTTCAAAGACGGATTCAGCAGGCCCGGTCATCATTAAATCATGACCGATTCCTTGCCATTCAATCTGCAGGTTTCCGCCTCGAGTTGCAACACTGACTTGGCTGTCTAACTGCTCAAGTAATCGGGCATAGGCCACTGCAGCACATGCTCCGGTCCCGCAGGCTAGTGTTTCACCGGCGCCTCGCTCGTAAACACGCAACCGGATTTCTGTTCGAGAGACGATTTCGACAAAGCCGACATTGACCGAATCTGGAAATTGAGGAAGCATTTGAACTGCTCGCCCAATGTCTTCAACGGCAATGGAATCGACCGAATCGACGATGCAGACAGCATGAGGGTTTCCCATGCTGATGAGCCCGAACTGCTTCTGGTCAAATGGGATGTCGAGAGCAACGGTTTGTGAAGCATCCAGTTCAGGTGGGCCGACATATGGCAGAGCGTTGGGGTCGAGTACCGGTTGGCCCATATTGACACGAACCAGGCCGAGATCGGTTAACTCAAGTTCGATCAATCCACGTGCCGTATTCACGGTAATCACAGGCTTCGATGTCAGTTCTCGATCGGTCACAAATTTGGCAAAGCAACGTGCACCGTTTCCACAATGTTCAACCTCGCCGCCGTCGGAATTAAAAATCCGATAATCAAAATCAGCATCCGGTCTCGAGGGTGGTTCGATCAGCAGGAGTTGGTCGAATCCAACGCCGGTATGGCGATTGGCGAGCTTTTCAATTTGGCTCGCACGCAGATTGACATGCTGGCTCACGGCATCGATCACGACGAAGTCATTACCGAGGCCGTGCATTTTTGTGAACTGAATTCTCATGGTCTGTCCACCAGGTGCTCGAGGGCCCACAAGCTTTCAATCGATTCGCGCTGGCGAATCAGGTGGGTTTGGCTTCCGTCGACTAGGATTTCTGGTGCCCTGCCGCGGGTGTTGTAATTCGACCCCATCACAAAACCATAGGCACCTGCCGAGCGGACCGCGAGTAAGTCGCCTTCTTTGAGTCGCAATTGACGACCTTTGCCCAGGAAGTCGCCAGATTCGCAGACCGGACCCACGACATCGTATGACGCTTCAATCTGTCCAGCGCTTGGCGTTGTATTGACAGGAATGATGTTTTGCCAAGCGCCGTAAAGACTTGGTCGAATTAAATCATTCATTGCGCCATCAACAATCGCAAAGGCTTGGTCTTGGTTGGTTTTCGTCAAAAGGGTTTGCGTGACGAAAATTCCAGCATTGGCTGCAATGGAACGACCAGGCTCAAGAACCAATGTCAGATTTCGATCCTTGAGCCGTTCTTTCACAGCTGCAAGGTATTCTGATGGATGCGGTGGTTGCTCTTGGTCATAGGTCACGCCGAGTCCACCGCCAAGATCGATATGCTGGAGGGTGATTCCTTTGGCCGCCAATTGGTCAATCAAGCTTAAGAGCTTTTCAAGAGACTCGATCAGCGGTGAGATGTCTGTCAGTTGGCTACCAATATGACAATCGATACCCACCGGGTTTAACCCCGGGAGTTCTTGTGCACGCTGATAGGCGGCGATGGCCTCTTCGTGCGCAATGCCAAACTTATTGGCTTTCAGGCCGGTAGAAATGTACGGATGGGTTTTTGGGTCCACATCTGGATTAATACGCAGTGAAACCGGAGCAATCCGACCCATGTCTATTGCAACGGCGTTAAGATGCTCGAGTTCCGCCAGAGACTCAACATTAAAGCAATGGATTCCGACTTCCAAGGCACGACGCATTTCATGCTGTTGCTTGCCGACTCCTGAGAACACGACTTTAGAGGGGTCGCCTCCTGCTTTGAGGACTCGCTCAAGCTCACCTGCTGACACAATATCGAAGCCTGCACCTTCGTTCGCCAATATTTGCAGGACTGCCAAATTCGAGTTGGCTTTCATGCCGTAACATACCAAGTGTGGAATGTCTGTTAAGGCATCTGCGTACGCATGGTAGTGTCTGATTAGGGTGGCTTTTGAGTAAATAAAGCAAGGCGTTCCAAAGCGCGAGGCAATCTCAGATACAGGAACATCTTCGGCGTAAAGCTCACCGTCTCGGTATTGAAAATGGTCCATGATCAGCGCCCGTCGACAGTTTTGTCCGGTTGATCAGGAAGGAACAAGGGTCCGGTTTGTCCGCATGCGCCGAGCAATAAGCTCGAGCCAATAATGATGCTAGTCAGTAATTTTTTCATAGCGAGAAGTATACCCGGATTTGAGTTGAAACCGGCTACACTGTTTGCAACATGGGGCAGAAAATGTACGCAAATATCTTAACAATTGCAGGTTCCGATTCTGGCGGCGGCGCAGGAATCCAAGCAGATTTAAAAGCGATCTCAGCGACTGGTGCCTACGGGCTCAGTGTGATCACTGCGCTGACCGCGCAAAATACGGTCGGGGTTGATGCGATTTATCCGGTTGCGATCGATTTTTTAAAGCAGCAGATGCAGACGGTAGCTCGTGATATTCACATTGATGCAGTGAAAATTGGGATGCTGGGAACCCCGGAGGTGACGGAGGCGGTTGCTGCTTTTGTCGCTGGCTTGGATTGCCCTCTGGTGATCGATCCCGTCATGGTTGCAAAAAGCGGTGATCGGTTATTGCACGCAGATGCCATCGCCTCATTGCGTGATGTGTTGATTCCAAAAGCCACCCTGATCACGCCGAATTTGCCTGAGGCAGCAGATCTGCTTGGCCTTGCTGAAGCTGATGATCGTGAAGCAATGCAGGTGCAGGCGTCCGCATTATTGCAGCTCGGCTGTCGTGCTGTGTTGCTTAAAGGGGGCCACTTGTCGACCGAGGACTCGCCAGATCTTTTAGTATTCGATCATCAATCGACGTGGTTCGATAACGAACGCATCCAGACAGCAAATACACACGGAACGGGATGCACCTTATCCAGTGCGCTTGCATCTTATCTAGGACAAGGTTTTTCAATTCCCGACGCTGTGTTGGCAGCCAAAACCTACATCAGTGGAGCCATTGCAGCATCAGACCAGCTGAATGTCGGTCATGGTCACGGCCCGGTCCACCATTTCTGGGATCTGTGGAGGAACAATGACTGATTGGCCAAAACTGCAGTTTGCTGAGAAGGATTGGGAGCTTCAGTCGCAAAAGCGTCTTGTGGACGGGTTTTTTCAGCTGGATCAACTGACGCTCACACATCGTGGCTATCTGACCGACTCGGTTGGCCCAATGGTTCGTGAACTATTGGTGAGGACACCGGCTGTTGTGGTCATTTTGTGTGATGTGCAACGACAGCAATTAGTCATGGTGGAGCAGTTCAGGATTGGAGCTGCCATGTCAGAGCTCGCCGACAGTCCATGGATGCTCGAGTGGGTTGCAGGAATTTGTGATTCGGGAGAGACACCCGTCGAGACCTGTCGTCGAGAAGTGCTGGAAGAGACAGGCTTGGTGATTGAGGGTGATCTTCGGCAATTATTTACCTACTACCCAAGCCCCGGTGGTTCCAATGAGTTGATTCACTTGTATTTTGCCCATTGTGATGCGTCCAATGCAGACAGTTTTTGCGGTCAAGGCAGTGAACATGAGGATCTGAAGGTTCACGTAATTTCCATTGCGTCAGCGTTGGAAGCATTGCAGACTGGCATGGTAAATAACGCAGCCACCATCATCGGGCTTCAGTGGTTGCAAGCAAATCTGGATCAATTGGTGAAAGGAGAGTGACTTGCCTCAGAAGGCTCGCCATGTACCAAATTTAAAGCGGCACCATGCAAGTTGTGGCTTGAATTACAGCCTATTGTTACGTTTGGCGCGCCGCTTTGGTGCCGATGAATCCGCCCAGTTTGTGCTGCCATTTGGTGGTCAGGATTGTTTGGTGCGCATGCGGTTCACCGACCTGGGGCCTTACACTGGCTTGTGTGAAAGTCAGTGTAGCTTGTTGCGCAGTGGTCACACTTGGGTCCCATTACCTGCATTTACTGTGCGGCTCTACCACGACATGCAATTGGCTGAAGTGACCGATGAGAGCTCGTCGGACTTTATTGAGGGGGCCTATCCATACCCCAATCCATCGATGGTCCAACCCAATGAACGAGAGCAATTGGATCAGTTTTTAAGTGAATGGCTCTCTTATTGCCTGCATCACGGCCTCGCCGATCTATCAGCATACGGAATCAACACCAATGAGTTATCAAGCACAGGATATTGAAGTCCTTTCCGGACTAGATCCCGTCAAACGCCGCCCAGGAATGTACACCGACACAACCCGCCCCAATCATTTGGTGCAGGAAGTGATTGATAACTCGGTGGATGAAGCCTTAGCCGGCCATGCCAATCGTATTGACGTTGTTTTGTGCTCCGATGGCTCGGTATCGGTGAGTGATAACGGTCGCGGAATGCCGGTGGATCTGCATCCGGAAGAAGGGATCCCTGGTGTTGAACTGATCTTGACCAAACTGCATGCCGGCGGAAAATTTTCCAACAAAAACTACCAGTTCTCAGGTGGCTTGCATGGTGTTGGCGTCAGTGTCGTGAATGCACTATCCACCGCTGTCGATATCGAGGTTCGCCGTGATGGAAAACGCTATGACATCGGCTTTGCCAGTGGCGATAAGGTTCGCGAGTTAAGTGAAGTCGGGACTTGCTTGAAAAAAGAGACCGGCACGACTGTTCGATTTACGCCTGATCCCCAGTATTTTGATTCAGCCAATATTTCCGTGGTTCGCCTTCGTCATCTTCTGAGAGCGAAGGCTGTTTTGTGCTCCGGGTTAACGATTTGCCTGAATGATGAAAAAATCGGTGAGACAGAATCCTGGTGTTTTGAAAACGGCCTGACCGACTATCTTCACTCCGAGATTGGGGATTCATTGGCTGTTCCAGAGGCTCCTTATACTGGAAATTTTTCGGCTTCCCATGAGGCGGTTGAGTGGGCCTTGACCTGGTTGCCCGAGGGCGGGGATCTTGTGACTGAGTCCTATGTGAACCTCATTCCGACCCCGCAAGGCGGGACGCACGTGAATGGTCTGCGGACCGGATTGATGGATGCACTTCGTGAATTTTGTGAGTTCCGCAATCTGATTCCTCGCGGCCTCAAACTCTCACCAGATGATTTATGGGAGCGCTGCGCCTATGTGTTAAGCGTCAAACTCGAGGATCCGCAATTCTCGGGGCAAACCAAAGAACGCTTAAGTTCGAGAGAATGCGCAGTCTTTGTCAGTGGCGTTGTCCGCGACGCGTTCAGTTTGTATTTGAATTCCAATACAGCCCTTGGCGATCAGTTAGCGGAAATCGCGATTGCTGCGGCGCAGCGTCGATTAAAGTCGAGAAAACAGGTTGCTCGTAAAAAAGTGACTCAGGGTCCTGCACTGCCTGGCAAGCTCGCTGATTGCGCAGGCGGTGATGCAATGGCTGGAGAGCTGTTTCTGGTCGAGGGTGATTCAGCTGGTGGGTCAGCGAAACAAGCACGGGATCGTGAATTTCAGGCGGTGATGCCCCTTCGTGGGAAGATCTTGAATACCTGGGAAGTTGATTCGGATGACATCTTGGCGTCTCAGGAAGTGCACGACATTGCGGTGGCTTTGGGTGTGGATCCGAGTTCTTCGGATTTAACCGCTCTGCGTTATGGCAAGGTCTGTATTTTAGCGGACGCTGATAGTGATGGATTGCACATCGCAACCCTCTTGTGCGCGCTTTTTGTGAAGCACTTCAGGCCTTTAGTTGAGCAAGGGCACGTATTTGTGGCGATGCCGCCGTTATATCGGATTGATATCGGTAAAGAGGTGTTTTACGCCCTGGACGATGCGGAAAAACAAGGCATTTTGGATCGTCTGACAGCCGAGAAACGAACCGGAAAGATGAGCGTCACACGCTTTAAAGGATTGGGTGAAATGAACCCTAGTCAATTACGGGTCACTACCATGGATCCGGATACTCGACGATTGGTGCAGTTGGTCCTTGATGATTCGGATGCATCTGCTGGAACTGACGAGGTGATGGATAAGTTACTTGGTAAGAAGCGAGCCGCTGATCGCAAGCAATGGCTTGAGGCGAGTGGCCACATGGCGGATATTGCTTAAATCTCCTTGAATTTTCAGCCAATTTCTCTAAGATTCCGCGTCCTGAAACCCAATTGAGGACTCGGCATTGATCGACGTGTTCCCGCGAGAATTTGCTCACACTTGGCTTGATTTAGTTGAGACCACGCCGTCGCTGGTCTTTGATCCAGAGGTCTGCCGTCAACAGTGGACCGATCTGTCCCGGGCGCTTCCAGGGGTCACGCTCTACTACGCCGTGAAATCCAACCCCTACCCTGGGTTATTGCAAACGATTGCTGATGAAGCGGGTTGCTTTGATGTGGCGAGTGCTGCGGAAATGAAAATGCTCGAGCAGCAAGGAGTTCATCCATCACGGATGATCCACACGCATCCCATTAAGACCGACGTTGAAATCGAAAAAGCGGTAGCCGCTGGTGTCACCACCTTTGTGGTGGATAACGTCGATGAGTTGTGGAAATTGATTCCGCATCGCCATGCGATTCGAGTGATGTTAAGACTGTCCTTTATCGCCCCAGATGCTCCGATTGATTTGAGTCGAAAATTTGGTGCTCCCCCGCAAGACACTCTGAGCATTTTGGATGTGGCCAATGATTCGGGGATTCGTGTGGATGGTCTTTGTTTTCATGTTGGCTCGCAGGCTGCAACTGCAAATACTCATGCCGATGCATTGGCCGTGTGCTTGGATTTATGCCAACAGATTCGGGCAGAGGGATTACCTGAGATTACGCGCATTGATATTGGCGGTGGATTTCCAGCGCATTATCTCGGTGAAGCGGTGGATTTGACTGCCTTTTGTGCGCCGATCCGCGAGGTGCTGACGCAGGTACCTGACGGTATCGAGATTTTAGCCGAGCCTGGTCGCGTGATTTCAGCGCCTTCGATGGCACTCGTTTGCAAGGTAGTTGGGCGTGCCAAACGTCGTGACGGTTGGTGGTTCTATCTCGATGATGGCGTGTACGGTGCTCAGTCCGGTCGCTTGTTTGATGGCATGCAATATCGGATGTCGGTCTTTACGTCGAGTGATGAATTGTCACCTTGCGTTTTCGCAGGACCGACGTGCGATTCGATCGATGAGCTTGGACGGTATCCGGAGTTTCCGATCTTAAATATGAACGATGTCGTGGTGCTCCACGAAATGGGTGCTTACACGCTCGCAAGTGCGACTCAATTTAATGGGATTGCACCACCTGCTGTGGTGACTCGGGATCTTCCCGTTCGGATCCAGGAATACGGAAGTCGGTCGTGACCATCACGGCATTGATTGATGGCGGTGGGACGAAGACTCGTGTCCGCTTCCTCAACAATGCGGATCAATCTTTGATCGGTGAAGTTGTGACAGGACCTTCGAATCTTGGCCTTGGCGCTGATGTGTGTTGGCAGCAAATTCGTGATGCTGTCGACTTGGCAGGACTTTCAATGCCGGCGAAGTGCGTCGCCGGAATGGCAGGGTCAGAGTATCGGCAGCAACGAGCAGAATTTTTAGCGCAATCACCCTGTCAAACCGTGTTGGTCTCCGATCGAGATGCCGGCCTTTTCGGTGCCCATCATGGGAAGCCTGGTGGTTGCTTAACGGTCGGGACCGGTGTTGCTTTCGCCTGGATAGATCATCAAAGGAATCTTGGGCGTCGCGGGGGATTTGGGTTTGTTTTGGGGGACCAAGGCGGGGGTGCTTGGCTTGGTTGGCGGGTACTCCAAGAGCTGGTTTGCCTGTCTGATTGCAATCAACTGGACAGATTTCATCATCGCTTGATCGCCACCTTAGGCATTGGGGAGACTGCGAATCACTGGATGCACTTTGCCAACGGAGCGGGTCCTCGCGACTTTGCCGGACTGGCGCGGGCGGTAGTGGATTCTGAACGCGACGTTCCATTAGCTGCTGAGATCTTGACCGAAGGACTGCATTGGCTCTGTCGTTTGATCGAAGACTTCCCTCGATCGCTACCGCTCTCACTGGTGGGCGGATTATCGACTCTGTATGCACCGCGATTGGCGGCTCTTGGCTATCAGGTGGTTGACCCTGAAGGCGATGCGCTTGATGGGCTTCGTTTTATCGATCAACATCTGAACCATCTTATCGTCGACCATTGGACTTCTGATGCCTGAGATTAACGGTCATATGATGACTGCCAACGGACCAATGACGGGCGTGCTTCGTTTTGGCGACACGATCGAGTCCTTGTCTGAATCTCAGGGGGTCGACGATCGGATCATTCTTCCTGGAATCATTGATTGTCATATCCACGGTGGCGGCGGGGGCGACGTGATGGATGGGATGTCGGGGATCCGAGCGCTTGCCAGAACACACGCGCAGTTCGGAATGACGAGTTTCTTGGCAACCACTGTGACTGCCGAGGACGCATCCATCGAGCAGGTGCTTGACGCTGCTGCTGAGGTGATGGCCAACCGGGAGCCCCAAGAAGCGCGTTGTTTGGGTGTCCATCTGGAAGGCCCGTATTTGAGCGAGGGGAAATTGGGAGCGCAGCCTCCGCTCACACGATTCGTTGACGCTCATCGGGTGGAAGCATGGTTTCGGCGAGGAGTGATCAAAGTGATGACCTATGCGCCTGAACAAGACCCCGACAATCGACTCCCAGCCCTTGCTCAGTCGTTTGATGTGAAATTACAAATTGGACATTCAGGTTGCGATTATCATCGTGCGATGCAGTGTTTCCAGGCGGGGTGTGGTGTGACGCATGTATTTAATGCGATGACCGGTTTGCACCATCGAAACCCCGGCGTCGCGCAGGCAGCATTACTGAACGCTGAGTATGCTGAGATCATTTGTGACGGCATCCATGTCAGCGAACCTGCGTTTCAGTTGGCCAGACAACAGATTCCTCGACTCTATTCGGTGACGGATTCAACCGCCGCTGCTGGAATGCCTGATGGTGAGTATCAGTTAGGGACTCACCGGGTTTTCAAGCGAAGTGATGTGGTCTGTTTGAGCGATGGAACGCTTGCAGGCAGTGCATCCACGGCGGATGTGACTGTGAAGACCTTGCGTGAGTTTGGATTGGATTGGTCAGAAATCGTCGCCATGACGAGTGCGCGGCCAGCAGCCTGGCTTGGGCTCAAAAACCTTGGAGCGATTGAGCTGGACTATTCTGCAGATTTTGTGACGTATCGGAATCAGCAACTCGAATCAGTCTGGATTGGCGGGGTTGCTGTCGCCGGGGCTGTTTCGTAGGGGGCGACAATTGCGACGCATTCATGTTCAATAGGGGTATTACGGTGAAAGGATTAAACATGCGACTGATGACAATTTGTTTGGCGATGCTGGCGCTTTCAGCATGCTCGATGCTCCCTGAGTCATGGAAATTCGAGACCGAATTTTGGACCTCTGACAACGAGACTGTTGACGTAGAACCAGCAGAAGACTCTGAAGTTGAGAAAGAAATCGTCCTCAAACTTGATGAGAATCAATTGGCGAAAATTCAGGTCGGTCAAACCAAAGCGGAAGTCCTTGAGATCTTAGGTCCATCGGCTAATGTCGACCATGGAGAGACCTTGGCTGATCATTATGTGAAAGGCGGGGAAGTTTACGACGTCTTGTATTTCCGGGCGACTGTTGGTGGTGTCGAAGATATTCGAGCCTTATTGTTCAAAGCCAATCAGTTGGTCGGTATTGGTTGGTCGGAAATCAATTAAACGTCCTTAAATCTAAATGCGAATGTGTTGCATTTAAGTTTGCATGACGCTAATCTCTCTGAACTGAACCTGAGGAGAGATCAATGCGTACACCCCAAATCCTGACGGCTATTCTCACCGCGCTCGTCGTCAGCCAATCTGTTGCTTCCGAAGTCAATGTGTATTCGGCGAGACAAGATTCGTTAATTACCCCGTTGCTTGACCGTTTTAGCGCATCGACTGGGATCAAGGTGAACCTCATCACCGGTAAAGCGGATGAATTGTTGTCGCGGATGAAAGCGGAAGGCCCGGCAACTCCAGCTGATGTCTTCGTGACGGTCGATGCGGGACGTTTGCATCGAGCGAAGGAAGCTGGTGTGCTGGCTGCCATTGAGAATGCAACGCTGTCAGCGAAAATCCCAGAAAATTTGCGCGATGTTGATCGCCAATGGTTTGGATTGACGGTTCGCGCGCGGCCCATTTTTTATGCCAAAGATCGCGTGAATCCATCTGAACTTTCGACGTACGAAGCCTTAGTCGACGATCAATGGAAGCGCCGGATTTGCATTCGTTCGTCGAGCAATATTTATAATCAATCACTGGTTGCCTCGATGCTTGAGGCGAGCGGTGAGGATGCAACTTTGCAGTGGGCAGAAGGGCTCGTTGCCAACCTGGCTCGGAAGCCCACGGGCGGCGACACGGATCAGCTGCGAGCCGTCGCTGCCGGTCAGTGTGATGTGGCGATCGCCAATACCTATTATTTTGGCCGCTTGATCGATTCAAACAAGCCAGAGGACCGAGAGGTGGTTTCAAAGCTTGGCGTCTTCTGGCCAAATCAAGGCGACCGCGGTGCGCATGTGAACATTTCAGCGATTGCAGTGACGAAATATGCAAAGCATCCAGCTGAGGCTGTCCGGCTACTTGAGTATATGGTGTCCGACGATGCCCAAGCCTACTATGCTGAAATCAACCATGAATACCCAGTGGTGCCCGGAGTACCATCCTCACCGACGATTGCCTCACTTGGCCAGTTTAAGTCCGACGCCTTGAATTTAAGTCTCTTAGGGATCAATAACAGACAGGCTGTAACACTGATGGATCGCGCCGGTTGGCAATAACTTCAATGACTCAATCCAGTCGTTGGCCCGTTCCTCGATTCAACGGGCTCTTAATGACAACGGTCGTGGCCGCACTCTGTGTGGCCTTGCCTGTTTTGGTGGTCGTTTCTTTCGTGATCACAGGTGTTTCCGATGCTTGGAATCACTTGTTGGAGACGCTGCTTGGGCGTTACGCACTGAATTCACTATTGTTATCGGCATTGGTTGCGATTGGAGTGGTCATTCTCGGTGTCCCTGCGGCATGGATCATTTCGTTTTATCGGTTTAAAGGCCGCGGAATCTTGTCTTGGCTGCTATTGCTGCCGATGGCTTATCCTGCCTACATTCTGGCTTATACCTATACAGGAGTCCTTGATTACAGCGGACCGGTACTGACCGCGATGCGGGAACTCAATGCGCCGACATGGGCCATGGATCCCCTGTTGAATATCCGATCACTCCCAGGTGCAGCCATCATGCTCAGCTTGGTTCTCTATCCCTACGTGTATCTCTTGGCCAGGGCCGCATTTATGGATCAGTCGGCGAATCTGATGGAAGCCGCCTACACGCTTGGTCAAAGCCGCTCTCGCGTGTTTATGCGGATTGTGATTCCAATGGCACGGCCTGCGATCGCTGCGGGGACTTTGCTCGCAGTGATGGAAACCTTGGCAGATTTCGGTACGGTGCAGTTTTTCGGAGTGCAGACGTTTACCACGGGCATTGTCCGAACCTATTACGGGTTTGGTGATACCGTTGGCGCAGCGCAACTCAGTACGTTACTCCTTGGTTGTGTGTTCTGTTTAGTGATTTTTGAAAAATCCTCACGCAGTCGGGTTCGCTATTACTCAGATCGGCTGCGCAAGCTCAATCAGACGAGCGTGACCTTGAGCGGTTGGCGACAGTCCGTCGCACAACTCCTGTGCGTCCTTCCAGTGTGTTTCGGATTTCTCTTGCCCACAGGAATTTTGCTGTATTGGGCATTCTTTTATGCTGAACTGCAATCGATGTGGAGTCTGATTGTCAGCAGCTTCTTTTTGGCTGGATTTGCCTCGCTTTTGATCGTCTGTGTGGCGCTACTCATTTGTTACGCCAATCGTTTATATTCGTCAACCTGGCTCAATTATGCGACGACTTTTGTCGGCCTTGGCTATGCATTGCCTGGTGTCGTGGTTGCGATCGGCGTATTAATTCCCTTTGGCGCGTTTGACCGTGGATTGTCAGAACTCCTGCGTCCGTTTGGTGTTGAACCATCCCTGTGGTTGTCGGGCACCTTAATCGCCCTGATGTTTGCCTATCTGGTGCGTTTCTTAACGGTTGCCACTGGCAACTTGACGAGTGGATTATCACGGGTTCGGCCGAGTATTGATCAAAGTGGACGATTACTTGGGTTGAGTCAGATGGGGGTCGTCCAGAAACTCCACGTCCCGCTCATCCGTGGTTCTGTGTTGACCGCCCTATTGGTCTGCTTTGTTGATATCCTTAAGGAATTGCCAGCAACCCTGATTCTACGTCCATTTGATTTTAATACGCTGGCCGTGAAAGCCTATGAGCTTGCTGGGGATGAGCGCTTAATCGATGCAGCCGTTCCATCGTTGTGTATCGTCTTGGTGGGGTTGCTACCAGTGATTTGGCTGAATCGATCGGTCACGCGGGAGTAATATGGAAACAGCGGCTTTAATGATTCGAAAACTCCGTTTGTGCTATCAGGACACACGGATTGTCGATGATTTTTCATTAAGTCTGAAACCGCAAGAATTGGGTTGTCTTCTTGGCCCTAGCGGTTGCGGGAAATCCACATTACTTCGTGCAATCGCCGGTTTTCAGGAGTTACTCGATGGCGAGATTTGGCTCGACAACCAATTGTTGTCGACACCTCATCAACGCGTTCTCCCCGAACACCGTGGCGTTGGTATGGTGTTTCAGGACATTGCTCTGTTTCCCCATATAACTCTTGCCGAGAATATTGCGTTTGGCCTGACGGGTTGGCCTGAAAATCAACGGAACCAGCGAGTCAATGAGTTGCTCGAATTGATTGGCTTGTCTGGTTTGAATCAGCGATATCCGCATGAACTCTCTGGTGGTCAACAACAGCGTGTCGCGCTTGCTCGAGCGATGGCACCAAAACCCAAACTCTTACTCCTCGATGAGCCGTTTTCCGGTCTTGATACGGAGCTCCGAGGACGTTTGGCGAGTGAAGTGAGAACCATCTTAAAGAGTGATGGGATTTGCTCATTGCTGGTCACGCACGACCAGCGTGAGGCATTTGACTTTGCCGATCGGATTGCAGTCATGCATCAAGGTCACATCTGTCAGTTCGATACGCCCTTCAATCTCTATCACGAGCCATCGAGTCCGTTTGTTGCGCATTTTGTCGGACCGGGTGAAATGGTTGAGGCAAGAGTCGAAGGTGCTCGATCGGTGTCCAGTCCATTAGGCCTTCTGACTAACGATAAAGACCTAGGCTTCGCACCCGGCTCTGAAGTGCAACTGTTTTTGAGGCCCGATGATCTGATTCACGATGATGATTCTGATTACACAGCCACCTTAGTCGGAAAACATTTTCGGGGCGCGCATCATTTGTATGAGGTCAGGCTCGACCATGGTGTCGTCCTTGGGTGCTTCGCACCTTCTCATCATGACCACGCGATCGGTGAGAAGATCGGTGTGAGTCTCGACATTGAACACTTGGTGGTCTTTCCCAAGTGAGTGTCTCACGAGATCCGATTGGACCCTATCACGATCACCTCGCGTTACTTCACGATCAGTTACGGATCGCCCAGATCGCGATGTACCGTCAGAATCGCAAGGTCATCATTGCCTTGGAGGGCTATGATGCATCCGGTAAGGGCGGAGTCATTCGTGAACTGTCTTATGCATGGGACCCGCGAGGGTTTCAGGTGTACCCCATTGGCCCGCCAGCGATGACCGAAGCGGCGCATCCGTTTTTATGGCGTTTTTGGAATCGCCTACCCACTCCAGGTCAAATCGCTGTCTTTGATCGATCTTGGTATGGCCGTTTGCTGGTTGAGCGGGTGGAGCAGGGTCTGCCAGACACCGAGTATGAAACCAGCATCGATGAGATCAATGCGTTTGAACGCATGTTAATGGAGAATCAGATCACCCTGGTGAAACTGTTCCTCGACACTGATCGGGAAACCCACCGGACTCGGTTGTTGCGGCGAGCAGAACGTCCTGAAAAACGCTGGAAATTAACTGAAAGTGATATCGAGAGTTATCGACATCGTGAGGCCTACGAACAGGCGTTTGCGAATCTAGTGAAGCGCTGCCAAACCCCGCCCTGGCATCGGATCAATGCGAACGAGAAAAAGCAGGGTCGATTGGATGCCTTAGATTGCATCCTGCAAGCGCTGGAAGTGGACCTGAAACCACGAACCTTTGCGCTTAACCCGGGAGTCTCTGAACGATTGCATGAGTTGTCGAAATAATGATGTTAATTTGCCAAAAGCTCGGTAAAGTTTGCCCCATGGACAAACGATCGCTGATTCCTTGGCTTCTCTTATTGGTGAGTTGTTTCTCGTTCGCAGATGATCTCTACCGGTCGGAAATCACCTATCTTTCGCCTGTCGATCGACAAACCGAAGTGGATCGACTGCTTGCGATTGAGATCCCTTCTGAACAGCAATACCTGACGCAAATTGCGTTACAAAAACCCGAGATATTTGTTCGTCAATTACGTCGAGCCCGTGAGGTATTGAATACCGGCGGTCAACCAGGTCAGATTGCTTCAAGACTTCGGACCGAGGGCTTTATCTCACCGGATGTCCAGACATCTCTGCAAGCGTTTCTCAACGGCCTTCATCCTGACGATGTGGTGACACCATCGAGAGTGATGGAATTTGTGATCCGTTTGAATACACCGGCCGGCGGCTGGGATTATTTACTGTCGGAAACCCCAGACTTGGATGATTTTGCAGCTCTAGAGTGCGCTCCAGGAAAGGCACCTGCCGAGCTGTTGGGGCCTTTTGAATATCAGTTCGTGATTCAGGTCGCCCATCCGAATATGGAATTGTCACTGTGGCGCTTTGATCCTGCAGAGGCCCTGACCTATCCCGTTGCAACGCTGGTTGAGACCACGGTCGATGACTATCGATTTATTGATCGGTTTGGCAATGCCTTTGGAATACTGAGCCGAGATAATTTATCCATGCAAATGCCAGGCAGTGACCCTCTGCAATGCCAAAAAATCGATCCCGTGATTATGCGGGCTTACCAAGATCATCGTCGCGAAATGATGTTGTCGGAAAAACAACTCTAACGATTGGCTCTGCAGGGGAATCGACTCATCATCGCGACTCGGATGATTCCTTGTGCAGGAGCCTGAAGATCGGGGTTGCGTTCGTCGATATAACTCTTAACCACACTCATTAAATTCTTAATTTGCATTTGGTCGGCCGGTGCGTTGAAACAAAGCTTGGGGAAATTAGTCTCGTTCCGGTTGTTCCAACTATGAACAACGCCTGCCAGAAACCCATGAGCGAGCATACTGGCAGGCGTGCCGAATGGTTTGTTGGCTTGAGATAGCCATAAGTCGCCCGAGTACGCAGTGGCGTTCGAGCCGTAAAGCAAAGACGCAGAAATGATGAGCATACGAATCGGACGCTTCATGAGACCCTCAATGTTATCGACTGGTTAAGTAATCGGACGAACCACCGATACATTTACCACGAAACGACTGCTGACATCTGGACAATCGCTTCTAGGCGCTCCTCTGACAGGTGCTGATGGCGCCAAGCGACGCAAGCGGGTAGTCGAATCAAAAGCTCTCGTGATTAGTGAGTTAGTCTACAAGAAGGTTGAATCAAGGGGCAATCTGGCCAACAATGTTCAACCAAGTTGGCGGCATTAACGCTCGTAAAACGCGCTCAATTTGGCGAAAAAACAATATGAGTGAAGGACATGCAGTCAACTCTTCAAAAAATTATTGCGCAGTTCCCTGAACGCTCCTTCGTTGTTCGCTCGGGTTCTGATACTCGTTATTTTGTTTTAAAGACCTGGCATCAACTGTTTGGCGTGATTTCGTTTGCCACTTTGTTGCTCTGGACTGGGGTTGCGTCAGTGGGATTTTCTTGGAATCACAGCGCGCGGCTGACTGTCGAACAACAACTTGCGATGACCATTGAAGAGAATCAAGCATTTATCGCGCAACTCGAAAGCGATCAGAAAAATGCCTATGAACTGCGACAAGCGTTCGATGATGAAGTGCAGAAGAATCGGCAATGGTCATCGCGCTTTGAGCAAATACGAAGTCTTTCCGGCGGTGTGCTGAACGAGGCGACACCTTCCAATGTGGCTGCATTTATCCCATGGTTCGAGGGTCAGTTGGCATTGCGTGTTCGCGCTGTTGAGCAAGCGAATGAAGACCTCACCGAACTTGTCATGGACATGAGTGAATCGGTGGCGGAAATCTCCGGGCATCGTCCGCCAGAGTCTGTTGAGACCGTAGGGGCTTGGCTGACTGATGTTGCGGGCGATTTAACCGAGGCCTACGAGACCCAGTCGCGAGCGATGGAAGTGTTACACGACAGCATGACTGCGGCGCTGTCTAAAGGGTTTGCGACCATTGATGGGACGCCACTGGCGGATCCTGAATTTGCAGGGTTCTCACCATCCTTCGGTACCGGTGGTCCAAGCCTCGAGATTGCCAGTGATCACCATGTGTTTGAGCGTTTCCAAGATCGATCAGATCGTTTGATGACACTGAGCCAGGATTGGAAAGCGCTACAGTCGCTTCTCGCTTGCGCGCCTTTGGCACCCCCTGTCGATTATTACAATCTGACCAGCGACTTTGGTAATCGTAAAGATCCTTTCACGAAAAAGCCGGATTGGCATGAAGGGGTGGATCTGGGTGCATGGCCAGGTACTCGTGTCAGAGCGACTGCTCCTGGAGTGGTGACCTATGCTGGACATAAAGGTGGTTATGGACGCTTTGTTTTGGTGGATCATGGCTGCGGCATTGAGACCGCTTATGGTCATCTCAAATCGATCGACGTAAAGAAAGGCGACACCGTCGATTATCGCGATACGCTTGGAAAGGTCGGTAGTACTGGCCGTTCTACAGGCCCACACGTGCATTATGAAGTTCGTATCAAGGGCAAGCCCGTCGATCCCTATCAATTCATCGAAGCAGGACGTTATGTTTTCAAAGAACAAAAACTCACAGTCGCAGACGCGAAGTGAATCAAGGAGCCAATCAATGAAGTCACCGAATGAAACCTTCGCAGTGTTAGCACCAAACTTGGTCGTCTCCGGAAACTTGGTTTCTGAAGGCAATATTCATGTGGATGGAACAGTCGAGGGTGATGTTCAAACGGTCCATCTGACCATTGGCGCCTCTGGTGTCGTCAAAGGCCGTGTGTTTGGTCGAGAAGTCAAAATTTCTGGGCGCGTGGCAGGTTCGATCACTGCTTGTGAGCTGGTTCTGGAGGAATCGGCTGTTATTGAGGGTGATATCCATTACCAGTCGCTCTCTGTTGCTCGGGGCGCGCGAATGAATGGGAATTGCCAGTTCTCTGAAACGGACCTCGACATTACTGCGCTAAGTGGTAAACGACCGGCAACAAAAACCGAAGGTGCCCTCGCCTTTGGAGATGCTGCGATGGAAGCTACATCAGCGGCAAAAACAACAACGCGAGCCAAAACGGCACCGTAACCGCTCATGGCTCGTGATTCGGAAATTCGGAGGTTAGTGTCGCCGGAAGCGTTGTTTCATCGCTTTGCGGATCTCTTCCGAGGGTTTTTTCTGGTGTGTTTTGCCCTGCTTGCCACTTTAGGGTTGGTGGGAACGGGCTATTTCTCCGCACAAGTCGTGATTTCAGATACCCCCAACGCACCGCTTCAGGAGATTGTGAGTCGTTTCAATGCGCCTGAAATTTCCGAGTTTGAGTCGTTTTCAGATCGCTTGCTTCAAGGGCAGATTTTGTGGCCGCAGGTCTCGATTCCGGTCGATGTGGCAACAACAGACCTAACGGATAAAGAGCGTAAGGCCATCCAAGCGGGATCTGCATTATTGGAGTCACTGGTGGCTTCTCGTGGAGTGGAGAAAGACGAGGAGCGACGCCAACGTGTGGCTCGTTTGATCGAGCACGCGCACCAACGCTTGAGTGTCCAGCCGGGGATCCCGGATATTTCGTTTGCGACCTTGTTTTTTGATCATGTCATGCAAGCCTCGTTGCAGCCTGCATTTTTCCCGACAAATGCCTCTGTCGCCGGTCAAGCGCGAGAGCGGGTTGATCGGTATTTGACAGAATATCCGCTGCTCCACGTGCAATGGTTCGCAGATCAAGTATCAGACCGAGCGCTCACGATGGCGCGGGGTTCTGATCAACAGGAGTCGGCGATGGCTGACTACCAATTGGCATTAGCGATTTCTGACCAGCAGATGCAGCGGAACGCCGTATTGACTCTGGTGTCTTTGGTCATGTTCAGTTTAAGTGCATTGTTATTTTTGTTGATTCGCATCGAACGCAATCAGACACTCCAGACGCAATACATGGCAAATCGCTATGTCATGTATATGCCAACGCCCAAGTCAGATCCTTAATCGACGCCTAAGACGACGGAACACGGCCTTGGTTCAACTGTAGATGCGTTGTTGCAAGCCGAGTCACTTCATCAGCGTCGTGTGACACGTCAACGATTAGTCATTTGATTCCACAGCATTTCGAAGTACGACCGAAAGTCTTTTTTCGCCCGGGATTCGAAGAGGATAGCAGTTCGTCCGTCAATGATGCATCGCTTTGATAGACACCACGGGAATGGTCAGATCGAATGTTTTCCCAGATTCAAATTCGAGCGATAAATCGATAGTTGTTCCTGCTTCAAGGGGTGCTTTCAGACCAATCAGCATGATGTGATAGCCTCCTGGTTTCATCACCACGGGTGTAGATGGGTTGATAGCAAGCCCGGCCTTCACTTCACGCATTCGCATAACACCGTGATCGTTGATGTGTTCGTGCAGCTCAACGACCGATGCGGCTGAACTCTTGGCTTTGATCAGTCGATCAATTGATGTCGAGCGAATCTCGCCATAAGCACCTGAATTTGGCATACGGCCAATGCTGGCTCGTGCTTGGAAGTTCGAGAAGGTCATGCCATCGGCTGTGACCTGTTCAAATGCCGTTGGATTTGCGTTGTGGCCCATGTGTTGGCCATGGTTCATCGCAACAGCTTGGACGGAAAAGAAAACGAGAACTAGCCCAAAAAAACGGTTTTTCATAATTAACTCCTGTTGATAAAAATGGTGGATAGATCATCAGGAGACTGTGGGTGGTCCTCGCGCAAAGTGCGCATAGATGGGCGTTGCTGTCGTCCGATGATTCAGGGCTGAGTGCTGTTGCTCAACTGATCGAATATCGAGAGGATCGAGCTCTGCGCTTTGCATCCCGCTTCCATGAAGCAAGGCAAATGGACAGATGTCATTGGAATCATGGTTTGTTGAATCTGACGGCAAGCTACCGCCTGTTGCTGAGCAGAGAATGAATTGCAGAGAGCCATTCTTAGCCACAGATGGCATGTAGCCATTTGGGATCAATAGCCCAGCGATAAAGAAGCTCAACCAGACGGCGAGAACATAGGGTCTCCCCTCGCTAGGTAAATGTGAACTGCCGTGATTGATGCTGTGTGTCATGGAGTCAGTTCTCGCGACGGATCATGCGATCGCGCGCTCATTGTTCTGATGGATGGTAGGCTGCGTTGTCTAGCCAGCCCAAGAAACCGCTCTGCATCACAACCACATTATCGAAACCGGCAACACGAAGTGCGAAGGCGGCTTGCGCGGATAGGGAACCGGTATTACAGAAGACGATCACTTTCCGATCGGTTGGGATTTCGTCTATGCGCTCGATGACCTGGCGCCACTCGATATGGATGGCTCCCGGGATTGTTTGCTTGCCGAATTGTTCGCTGTCACGGGTATCAATCCAAGTGACCGCTTCGAAGACGGATTGATCAATTTGTTGGGGAAGGATGATGCCAGATTCGTATTCCTGGAACATGAGGTATTCGCCCATCGCTTCGATGACAGCTTCATTGGCCTTGGCTGACATTGACGACAAGAGTCCGAGTGAGATCACGAAGGAAAGAATCAATTTCATGCGTCAGTTCCTGAGGCTGAAAGCTGAAGTTCAGATGATTGTCGTTGTTTGACGAAGAATAAAGCGCTGAGGCAAACCAGTCCAACCGGGAATGCGATCCAGTTCATGAATTCCCATCCTATCAACTCATAGGCGACGCCTGAACTCAAACTGCCAATGGCCACCGATCCGAAAAGGATGGAGTCATTCAAACCTTGGGCGGTGTGTTTTTCGTGGGCTCTGTATGTTTCTGTAAGCAAGGCAGTGGATCCGATGAAACCAAAATTCCAACCGAGTCCCAATAAAATGAGGGAGAGATAGAAATGTTCGAGCGTTATCCCGGCAAGCGCCACTGCCGAGCACAGCATCAACATCATTAAGCCGGCGGCGATGATCTTGCGCTGACCAAATCGGCTGATGAGTTTGCCCGTGAATAGACTTGGGACGAACATTGCCAAGATATGCCATTGGATACCCAATGCAGCCTCAGACACACCAAAGCCACATCCAACCATTGCCAGTGGGGCTGCTGTCATGACAAAGGCCATCAGAGCGTAACTACTGGTTCCGCATAAGACGGCCGTGATAAAGGTCGGGTCTTTGATGAAATCTTGTTTGGTTCGTCCATCAGACCGTTGGATGTTCTGTTTTTCCGGAATCTGGTGTGGCAGCAAGGTCATCACAAAGAGTCCAATGAGAAAAAGACCTGCGCCACTTAAGAATGCACCAGCAAAGGGTGTGGGATAGAGGAGATCTTTGTTGTGCATGACGATTTGTGGGCCGATGACGGCAGCTGCGATTCCACCAATTAACACCCGCGAGATCGCTTGTGACTTTAACGGGGCGTCCACATAATCTGAGGCTGCGAATCGATATTGCTGGACGAAACTATTGGCGCCTCCGGCGAGCAGAAGGCCGATACATAACCCGATAAAGCTGTGCTCGAGAATGGCGACACCTGCCAGAATGATCCCGGCAAATCCAAGAAGAGAACCAGCCATGAATCCGCGTTGACGGCCGATGCGATACATGAAGAGCGATGCAGGGCCAGCCATCAGAGCGACGCCGACATTGAAACCACTGACAGGCAGAGTCGCGAGAGATTTGTCATCGGCTAATAAATAGGCCCCAGCCAATCCGCCGAGTGAGATCACGATGGGAGCCACTGATGCATTGATGGCACTCAAAAGTCCGTAGAGATTGGCAATCGCTAAGGTGTTGGTTGGAAATTTCATGGATCGGTGAAATGACTCAGTTTTGCTGTTGGAATGCTTGAAGTGCAGTAGGATAAACCCCAACGTCTCCGAATCATAACAATGAGTGCCCCATGCCAACTTTAGATGACATCAGTTCATACCGGATTCAGCCAAACCCGAGCGACCCTCGTTTATCCCGAGTGATCACAGGCGTCGACCAGCATGGTCAACCGACGAAGACATCAGTGATTGAAGAACGACCCCTAACGATCTACCTCAATGCTCAGGAAATTGTGACGGCCATGACGATTGGTGACTATCCAGAGTATTTGGCAGTGGGGTTTTTAAAAAATCAGGGAATGCTGAAACCGGACGATGTCATTGAAATGGTTGAATACGACGAGGAGCTTGATGTGGTTGTGGTTCGCACTGAGCGCGAATCGAACTATGAAGAGAAACTTAGCAAGAAAACCAGAACGTCAGGTTGCGCGGTTGGGACCGTCTTTGGCGATATGATGGAAGGAGTTGATCAAGTCTCTCTGGCTGCCACACCAGTCCACACTTCTTGGATCTATCGACTGTCACATTTGATCAATCGTACGCCGAGTTTGTATCTCGAAACGGGAGCGATTCACGGCACGGTCTTGTGCGAAAAGGATCAACCGTTGATCTATATGGAAGATGTTGGTCGGCACAATGCGGTTGATAAAATCTCGGGTTGGATGCATCTGGAGCAAGTGACACCTGATCACAAAATCATGTACACCACCGGACGCTTGACGTCGGAGATGGTGATTAAAACGGCACTCATGGGAATCCCTGTGCTGGTCAGTCGGTCCGGTTTCACTGCTTGGGGTGTCGATATCGCAAAGCAGATCGGTTTGACGCTGATTGGTCGCATGCGAGGTCGTAAATTTGTCTGTTTAAGTGGCGAAGACCGCTTGGTGTTTGATACAGATCCTGACTCGGTCCCTGAAGAGGATAAGAAACACCGGCGAAAGAGTGCTTCTGATGAATGAGCGGATTCTGGGTGTGGTTCTCGCCGGTGGACTTGCCACCCGCATGGGTGGCGCCGACAAGGGATTGTTACCACTTGGCCAGCGGGCGATCTTAGACGAGGTCCTCGGCCGTCTTGAACCTCAGGTGGATGCCATGGTGATCAATGCTAATGGAGATCCTGATCGCTTTCGTCGTTTTGACCTACCTTGTATTCAAGATTCAATGGAAGGTTATCTCGGGCCACTTGCAGGCGTTTTGGCAGCCTTGGAGTATGCAGGTGAGCACGATTACGATTGGGTTGCTTCTGTGGCTGCAGATACCCCATTTTTCCCTCAGAATTTTGTCGATCAGGCGCGATTGAAGGCGACATCGAAACAAGCGCCTGTCGTCCTGGCTTCAAGCTTTGATCACGACAAATCGAAATGGATGCGCCATCCCACCTTCGGACTTTGGCATCCCTCGCTGATTGACGATCTGCGACAAGCGCTCACTGAGGGTGTCCGCAAAATTGTGATGTGGACCGATTCAGTGGGTGGTACGGATGTCCGATTCGAACATCCCTCGTCGGAACTGGATCCATTTTACAACGTCAACACCCCTGAGGATTTGGTGATTGCACAACAGGAGATTCGTTGATGGAAATACCAGTATTTGGCGTGGTCGGCTGGAAAAATTCTGGGAAGACGACGTTGACTGAGCGCCTTGTTGCAGAATTCTCTGCCCGCGGGTTGCGAGTCTCGATGGTGAAGCATACCCACCATAATGTTGACCTTGATCGGTCAGGGACAGATAGCTATCGGCACCGTTTGGCAGGGGCACATGAGGTCATGTTGGCTGGTGGTTCACGGTTTGCGTTAATGCATGAGTATCGTGACCAACCTGAGTTTGAGCTCGCTGACTTGCTCGTGCGGATGTCTCCCTGCGATTTGGTGTTAGTTGAAGGCTTTAAGAAAACGCCGATCCCTAAACTGGAAGTGCATCGGCAAGAGCGCGCCATGGATTTACTTGCACAATCAGATGACAGCATCCTTGCGGTCGCCGCTGACTGCGACGTCTCGGGGCTTGATATTCCAGTGTTCGATCTCAACGATATCCTGTCGATCGCTGACTTTATTTGGAAACACTCCCATGCCTGAAATCCAGCCGCCACCACTCCGAAATGATTGTTTTGCATTACCCCCTGGGGTGGATTGGACACCTGTTGCGGAGGCGAAGTCGCTACTTCGGCAAGCGCTCTCGGTGGTCGTGAGTTCAGGGCAATTGGTCGCCGTTGAAGAGGCCTGTGATCGGATACTGTCGAGTGATATTAGCGCCGTTCGGTCCAACCCACCTGGATCAAATTCAGCGGTTGATGGTTACGGCTTTGCAGGGCCCATCGCTGAAGGCCCCCAAATTATGGATTTGTGCGAGGGGCGTGCCGCAGCGGGAGTACCATTTCAAGGGCGAGTCAAGCCAGGGCAGGCTTGCCGGATTCTGACAGGAGCCATTTTACCTGAGGGTGTGGACACGGTTGTGCTGGAGGAAGACTGCACCATTGAGCCCAACCGGATTGCATTTAACGGCCCATTGAAACAGTGGTCAAATACCCGTGAGGCGGGTGAAGATGTCATTCTTGGGACTCCCATTTTTCAGGCCGGCCGGCGTCTGACATCAACGGATCTCTCGTTGTTAGCGTCAGCTGGTGTGGCCGAAGTCACCGTCTATTCACGATTACGGGTGGGAGTGTTGTCTACTGGCGATGAGCTGAGGATGCCTGGGCAGACTGCTGATGATTGGCAAATCTATGATGCCAATCGGTTGATGCTGTTGTCGATGATTCGAGATCTTGGATTTGAAGCGGTTGACCTTGGTTTGGTTGAGGATTCGCGGGACACCGTTCGAGATATCTTGAATCAAGGTGCGCAATTGTGCGATCTCATCATCACATCGGGTGGTGCGTCTGCCGGTGACGAAGATCATATTTCCGCAATCTTAAAAGCAGAGGGGCAGCTGACCAGTTGGCGAATTGCATTGAAGCCAGGTCGCCCATTGGCATTGGGGGTTTGGAGTGAGACGCCGGTCATTGGTCTTCCAGGGAATCCGGTTGCAGCCTGGGTATGTACGATGGTTTTTGGTCGTCCGGCAATGGAAGTGTTGGCCGGTGGTCTTTGGCGAGAGCCTTGTGGTTATCAGGTTGTGGCTGCTTTCACCAAAAAGAAGCGACACGGTCGCTCTGAGTATTTACGAGCTCGCCTTAATGCCGATGGGCAAGTTGAAGTGTTTCCATCGGAAGGATCTGGGCGGATCTCGAGTATCAGTTGGTCGGATGGATTGGTGGAAATTGGTTTCGAAGAGGAGATGATCGAACCGGGCACGGTGGTTCGATACATCCCTTATGCAGAATTCCTAAGGCCGTCTCAATCAACAGATCCGTGAACCGCAAAGGCGTCAAGGGATGCACTTTGCGGATGATTGAATCGAAACGATTCATGAACACCGGTGTCGTTGAGCGTTCGGCTGACCATTAACAGAGTATTGTCATCATGGTCTTCGCACATACTCTGCATGTGATCCAATTCTTCTTTTGCCACTGGTAGAGCGGCGTCCATGTCGGGCGCGCCATAGTGGTCCACAAAGTGTGCCGCTAACTGCTGAATCAACTGCTCATATTCGGATTCGGTGATTGACGTAATCGCCACAAAGGTCGCTCGACCAAAAGATTCCAGCGATAGCCAACCGTTAGAAAACGCTTGTCTCGGTTTGCCATTTAAATTCTCTTCACTCCAGTTGGAGAACTCAAAACCGCCGCTAATTGCCCATTCGCCAGCATTGGCTGGATGATCAAAAACGTTGTCATCAGATTCATCAAGTCGAATTGTACGTGCGAGTTTCATGGTGTCATCTCATCGATCAGGTGATGGATGCTCGTTAACCCATCACGTTTCAGTAAGAGACTTCCTTGTCCATCGGTGCCAACAAATGTGCCCTCGGCTGGGTAGGTGATGTCTGAGCCGATGGAGTCACATTTGGCTCGCCAGTGATCTTGGATCGCTTGATAGCCTGCATCTTCAAAGGTGTTTAACCAGACCAATGTATGCCTTGACCAGCTCTCAATGATTTGTGGCACTGTCAGTTCGATGCACCCTTCCTCATACAGCCAAGTTTGTGACGGATCAGAGCCAGCTTCCAATGACTCCGGTCGAACGAAAGGTACCCTTAACCCGATGACTAGCCACTCAGGGATCTCATCGGGTTGTGTGGTGGATGCTTTGAACTGAAGTTCACCACACCGAGCCGCGTTGATCTTCAGCTGACTTGGCCACACAAAATGCACAGCGAGTTCCGGTGGACCCAATGCGCCAAGGCTGTCGGCGAGCGAGAGCATTACCGCATGTATGACTGATACACTCTCTTTCAAAGGTACCTCTGGGGCAAGCGTGATCGCTGCGCATAATGTGTTGGTATCTTCTGCGTAAAACACGGTTCCAGGGTCACAGCCCATCATCGATGCACCAACTGCCTTAATAAAGGGGTCGACATCCCGAGAGACTTTTTCTCCACTGAGTAGCGGAGGGAAGGTGGGGTCTGTAATCACATCACCGAAAATCAATTCAGGACCTCACTTGCGATCAATAAATCGGCAATATCGAGAAACGCCTTGGCTTGCGGGCTCGATGGTTTTGAGACGACCATCGGCACGCCACCATCAGAAGCGATGCGAATATTCAGATCGAGAGGGATTTCGCCTAAGAAAGGAATCCCTTGTTTTTCAGCCTCAGCTTTGGCGCCGCCATGACCAAATGGATGATGTTCTTTCTGACATCCATCGCAGATAAAAGAGGCCATATTTTCCACAAATCCGAGTAATGGGACGTTCATACGTTTGAACATATCAATCCCTTTTCTCGCGTCTAAAAGGGCAATATCTTGTGGAGTCGAAACGATCACTGCACCGGTGACGTTTACTTTCTGACTGAGCGTCATCTGCACGTCGCCTGTCCCTGGTGGTAAGTCCACCAGTAGGACATCGAGTTGTCCCCACTGCACCTGACCGAGCATCTGCTGCAACGCACCCATCAGCATAGGTCCACGCCAGATCAATGCTTCGTCGTCTGGCATCATCAATCCGAGTGACATCACAGTCACGCCATGGTTCCGTAGCGGAAGGATGGTTTGTCCATCTGGGCTCGAAGGGCGCCCGCTGACACCAAGCATTCGTGGCTGGCTAGGCCCGTAAACGTCGGCATCCAGCAGACCCACTTTTAGGCCACGCATGGCAAGTGCCACAGCCAAATTGGCAGAAACGGTTGATTTGCCGACGCCGCCTTTTCCTGAAGCGACGGCCACGATGTGCTTGACGCCTTTGACTTCAAGTGGTGGCTGAGCTTCTTTTTTTGGTGCTTGTCCGCCGCCATCGGTCGCAATCACGCCTGCATCTTTGAATTCGGGATTACTCACTTCAATGTCCTGTTTTTTGTTATGGAAGCTCGACTGTACCTTTCACTTCATGGTTCAGGCCGATCTCGTCACAGCGCAGTGTGACCGTCAAATCGAGACTTGTTAAGTCAGAATTGGATTCGATGGCACGAACCGCATCTTCGATCTTCTGTTGTGAAGTGACTCCGACGGATTTGAGAAACTTACGCATGGATAAATTGAAGTTATCTTCGCTCATAGCGATCTCCTATGTCATGATTGCAATGACTTGTCTCAATGTTACGAGGTGGTGTCAATTGATTAGAAAAACAATAAAACTTCTGATGGGATCTTGGTTGAGCGCACTGCTCATCAGCCAGCCTCAGGCCTACGCGCTGAGTTTGTCTCACGATCGCGCCGTACCGGCGAACTTGATTCAGTACATCGTACCCCGATTTTCCTTGAAAACTCGCATTCGGTTTGACCGAGTCGAAAGCGCAGGTGACTTGCAGCTTGTGACTCAAAGATCCGAACACGGTGTCGCCATTTTTACTTTGGCATCCGGAGAGACGGTATACGTTGAGGTAAGCGGGACGACATCGGATGATCCCGATTACTTGGGATTTGTTGACTGGCTGTTGAGCGACCCCGGCCGTGCAGCGATTGCCGATTTTCGACAAGATGGAGCTCAGGTTGCTTTCCCGGTGGCCGCGGTCGAAGAAGCGCCGGTGCAGGTCACAATTGTTGGCGATCCTGGTCATGGCCAGGAGTTGTCTGTGAGTCACTGCAGACGCTGCCATAAGGTGGACCGTGCTGATAAGTATTCCGGGATTGGCAATGCTCCATCGTTTCATGCGATGCGGTCGTTTGATGATTGGTTCCTGCGATTTTCCACCTTTTATACGGTTTCGCCGCATAAGGCGTTGATTTCGGTGAATGGCTCGGGGATCGAAAAAAATCGAGAACTCATCACCATTGCGCCGATCGATCTTGAGATGACTGATATTAATGACATCGTCGCTTTTGTTCATACACTGACGCCGCTCGACTTGGGTCAACCTCTTCAATTTAATCCTTAACTGTCGAGGTAGTCATCGGTGGTGCGAACGCGCGGACGATCGGGTCCGCGTAATGGCGCATTTTTATCGTGATATTGAGCATTGATGCGGCAGTCATCACACATTTTGACCAGTTTGGTGTTGTCTGAATTGGTGTACATCCAGTGGTTTCCATCGAGCTTTTCGATAATCCGCTCAATGGTCGATTTCACGCCGAATGGGCGACCGCATTCAATGCATTCAAATGGATCTTCTCCATGTAGCGATACCTGCTCAAGGGTCTGCTTCCCAAAGCTGAGCTGCGGTTTCAATGTGATGGCTTGCTCTGGGCAAGTATTGGCGCAAAGTCCACACTGCACGCAAGCATTTTCAACCAGATTAATTTCTGGCCGATCGGATCGATCATTGAGGGCCCCTGTCGGGCATTGCGAGACACAGGCCAAACACAACGTGCACTTATCGGAATCAACTTCAATTGCTCCGTAGGGATCGCCGGCCTCGAGTGCGACCGAGATTGCTTGTTCACCATCGTGTTCAAGGAAGGCGGCGATGACGCGCTTGGCAACCTCGCGACGACCACCGAGTAAAGCCACCTCATCATGTTTGAAGGCTGGCATGCGTGTCCCGTAGAGCGCAGATTCCAATGACTCAATGTCACTGACGTCAAGGATGCGCACGCGAGCTGGATCCACACGTGTTGGACTCAACAACCGATGCGTCAGACCAGACTGATTCGTAATCGCGGTTTTCGCTGTTCGAGGTGACTTTAAAATCAAAGCTTCGCTACCACCAGCGGCAAGTGTTGCCAGCAATTCCGCATGGCCAATGAGCTCAACATTGTCGACCTCGTAGGGAATGACATCAGCGGGGAGTCCTTGACTGAATCGAGCGGCATCAGAAATTAATTGACGTCCAAAGGTCCGATCAATAAAGAGAACGCGAGGAGGAATCTCTGCATGAGCCATAAATGTCTGAATCAGTGTTTTTAGCCGCTCGACCAAAAACTCGAATGGTGGGTCATCATAGACAATCGCACCTGTCGGGCAGACTGATGCGCATCCTCCGCAACCTCCACACATGTCGGGGTCGATGTAAATTCCGTCACCATTGGATCGAATTGCTTTTGCACCACAGGTATCGATGCATCGTGTACACCCGGTCTTCCGTGATCGAGAGTGAGCACACATCGATCCTTCATATTTCACATAGAGGGGCTTCTCAAAGGTGCCGACAAGGGCTTTCGCTTGCGCGCCAAGGGTGCTGAGGCGGATCGCATCGGGTGCAGGTTCTCGAAGATAGCCGTTGCGTGTTGCTTCGGCGGCAAGCAATGATTCGTCAGAGACTAAATCGATGACGATATCGCAAGTTGAACTGGCCGCGTCCCGCGGAGTGGTAAATTGGCTCGCCCCACGTCCGGTCGCAACTAATGTTGAAAATTGATTGAAGACCACCTCGAATGCGCCGAGCCCCCCTGAGATGGACTGAATATGGCCGACTGCAAGATCATAGTGTGCTGAGGGTTGGATTGTTTCGGGTGCTTTCTCGAGCACACAGGTCACCGCCAACTCTTCGCCCAGCGTTTCTGCAAATGATAGAACCGATGCGTCTTTCGCGATGATCAGACAGGTACCATTAGAGGCAACCTCTCTCACTTTCGTACCTGGGCGATCAAGGGTTGCGTCAGCCAACAAAGCCAGTTGTTTGGCTTCGACCTGTTTTATTTTTTCATCAGGCCCCGTCCAGCCGGCGCGGTCCCGAAGGTCAATTAGGTCGAGCGATGCTTGCAGTGCGTTTTCTGCGTGCAGTTCTTCGGTGAGTTGTTCGAATGTGCGCGCTTGTTGCTCACAAGCAAACACGACTTGGTCGCGTTGTGTCAGTGCTGCGACTGCGACGTCCATATCCTGACCGCAGAGTTGGTCAGTCGTAATGACGTCATCAAACCCTCCAGCTTTAAATGCTTCGGAGTTGTATTTGATGCTGTGATCGCAGCTGCAAAGAACCAGCGTTTTATCTGTTTTCATATGAGAGACTATTTTTTTCATCTGATATCACCATAGACTATCGTTAGTGAGGGCGAAATTCCTAATAAAGAAGACCCTAAGGTGAAAAATCTGTGAGCGAATCAGACCAGCCGATTGATCAATCTGACTTATTTGCGGCCCGCATGATTTCCATGCCGATGGGAATCGTCGTGAGTCGGTCCCCCGGTGTCACTCGCTGGGCAACGGAGATCTGGAGGCCATCGGGCTTGATCCCCGGTGCTGAGATCGCGCATTGGGCTGAGCTGCGAACTGAGGGTGACACCACCTTATTCCACGCGCGGACCTTGTCATTAGACTTGTATCGCTCCGATGTCGAAGCCTATCGAGTCGCCTTGTCGATGGATATTCCGTCAGCCTTTGTCATTATGGATGAGGATGAGTCAGGGGAAAGCCCCGGAGGATGGGGTGTGTCTGACGTGACTCTGTCGCCTTACGAGGCACAAGATTTGTTGGATAGCGGCTTCAGCTTGGTTGAGCCCGTGCCCATTCCTCCAGTAGTAATCAGTTGGGCGCAACAATTCGTAGACCATCATTTTGTGGAGGAGCCGTTTAAGAAGCGAAAACGTGACCGCTTAAATGTGGATCAAGTCGACGAAGGGATTGGTGATCCTCGTGTCAGTCAAGGCAGCGATGTGTATTTATCGCCTGCATCGTTACGGAGGAGGAAAAAGCATTGAGCGAAGACAAAGGGTTCTTATCTCGTTGGTCGGACAGGAAGTTGAGCGCAGAACAGGATGAGCCAGAGTCATCGAGAGCTGGTATGGAGCAAGCCGAAGAGCCGGCTGACGAATTTGAGGGCAAGTCTGATGATGAGATTTTAAGCATTCTTGAACTACCAGACCCAGAGACGTTAACGCTTGGTGACACGGTCGAAAAGTTCATGAGTGGACGTGTGCCAGAGCGGATTCGCGCACGTGCGCTTCGTGCTTTTTGGAAAACAAACCCGGTGCTTGCCAATCTTGACGGACTGGATGAGTACTGGGACGACTACACAGATGCCGCGATGATCATCGAGAATATGGAGACCATCTACCAGGTAGGTAAAGGCTACGCCTCCCAAGCACTTGATGCACTGGAGTCACTGGCTGAGGATG